>ENA-ORBV01002124-ORBV01002124.1-microbial-mat-metagenome-genome-assembly--contig:-NODE-2124-length-42508-cov-8.976668_pt1 | contig 42508 bp, 45 predicted proteins | sample MGYA00237777_ERZ505514 | MGnify/ENA primary metagenome ERZ505514 (study PRJEB26160, sample SAMN06269048) | microbial mat metagenome | isolation source: Oligotrophic lake microbial mat | place... | reverse complement strand
TTTTCAAGCAGAAGACGGCATACGAGATTCGCCTTAGTCTCGTGGGCTCGGAGATGTGTATAAGAGACAGGGGTGGCTATGTCGTGGTCGCGGACAGCGCGGTCTGGCACCTGCCGTCCTTCGACGAGGCTCCCGCGCGCCTGGTCGACCTGCCCGAGCCACCCGGCGTGCAGGTCAACGACGGCACGGTCGACCCGTGGGGCCGGTTGTGGGCGGGCACCATGAAGAATGACGGCGCGCCGGGAGCCGCCAGCCTGTGGGTCTGGCCCGGCGCTGGTCCCGCCCGGAAGGTGCTGCACGGGATCACGATCAGCAACGGCCTCGACTGGTCGCCGGACGCCTCGCGGGCGTACTACGTCGACTCGACCGCGCAGCGCATCGACGTACTGCACCTCGAGGAGTCCCGGGGCGACGCGTCGGGCGTGCCGGTGATCTCCCAGCGCGAGCCGCTGGTCGCCATCGACGAGTCGGCCGGCATCCCCGACGGGCTGATCGTCGACGACGAGGGGTGCATCTGGCTGGCGCTGTGGGGTGGGAGGGCGGTGCACCGGTACTCGCCGGCGGGTGAGTTGCTGGCCGTGGTCGAGGTGCCGGTCACCCAGCCCAGCGCCGTCTGCTTCGCGGGCGCCGATCGCGACGTCCTCTACATCACGACCTCCCGGCAGGACCTCTCGGCGCAGGTGCTGGCAGACGAGCCGGACGCCGGCCGGCTCTTCTCGTGCCGGATCCCGGGCGTGACCGGGCCACCGGCCCGGCTCTTCACGCCTCGCTGAGCCACCCCCGGGCGGGCGGCGCCGTCGATCAGTGGCCGCGCGCGACCCACTCGTCGAGGTGGGGGGCTTCGGCGTCGATGGTCGTCTCGTCACCATGGCCAGGCAGTACCCGGGTCCCGCCCGGCAGCGTGAACAGCCGGTCGCGGATCGAATCGATGATCGTCGCGAAGTCGCTGTAGGGGCGGCCGGTTGCGCCCGGACCGCCGGGGAACAGCGTGTCCCCGCTGAACACCACGCCGAGGTCGGGCACATGCAGCGACACCCCGCCGGGGGTGTGACCGGGGGTGTGGATCACGTGAACGTTCAGGCCGGCGACCGTGAGGACTTGGTCGTGCGCCAGTTCCTCGTCCGGATCGACGTTCTCGTGAGTGATCCGCCAGACCTCCGTGTCGCCCGGGTGCAGCATCACCGGGGCGTCCAGCTGCTCGGTGAGCTCCGGTGCCGCCGAGATGTGGTCACGGTGGGCGTGGGTGCAGACGATCGCGACGACCCGACGGCCGCCGACGAGTTCGACGATCGGCGCGGCGTGGTGCGGTGCGTCGATGACAAGGACCTCCTCGTCGTCGCCGAGCACCCAGACGTTGTTCTCCAGGTCGATCTCAGTGCCGTCGAACACGTAGGGCGCGGAGGTGACCGTGTGGTCGATGCGGATGTCGGTCAGGTCGGCCATCAGAACGTCACCACGGAGCGCAGGACCTCGCCACGGTGCATCTTGTCGAACGCCTCCTCCACCCCGCCCAGCGGGATCGTCTCGCTGACGAACGCCTCCAATGGCAGCCGTCCTTGCAGGTGCAGATCGATGAGCAGCGGGAAGTCCCGGCTCGGCAGGCAGTCGCCGTACCACGACGACTTCAGTGCCCCGCCGCGGCCGAACATGTCGATCAGCGGCAGCGTGAACTCCATCTCCGGTGTCGGCACCCCGACGAGGACGGCGGTACCCGCGAGGTCGCGGCCGTAGAACGCCTGCCGCCAGGTCTCGGGCCGGCCGACCGCGTCGATCACGGCGTCGGCGCCGAAGCCGCCGGTGAGTTCGCGGATGGCCTCGACCACGTCGGCCCCGCGGGCGTCGACGGTGTGGGTGGCGCCGAGCTCGCTCGCCCAGGTGAGCTTCCGCGGGTCGATGTCCACGCCGATGATCGTCGTCGCCCCGGCCAGGCGGGCGCCGGCGATTGCGGCGTTGCCCACGCCGCCGCAGCCGATGACCGCGACGGACTGCCCGCGGGTCACCGCGGCGGTGTTGAGGGCGGCGCCGAGCCCGGCCATCACGCCGCAGCCCAACAGGCCGGCCACCTCGGGCTTGGCCGAAGGGTCGACCTTGGTGCATTGCCCCGCGGCGACAAGGGTCTTCTCGGCGAAGGCGCCGATGCCCAGCGCCGGGCTCAACACCGTGCCGTCGGTCAGGGTCATCTTCTGTTGCGCGTTGTGTGTCGCGAAGCAGTACCAGGGCTTGCCGACGGTGCACGCCCGGCAACGGCCGCACACCGCTCGCCAGTTGAGGACGACGAAGTCGCCCGACGCCACGGTGTCGACGCCCGCGCCGACCTCGCTGACCACGCCGGCAGCCTCGTGACCGAGGAAGAACGGGAAGTCGTCGTTGATGCCGCCATCGCGGTAGTGCAGGTCGGTGTGACAGACCCCGCAGGCCTGGACGTCGAGGACGACCTCGCCGGGACCGGGGTCGGGGACGACGATGTCGAGGAGTTCGACCGGGGCACCTTTGGTCCGGGAGACGACCCCGGTGACGGTATGCGGCATGTGGCGTACTCCTGTGGACGACGACGGCTGGTCAGACCGTAGCCCGACTATCGGGGTGACGCGTCAGAACACCAGGGTCTGGGCCCGCTTGGGCGCTTCGGCGGCGGTGTAGCCGACCCGGTCGATGACCGCGCCCGTAGGGTCGCGCAGCACGATGGTGTCCCCGGTGTTGCCCAACAGCACCTTGGTCAGCCGGACCCGCAATGCGTCGCCCGCGCCGATAATCTGGCCGTCGAGCAGGTCGATGTCGTTGTGGGTGTCGCTCAACGTCCAGCCGTCCAAGGTGATGGACCGGCCGGTCGTGTTCAGTACCGTCACGGTCTCCGATCCGGCGTCGACGCCGAACGGGTCGACCAGCGCCGCGACGATCCGTACCGCACCGACGCGCTGCGCGGCAGGCGGCTGCGGGATGGGGACGGGACCCGGCGCGCCTGCGGGCAGAATGACGAACGAGTCGGGCCACCGATTGAGCGCGATGGTGGGACCGGCCACCGTGACGAGATCGTGCAACCGGGCGAACTGACCGGTGTCCAGCAGCATCACCGCGTCGTCGCGCTCGGCGGGATTGGCCCGCAGCCAGGCACCGAACCCGGCGATGTTCTGCTGGCCGACGGCGAAGAAACTGACCAGGCGACGGAACAGCTTGGGCCAGATGACCAGTTCGCGCAGCGCCGCGGTGCCGCCGCTGACATCCGCCGCGCCGTTGGGGTCGGCCGTCGACCGCTCCCAGACCCCGACACCGTCGGCTCGGGCGGCGCGCGAGATCGAGACCGCCAGGTCGCGCAGGGTGACCGGCAGCGTGGTGTAGAGCAACGGATAGGCCAGACCGCGGGCCAGCAGGTCCGCATTGGCGCTGGCGCGCAGCATGGTCTCGTCGAGTTCGATCGTCGCGCCGTCGGCCAGCGGTGGGGTGCCGGTGAAGGCGAAGGAGACCAGCCGGCCGTTCCCCTCGACGCCGTTGGACAGCACCCAGCCCGGCAGGTCGTCGGCGTTGGCCGAGCGCACCTGGCTCGGTCGTGCGGGATCGAACACCACATCGCGAAAGCCCGCGAAGGCCAGCAGGGCGTCGCGCGCCGCGAACCCGAGCACCGGGTCCTGATTGGTGCCGGCGAAATGCGTCTCCAGCGCGTCGACGGCTTCCAGTCGCAGGCTGATGCGGTGCTGTGCCGACAGGTCTGGCTCGACGCCGCTGGCCCGGCCCAGGTCCTCGACCAGGGTGGGGTCGTCGGGGCGGAATTTCAGGGTGTCCCCGTCCGGCTCTGGTCCTCGGCCGGGCGCCTCGGGGTAGCGGATCACGTAACGGCCGGTCAGCAGACGGTAAGCCACGTCACATGACTCTAGCTGTCGGTGACCACCCGCCGGAAGGGTTCAACCAGACGCTCGCTGGACTGCCACAGTTGCAGTTTCCGCTGTGGATGGAAGGCGTTCGGCGAGAACTCGACGACTGTGGTCAGCTCGACGTAGGCACCGTTGCGCAGCCCCGCCCACCGAGGATCGACGGCGAGATCGGCCAGTACCCGCCCGGACGCCTCTGGGCTGGTGACTCCGGGCGGACGACGTCGGTGGAAGTGACGACCTACGGTGTCGCCCGTGAACGAGGAGGGCAAGGCATCCGGGCGCATCCCTGGCACCGACCGCCGCACCGTCGGTCCGGTGGTCATGGGACCGACCACCCGACAGGAACGATCCCTGGCCCCCGATCTCGCCCGCGGGTCGGTGCTGCTGTTCATCGCGCTGGCAAACGTGTCGTTCTACCTGTACGGCAGGCCGTCCGAACACGCATTGCGTCCGTCCGACGGCAGTGATCTGGACCGCTCGCTGGATTTCGTCGTGTCCTTTCTCATCGACCAACGCTCGTATCCGATGTTCGCCATTCTCTTCGGATACGGCATGGCGACCATCGCCCGGCGGATGACAGCGCGCGGCGCCACGCTCGGTGGCATCCAGCGAGTGCTGGTGCGGCGCAACCTGTGGTTGCTGGCTTTCGGGGCGGCGCACGCGACGCTGCTGTTCCTCGGCGACATCCTGGGTGCCTACGGCCTGACGGGCCTCATCGTGGTGCTGCTCCTGTTCTCGCGCGTCGGCATTCAGAAAGCATGGCTGGCGGCCAGCCTGGTCACCATGACCGCCTTCTTCGCCCTCAACTCCTTGCCAAATTCCGCGCCGTTCTTCGAATCGAGCAATTACCTCATCGCCGCCGCTGTGAGGCTGGGTCTGTGGCTGTTCACAACAGTCGCCATCGCGGTCGTCATCGGGTTGCTGGCTCCGATGATCATCGGTATCTGGCTGGCCAGGGCAGGATTGTTGGACCACCCGTGGGACCACGTCGGCCTGCTGCGGCGGCTCGCACTCGGCGGTGTGGCCGCCAACCTCGTCGGTGGCCTGCCGTATGCCCTCGTCGTCAGTGGAGTGTGGGACGTGCCCGCCGGCGCCGCGATAGCGCTCGGTGGGTTGCACGCGCTGAGCGGGGTGGCGATGGGACTCGCGTACGTCAGCCTGTTCGCGCTGCTGGCCGCCCGTCGACCCCGGCGGCGTGGCGCCGTCGCTGGGCTGGCGGCGGTGGGGGAACGCTCGTTGACCTGCTACCTGCTGCAGTCGGTGATGCTGGCGCCACTGTTGACGCCCTGGGGTTTCGGGGTCGGCGAGAACCTGGGCACCGCGCAGGCATACGGCATCGCGGCAAGCGTCTGGTTGGTGACGGTCGTGGTTGCCGTGCTGTTGGCGGCCGCGGCCCGCCGGGGCCCGGCAGAGATACTGCTTCGTCGGCTCACGTATGGCCGCCGCGACCACGCCTTGCCGGGTCCGTCACCCGTGGCGACACCGACGTGACGGCAGCGGCGAACTCGGCCATCGAGGTGAACCGCCAGTCGGGCACGACAGCCGCCTGCGGCGGCGGAGTGGCCCCCCAGCCATCGTGATCGTGCCGCCGGTCGATCCACACGGTCGACAGGCCGGCGGCCTTGGCTGGGACGTGATCGTGGAAGAGGCTCTGGGCGACATGCAGCAGCCCGCCGGGTTGGATGCCCAACTCGGCAGCCTCATCGAGGAGCACCCGGAAGTTGCGCGGGGAGGGTTTGTAGGAGCCGATGTCCTCCGCTGTGATCACGAGGTCGAAGGCCACGCCCAAGCGAGCGTTGCTGGCCGCGAACGAGGTCCGGTCGACGTTCGACAGGATGATCAACTTGTATCGCTCCGCGAGAGACGCCAACGAGGCCGCCGAATCCTCGAAGGCCGGCCACGCCGGAACGGAGTCGCCCAGCCCGTGAGCGTCCTGCGCACTGACCGGCGCGCCCAGCTGGTCACCGAGCGCGACAAACGCCCGAGCGAGAACCTCGGGGTAGCGCAGGTGCCCCGCCTCGGCCTCGATGCGTGCCTCGTGCTCGCCGTAGGCTGAGACCAGGGCCTGATCGGACACGTTGAGGTCGTGGCCCCGGGCCCACGGGGCGAGCACTGCCGCCAGGCCGGCCTCCCAGTCGATGAGGGTTCCGTAGCAGTCGAAGCTCAGGGCATCGAAATCGGCGAGCGTCACACCGGCAGGATAGTGACGGCTCCTACAGGGGCGTCGTGTTACCTTCGAGCCCTGCGGCACGGGCTCGGACAACCTCCGAGGTGTCGAAGGCGATCAGGCTCGCGCGTATCAGCCGCCCGGACGTCGAGATCACAGCGAACAGGTTCCGCTTGCACTGCCAGCGGCTCGATCGCCTTTCTCCCGACCCGACTCGATTCCTCGATTCGGCAACCCGTGACGATCGGACAGGCTGATGACCCAGATCGACGACCCCCGACCCGCCCTCGCCGCGTGGCCGGACGATGCGGCCACCGCGCTGCACCGCGGTGGCAAGATCGAGATGCGCGCCACCGTCCCGCTACGGGATGCCGCGGACCTCGCCCTTGCCTATACCCCCGGGGTCGCCGAGGTCTGCCTGGCCATCGCCGCCCGGCCTGCACTGGCCGACGAGCTGACCTGGCGTCGCAACACCGTCGCCGTGGTCACCGACGGCACTGCGGTGCTGGGCCTCGGCGACATCGGCCCTGCCGCCGCACTACCGGTGATGGAGGGAAAGGCACTGCTGTTCAAGGAGTTCGGCGGGGTCGACGCCATCCCCATCTGCCTGGACACCACCGACATCGACGCCATCGTCGATACCGTCGCCCGGCTGGCACCGAGCTTTGGCGGGATCAACTTGGAGGACATCTCGGCGCCTCGGTGTTTCGAGATCGAACGCCGTCTCATCGAGCGGTTGGACATTCCGGTGTTCCACGACGACCAGCACGGCACCGCGGTGGTGGTGTTGGCAGCGCTCTGGAACGCCGCGGCTCTCACCGGCCGGACGTTGAGTGACATGCGGGTGGTGGTCTCTGGGGCCGGGGCGGCAGGCGTCGCTGTGACGGCGCTGCTCATGGTGGCCGGCGTGACCGACGTCGTCGTCACCGATCGACGAGGGGTGATCGATATCTCCCGCGATGACCTCACGGCAGCCAAGCGAGAGCTGGCCGGCTCGACCAATCCGCGTGGTGTCACCGGGGACATCGTGTCGGCGCTACGTGGCGCGGACGTCTTCATCGGGCTCTCCGGGGGGTCGGTGAACGCGGATGCCGTGTCGGGCATGGCAGCCGACCCGATCCTGTTCGCGTTGGCCAACCCGGAGCCGGAGATCCGGACGGACGTGGCCACTCGGTACTCCAGGGTGGTCGCAACCGGCCGCAGCGACCGACCGAACCAGATCAACAACGTCCTGGCCTTCCCCGGCATCTTCCGCGGCGCCCTCGATTGCGGCGCACGGCGCATCACGCAGCAGATGAAGCTGGCGGCCGCCCACGCTGTCCGAGACCTGGCCGATCCGGCGGACCCCGACCAGAATCTGGTGCCATCCGTGTTCGATCCGCGAGTCGCCCCCGCTGTGGCCGCGGCCGTGACCACCGCATGGCGTGGGCAAGCGTCGACGTCGTCGACCGCTACGCAGGAGCGATCGAGCACTAGTGCGAGTAGGTCGTCCCCTCGGATCCGGGAGGCTGCTCGGCCGTCAGCCGCAACAGCCAGTCACGGGACGTCTTGATCAACGCGTAACGGCGGGCGCCGGACCGCCCGTGCAGCGTGAACAACAACCGCCGCTCACTGCGGTCGTGTTCCTGCCACCATCCGATGTCGGCGATGTCCTTGTCCTCGTCGGTGTAGGTGAGGTGATCCATCTCGTGGTCCCCGACGGCGACGGCGAGGCGGTTCTCCCCGGGCCGGGCGGGCAGCCCTCGCGGCACCGCCCACGACCTCAGCACACCGCCCTCGGACAGCCTGAGGTCGAAGTGATGACGAGGCTTGCGGTGCTCGTGCAGCACGAACGGCTGCCGCTGCGCCTCCTGCTCGGTCACAACCGCTCCTCACCCGTTAGACAGACGCCCCGCCCCAGCGGTGACCCGGTCGGCCGGGCATGCTGACCTCCATGATTGCCGAGCCCGCCAAACCCGAGGTCGACTTCCCTGAGGGCCAGCCGCCCGCCGATCTTGTCATCGAGGACCAGACGGTGGGTGATGGCGCCGAAGCCACCCCCGGCTCGACGGTCAGCGCGCACTACGTCGGTGTCGCCTTCTCCACCGGTGAGGAGTTCGACACGTCCTGGAGCCGCGGCGAACCGTTGCAGTTCCCGCTGGGTGCCGGCCGGGTCATCGCCGGCTGGGACCAGGGCATCGCCGGGATGCGGGTCGGCGGTCGTCGCAAGCTGACCATCCCGCCCCACCTGGCCTACGGCGAGCGCGGGGCTGGGGCGGTCATCGCACCTGGGGAAAGCCTGATCTTCGTCGTCGATCTCGTGGACGTGCGCTGAACCGATCGCCCGCACAGGTCGTACTCCCTGTTGTAGCCCCGCCCGGAAAGAGGCGGGGGCTGACACGGAGGAGACATCACACATGACTGCATCTCTCGTGCGCCGCATTGCCACAGTGGCAGCGGCCGCCGCCATTGCCACCGTCACCCTCGTCACCCAGGCACCGGCGGCGTCCGCCGCCGACGACCACCGCCCAGTCCTGCTCCGCTCCGGATTGGTCGGCAGCACCCCCGCTCCGGCCGGACCCACCCTGTTCGGCATCATCCCGGGCACCGCGCCATGGGTCATCGATCGAGGCCGGGTCCGGTTGGACACCTACGGCAACCTTGATGTGAGGGTCCGCGGCCTCGTCATCCCCACGGCCCCCGCCAATGGTACGAATCCCGTTCCGTCGCTGTCGGCGAGTGTCGTCTGCAACGGCGCCGTCGTCGCCACGACCGGCACGGTTGCGTTCAACACCAAGGGCAACGCGCGTATCGACACCACCGTTTCTGTCCCCTCTCCGTGCCTGGCACCCGCGGTACTGGTGCACCCCAACGCCGTGACCGCGGTATACATCGCCGCGTCGGGCGGCTGAGACCTACCAGCGCGGCTGCCCCGTCCCGGGTGACCGGGACGGGGCGGTGCGCTGCGCTGCGCAGCAACGTTCGACGCTCGTTGCGATACCGCCCTACAGCAACCCGCGCTGCCGGGCCACCGCCGCCGCCTCGGTTCGACCCGCCGCACCCAGCTTGGCCAGAACGTTGGACACGTGGACGCTGACGGTCTTGGGGCTGATGTAGAGCACCTGGCCGATCTCACGGTTGCTGCGTCCAGCGGCCACCAGGACCAGCACCTCCTGCTCGCGCGGGGTCAGCTGCTCCTGTCCTGCTGGCCCCGACCGTGCGGTCGCCAAGCCCCGCAGCTCGCGCAGCAGCGGCCTGGCGCCCAGCCGCTCGGCCGTCGCCAGCGCCAGCCCCGCCTGCTCCCGGCTCTCCTCGGCGCGACCTACCGCTCGCAGCACGCCGGCCAGCCTGGCCCGGCTGCGCGCCACCTCGAAGACGTGCCCGAACCGCTCGAAGGCCACCACACTGTCCGACCAGCTCAGGACGAGCGCGTCCTGATCCAGCGCCGCGCCGGTCAGCCACCGCAACCGCTGGTGCTCCGCCGCAGCCCGGGCCAGCCAGGCCTGGCTCTCGAGCCCGGCGTGCGCCGCACCGCGGGCGGTCCGCACGGCTCCGTCGTGCAGCCGTCGGCCGCGCTCGGCCATCCCGGCGCGTACCCGGGCGGGGGCTGCGGCTGCGGCGGTGGCCAGGTGCCCCAGGGCCAGCCCCGCGAGCCTGATCCGACCCTGGAACTCCCCACCCGCCCACATCGACGTCAGCAGGTCGACGATCTCGTCGTGAGCGGCCAGCGCATCATCCACCCGGTCGCTGTCGCCGAGCAGGTCGATGGCGGCCGTCGCGGACAGCAGCGCGATCAGGCCGTCCTGCCGCGCCGGACCCAGCGTGTCGATCGTCGTCAGCGCGGCCACGTCGCCTCGCCCGGCCGCCACCGCCAGCCCCACTGCCGTCAACGTGGCCTGTGCGAGGTGCGGAGGGGACTGGCCGGTGGTGTCGAGGATGCGCTGGGCAGCATCCCACTCGCCTCGCGCGTAGCTGACCAGTGCCGCCATCGCTCGCCCGTCGACGCCGTACGGCGCCCACGGCCGGCGCAGTTCGACCGCTCTGGCGGCGACGGACTCGTACGCCCGCTGGGCCTCGGCGAGCCGGCCACTCTCGTAGAACACCGTGCCCAGCCAGTGGCTGCTGCGAAGTTCCGCCGCCGCGTCACCCGCCGCCCGGGCCTCGGCGATGCTGTCACGCAACGCCGCCGCCGCCTCGGGCGTCGCCTCGTGGCGCAGCAGACCCGCCAGCGTGGTGCTGGCGTCGGCGAGGACGGCGGGCAGGTCCAGCTCGCGGGCCAGTTGGGCGGCCTGCTCGGCCCACCGGCGGGACTCGTCCGTGCGTCCGCGCGCCAGGCAGGCTCGGGCATGCATCGCGAGAACCTGGGCGCGCAGCACCGCGACGTCGGGGGCCGCCGCGGTCGACAGCGGCACCAACTGCACCGCCTGCGTGGTCAGGCTCAGCGCATCGGCCACATCGTCGAGCACGAGGGCGACTGCGGCCATGGCCTGCAGCAGCGCAGCCCGCTGCGCCGCTGGTGCGTCCGACGGCATCGCCACCAGTTGCTGCTGGGCGAGCGCGAAGGATCGGTGCAGCAACCCGGCGATCATCGCGCTCTGGCTGGCCCGCAGGACGAGGTCGACCAGGTCGATCCCCGGAGCCGCGTCGGCGTGGTTGCTGAGGAGCTCCAGCGCCTGCTCGTAGTGGCTGGTCGCCTCCGCGGGACCACCGACGGCCAGCGCCTCCTCGCCCGCCTGGATGCTCGCCGAGATCGCCGTCGCGATGTCGTGAGCCGCCCTGGCGTGCCGGGCCAGCGCCGCGGCGGTGCCGTGGCCGCTGCCCTCGGCGAGGGCGGCGGCGTAGGCCCGGTGCCAGCGCACCCGTTCGCCGGGCAGCAGGTCGTCGTAGACGGCCTCGGCCAGCAAGGCGTGCCGGAAGGCGTACCCGTGCGATCCGGCACCGACCAGCACCTGACGCTCGACCGCCGTCCGCAGGGCGTCGTCCAGGCGGGGCCCGTCGCCGCCCACCACCTGGGCGAGCAGGTCGTGACCGACCTGGCGGCCGGCGACGGCCGCCGCCCGCACGACGGTGCGCGCGGGCTCGTCCAGCTCGTCGAGATGCAGCAGCAGGACATTGGACAGGTCCCCGGGCAGCACGGGTCCGCCGTGCCGGGCAGCCGCCACCAGCTCCTCGACGAAGAAGGCGTTCCCTTCCGCGCGTTCGACGATCCCCTCGACGGTGTCCGCGCGCATCGGCTGGGGATGAAGCTGTCTGATCAGCGCCACCACCTCGGCGGCCGGCAACGGCTGCAGGTGCAGCCGGGCCAGACCGCGCAGCCTGGACCACGCCGCGAGGTGCGGGCGCAGCGGGTGCCGCCGGTGCAGATCGTCGGATCGGTAGGTCGCCACGACGGACAACCCGGGGATCGGGGCGCGCGAGAACAGTCTGCCGATGACCTCGCGGGTCGAGGGATCCGCCCAGTGCAGATCCTCGACGACCACCAGCACCGGAGCCGAGCCGGCCAGCGCGACCAGCGCGACCAGCGCCGAGCCCACGGCATCGACCACGGCGGCGCGGGCACCGTCGGCCCCCACTGCCGACGCCGCCGCACTGGGGCTTCGGACAGCCGGCAGTAGCAGGGTCAGCGCAGGCGCCGCGTCGGATACGGTCCGGAACGCCGCCGCGGCCTCCGTGGACAGCCGCGCGAACATCTCGCCGAACGGCAGGTAGGGCAGGTAGTCGTCACCCACGTCCAGACAGTGACCGACCAGCACGCGCCAACCAGCCGCCTGGGCACCGTCCTGCAGCTCGGTGAGCAGCCGGGTCTTGCCGACCCCGGCGTCACCGGCGAGCAGGACGGCACCACCGCCATCGCGGCCGAACCCGACCGCTTCGCTCAGCTCGGCGAGCTCGACGCCGCGCCCCACGAGTCGGGTGGTGGGGTGGGGGAGGTCGAGCACGATCCCATCCTGCTCCCCCGCACTGACACGGTCAGGCGGACTTCCTTCCGGCGAAGAGCAGGTATTCCCAGTCCATGCTGGTGCCGGCCGACGTCGCACCACTGGTGTCGTGACGGCGGGCGAGGTCGGCGAGCTCGCGGTCCAGCGCGGCGACCCGGTCCGGCTCGGCGGCGATCGCGCGATATGTCGCGATCGTGGGCCCGTACTTCGCCTTGAAGAACTCCCGGAAGTCCTCGGGCCGCTCAAACGTGTCGACCGGCAGTAGGCCACGCTCGGCGGTGACGCCGGTCAGCCGGTCGCCGAACAGGGATCGGACGTGGTCGGCGTCGCCCCACAACGGCGGCGGCTGCGCCCCCGGCGGGGGCGGCGGGGCGTAGGGCCGCATGGTGGCGAACATCTGGCCGATGAAGCCCTCCGGCGTCCAGTTCAGCACCGCGATCCGGCCGCCGGGGCGGCACACCCGGACCAGCTCGTCGGCGGTGACCTGGTGGTGCGGCGCGAACATGACGCCGACGCAGGACAGCACGACGTCGAACTGGTCGTCGCCGAAGGGCAGCGCCTCCGCGTCGGCCTCGCGCCAGTCGATGTCGACGTCGAGGGCGGCGGCCTGGGCGCGGCCGCTGTCCAGCAGCTCCGGCGTCAGGTCAGAGGCGACGACGACGGCCCCCACACGTGCGGCGGGGATCGCGGCGTTGCCGGAGCCCGCCGCGACGTCCAGGACTCGCATGCCGGGCCGGACGGCGGCCTGCTCGACGAGGGTGACGCCCAGCGAGGCGATGACATCGGTGGCTACGGCCGGGTAGTCGCCGAGCGCCCACATCTGCCGGTGCTTGGCCTTGAGGGCCCGATCGGCGGCTTGCGGATCGGGCGAGTCAGCAGGGGTGTCCCCGGTCAGGGTTTCAGTCATGATGCGAGGCTAGAAAATGCCCATGCACCTACCCAGTCCACGATCTGTACCGACAGCCGCTCCGCCACTACCGTTGCGACATGGGAATCTCCTACGGCTCGTACTGCCCCGTCGCCAAGGCGATGGAGTTGCTCGACGAACGCTGGACGATGCTCATCGTCCGCGAACTGGCCGATGGTGGACTGCATTTCAACGACCTTCGACGAGGCATGCCGAAGATCTCCCCCACACTGCTGTCCGCGCGGCTGCAACGGCTGGCCAGAGCGGGGATCGTTTCCCGGCGCGAGCACAGCAACCGGGTCGTCTACGAGCTGACACCGGCGGGTCTCGAATTGCGTCCGATCGTCGACGCGCTGGGCACCTGGGGAATCCGGTGGGTCCCTGAACTCGGTGACGCCGACCTCGATCCCAAGCTGCTGCTGTGGGACATGCACCGCAATGTCGACCCCGAGAGGATTCCCGACGGCCGGACGGTCGTGTGCTTCACCTTTCCTGGGGTATCGCCGAGGGTCCGCGACTGGTGGTTGGTCATCCAGGCCACGCAGGTGGACGTGTGTGACGTCGACCCGGGTCATCCGGTCGAGGTGGCGGTCACGGCAGACCTGCGAAGCCTCATCAACGTCTGGCGGGGTGACCTCCCGTGGTCGCAGGCCATCCGGGCGGGCGATCTGCGGATCACGGGACCGGAGCACATGCGCCGGGCGCTGCCCGGCTGGTTCCGACCGCAAACGATCGCTGCCGTGCCGCGCCCTCAACCGGAGCGCCGCGCACTGCTGGTCTGATCACCCGGGCTATTCCCACGTCCGCCGTGCTCATCGCCATAGGCGCCGTGCAGCCGATCACGGAATCGGAGGCCCGGTCCAGGAGTTCGCCACATCGTGACCACTATCTGGGACCCGATCGACGTCGGCACCGCGACCCTGCCGCACCGGCTGGCGATGGCGCCGATGACCCGCAACCGCTCCACGCCGGACGGCGTTCCGACGCAGTTGAACGCCGAGTACTACGCCCAGCGCGCCTCGACCGCGCTCATCGTCACCGAGGGCACCCAGCCGAGCGAGGACGGCCAGGGATACATGTTGACGCCCGGCATCCACACGCCGGCGCAGATCGAGGGTTGGCGCACGGTCACCGAAGCGGTCCACGAGGCCGGCGGCCGGATCTTCATCCAGCTGATGCACGTCGGACGCATCGCGCACCCGGACAACACCCCGCACGGCCGGCAGCCGGTCGCTCCCTCGCCCATCGCCGCGCAGGGCGACATGTTCACCGCCGAGGGCCCCAAGCCGATGCCGACGCCTCGCGAACTGACTACCGACGAGGTGGCCGAGACCGTCGCCGACTTCGCGCACGCTGCCCGGTCAGCGATCGAGGCGGGCGCGGACGGCGTCGAGATCCACGGCGCCAACGGCTACCTGGTCCACCAGTTCCTGGCATCGGGCACCAACCACCGCGACGACGTGTACGGCGGCTTCCCGCAGGCCCGGATCCGCTTCGCAGTGGAGGCCGTGACGGCGGTGGTCGAGGCCATCGGTGCCGAGCGCACCGGCCTGCGGATCTCCCCCGGCAACCCGTTCAACGACATCGCGGAGGACGACGTCGCCGACGTGTACTCGGCGTTGGTCACCGCCCTCGCGCCGCTCGGCCTGGCCTACCTGCACGTCTCCGCCGGACAGGACGAGGAGTTGCTGCGTTCCATCCGCCGGGACTGGCCGGGCGTGCTGTTGCTCAACCGCGGCGGGCGGCCGCTGGAGGACCGGTTCGACGACGTCAGGTCCGGCGTGGCCGACGTGGTGACGATCGGTGCGCAGGCACTCGCCAACCCCGACCTCGTGGCGCGGATCCGGCGCCAGGCCCCGCTCAACGAACCGGACGCCGCGACCTTCTACGGTGGCGACCACCGCGGGTACACCGACTATCCGACGCTGCCGGACACGGCCACCGCCAACTGAGGCCGCTCGCCGCCGGTCCACCCGCGTCAGCAGAGGTGGGCCGATGGCGTCGCCGGGCGGGTAGCGCCTTGGGTCACGGCGCGTCGGCGTAGCCAGGACGTGACGGCCGCCGGTGCCAGCGCCCGGCTGCGCCGATGCCTGCCCCCAGTGCGAGCAGCGGCTGCGTCGGACCGGAGCTGTTCCTGCCGGTACATCGATTCGGCGACCTGCGGCCACACCATCGTCGGGTACGTCCACAGTGGGCCGTCCGGAGTGTTGGATCGTGTCGTTCTCATGGCGTCGACGGTGCTCGCCTGAGTAGGGCCGCCGCATCGGTCGACCTCCCTATCTTGGCGGCGGCCGGGGCGACATCAGCGACTAGGTAGCCGCTCCACCGATAGCCGAAGTCACGCTCTCGTAGGACCACTGCGGCAGCGGCAGTGGGACGCCGGCACCGGAGCCGGCCAGCGCGCGCCGCCGCTGCACCTCCAGTTCGAGCAGCTCGGTCTCCAGATACGCCTTGCGGGCGTCGAGCCGCAACCGCTCGAGATCGATCTGCTCCGCTGCCATCCGCACCGGTTCCGCGGACGAGCAGTGCGCGAGTTCGGCCTCGTAGAGCGTGCCGTCGGTGGGCAGCGTGATCTGGCGGGTGCCACCCACCCGCTCGCCCTCACGTGGTGCCCACTTCAGCTGTGACTCCAACAACTCCCGCAGGCCGTCGTCCAGGCCGTCGAGATCGCGAATCGAACGCCACGGCGTGGCACCCGACCGCCACTCGACGGACAAGACCCGGCTGGCCGACTCGTAGACCTCGTTGACCCGCCGGATGAAATACGTGACGGCGTAACTGCGGTTGAGGTTGCGGATCACCCGGGAGGTGGTCGACACGGATTCGGCGTCCTCGAAACTACTGATCACCAGGGACCGCTCCGACTCGACCGATTGCGAGGCCGTCGTGGCGAACTGATTGAACTGTTCGGACACGGTGGATACCGCGCTCCCGGACGCGACGGTCGTCTCGGCTTCGGACTCGACATCGGTGTTGCCGGACGGCAACCCGAGGAAGCCCGCGAGCCCGCCACCGACCGACACCGAGGTGTCGGAGCTGACCCGCACGCCGACGAGGGTGTCGACATACGCCGATGCGCTGCTGCTGCGCCGGTTCTGCGACAGCGAGCTGACCGTCTGCCGGAAGGACGTCTGAACAGAGACGCGCTGGGTCTCCGAACGCACCCGCCGGAAACGGTCGAATTCGTACAGCGTGACATCCTCACCGGGCAGCAGGCTGGTGGTGTACAACAGAGCGCCTTGCTGCCGACCCACGAGCCGCAGCGAGTGTTCGTATGTGACCCGGATCGACAGCCGGTTCTCGGAGCCGAACTGCCGCGCCTCGTAGAACAGGATGGCGCGGTCGTACGGCAACCACGGCACCGGCTTCGGCGCCCGGCACTGCGGCGCGACCGGCTCGACGCATGCCCCGCCGCAGCCGTCGCAGTCGCTGCAGCCTGGTGCCGATTCGTCGGCTATGGCGGCGAGGACGGCGCGCGCTGCGTTGATCCGGCCGTAGCCGACCTCCTCGTGCCAGGTCCCGCTCGGCCGCGAGGCGACGTTCTGGTAGTCATACAGCGCCGGCGAGATCTTGTCGCAGGTGCTCTCGATGATCCGGCGGACGTCGGCGTTGGACAGCCGAGGATTGGCCGATCGCAGCAGCGCCGCAAGGCCGGCCACGTGCGGTGTCGCCGAGGATGTGCCGTTGAACCGTTCGTAGTAGTCACCGGGCCCGTAGCCATCGGCGCCGAGCCGGTCCGTCGTCGGGATCTCCAGGCACGGCGCGACGACGTCCAGGTCGGGTCCCCAGCACGCCCCCCACCCCGGCTCGCTGGAGGAGTCACCGCCGCGCTTGCGCTCATCGCTGCGGTTGCTGCCGCCGACGCAGACCGTCCGGTCGTCGCTGCCGGGGAACCGGCTCGTCGGCTGGTCCTCGTTCCCGGAGGCGGCGACCAGCACCAGACCCTTGTCCAGGCAGTGCTGCAGCGCGTCGCGGATCAGGTCGAAGTCCCAGACGCCCCACGACTCGTAGACGCCGAAGCTCATACTGACCACGTCGGCTCCGTTGTCGGCGGCGAAGTACAGGCCCTCGGCGATGTCGATGTCCGCCCACGTGGCCGTGGCAATCGCCATGACCCTGACCCCGGCTGCGACGCCGGCGATGCCTTGGCCGTTGTCGAAGCGGGCGCCGATGATGCCGGCGCACGCGGTGCCGTGGTTGCCCGTGGGGCTGCCGTCGGGAGCATCGGTCGAGGCGTTCCACGACTGCGGATGCATGTCGAGGTCCGGGTGGGTCAGTTCGACACCCTCGTCGATGACGGCGACCGTCACCTGCGCCGAGCCGCGGGCGTTCGCCCACGCGCTGGGGATCTCGATCCGCTGCAGTCCCCACTGGGTGCCGAACATCGGGTCGTTGGGGACGAAAGGCGTGGCGAGGGTGGCACTTGCCGTGGGTGTCACGGTCGTCGTCGGTGAGCGGAACGGGATGTTCTCGAACTTGATGTCCGGCGCCGGGTCGCCCGCGCTGCGCAGCGCTCCGACGACGTCCGTGGCACTCGAACCGGGCAGACCGGGGAGGTCCGCGGGCTCGATGGCCACCGCCACGTAGCCGGGGATGCGACTGGCGCGCCGGGCATCCGGACTGAAGGCCGCACCAAGCCCTGCGGTGCCGCCGGCGCGGTCCAGTGACGACTGCCGCACGTAGACCCGGGACGGGTTGACGGCGTACACGCGGCTGTCGTCACCCCGGCTGCGGAAGGCCGGTGCCACCCAAGCGACCGCCTCGTGGTCGCTCAGCCGGCGGACGACGTCGTCATCCAGCTCGTGGCCGTCAGCCGCCTCGACCCAGGTCAGGCCCTCGGTCTGGTTGGGGCGCTCGAGCGGCGAGCGCTCGCTCTCGTCGGCGCCGACCGGGACGACGCCCACCTCGTCGAGGACGGCCGTCCGGGTGTCAGCGGTGGCGCCGGCCTCCCAGCGCACCGCCAGATAGTGCGTCTCGCGATCGCTGGTGCCGAATGTCGGGTGCTCGAGTGGTGATTCATTGGGAGTGGGGCCCTGGTCGGTCATGTCATTCTCCTCATCGTGAGCTGTGGCGAGGCCTACGCCTCGTGCCCTTCAGCGTCACGATCACGAGCGATGAGAACCATCAGCGCGGGAACGCTCCAACCGTTCCCGCGCCGACATTCGGGATGTGCGCTCCTCAGTCAGGCCGACGGGACCGAGGATGCATGCGCTACGCAGATGTACCCCGGGGGTACCCCCACGATGCGTCGCACTCCTGCCTGGGCAAGCCGGCGGCCATGGGTGCGGACTCCGAGAAGTCGCAGCCTTGACCGGTTGGACGTCGACAGACCTGTTGGGTCGATGAGGGCTGATCAATGCAGGGGGTTCTCCCAACGGACCTGAGGGAAACGGGCGAAATCACTGTCGGCCGAGTAGATGGTGAGTCCGTGCTCGATCGCGAGGGCGGCCAGATGCGCGTCGCTGACGAGATTGGCCTGGACGTGGTGGCGGACGAGCAGGTCGCCGAGCACGTCGGCGTGGCGGGGTCCGGGTTGCGGCACCCAGGTGACATCGAGATCGAGCCAGTCCTGCAGGTAGCGCACGGCATCATCGGCTGCCAGGGGTGTGGCTGACGCGCGTGGATTGGTGCTGATTCGCAGGAAGGCGACGAGGCACTGCCAGGGGAGACCCACCCGGCGAGGACCGTTCAGCTGATCCTCCAACCAGCGGACCGCCCGTTCGTGAAAGGGACTGCGGCTGTCGACGGCGTAGAGCAGCAGGTTGGCGTCGAGCAGCATCAGCGCGCGTCGGCGCCGTCGAGCAGGTCGAGTGCCTCGGCCACGTTGGACACGTCGATCCGCAGACCCAGCTCCGAGCTGCGCTGCCGAAAGGCCGGCCGGGGAGCCGTTGAACGCAGACCGGCCCGGACAAGTTCGTTGACCGCCTCACTGAAGCCGATACGCCGCCGTTCTCCCAGCGCCCGGGCAGCCGATGCCACGTCATCGTCGAGATTCACTGTTGTCCGCAAGCAGCACAGGCTAGCATCGCGATGCGCCGCGCAGAACATCGAGATGCGAGGGTGTTCGGCGGCGACGTGAGAGCTGCTACTTGAGGATGCTGATGCGGTTGACCAGGGGCAGTTGTTCCCAGGTCCGGCCGAGGCCGAGGGTCCGTCCGGCGCTGGTCAGCAACAGACCACCGGAGATGGCGGCGATCCGCACCCCGATACCGAGGATCAGCGCCGTCCCCACACCCAGCAGGGCCGCCCTGAACAACCAGTCCGCCCACGCCGCACCCGCGATGCTGTTGAACGACGACGCGAACGGGCCCGTCGGCGCATTACCCAGGAACCCCGCGGTCGGGCTGCCGCCGTTGACCCACGCACCCTCGGCCGGGGTGGCACGACCCAGACCGAACAGCTTGTCCAGGACCAAAGACCCCACACCACCCACCGGAGGACCCCCGTCGCATCCCGCTACCGGGGCGGGTGCTTCGAGGCGAAGACTGCCGCCTGCGTGCGGCGCTCCATCCCCAGCTTGGTCAGGATCGACGACATGTAGTTCTTGACGGTCTTCTCGGCGAGGAACATCCGCTCGGCGATCTGTCGGTTGGTCATGCCCTCACCGACTAATTCGAGGATCTGCCGCTCCCGTTCGGTCAACGGACCGAGCGCCGCATCAGTCACCGGGCCAAGCCGTACCCGGTCCAGGACCCGCTGGGTGACCGCAGGGTCCAGCAACGACTGCCCCGCAGCAACCCGTCGGACCGCGTCGACCAGGTCGGTGCCGCGGACCTGCTTGAGGACGTAACCGGCCGCCCCCGCCATGATCGCGGAGAACAAGGCCTCGTCGTCGTCGTACGACGTCAAAATGAGCACGGCGATCTCCGGGTGCAGCGAGCGGACCTCTCGGCAGACATCGATCCCCGACCCGTCGGGCAGCCGGCCGTCCAGTATTGCGACGTCGGGGCGGAGCGCGGGGATGCGGCGGATCGCCTCCTGGGCGAGACCGGCCTGGCCGACGATCTCGATGTCGCCGTCGGCCTCCAACAGTTCGGTGAGCCCGCGACGCACCACCTCGTGGTCATCGAGCAGGAACACGCGGATCGCCGCCTGATCGCTCACACGCCCCAGTCTGCCCCACCGGCCACATCGGGACCTTCGCCTAGCGGTGCAGGGCCGTTGTCCACTGCCGCGGCACAACCGGGAGCGCGACAGTCGGATGAGGTCGCCAGCGGCGGCCGTTGCCCGGGAGGACGACATGAGCCATGACGATGAGACGGAATCGAATCCCCGCACGACCCTGCTGCACGTCGATCGGCTCAACACCGGGGGGATCGTCGTCGGCGTCGACGGCGGCCCGGCGGCCGCCGCCGCCCTGCGCTGGGCGGCCCAGCAATCACGCGTCACCGGCATGACTGTGCAGGTCATCCACGCCTGGCAACTCAAGGCCCCGCACATCGGAGAGGCCGGCCTACAGGTGCGCCAGGCCGCCAGCGCCGACGCCCGCGCGCGGGCGACCCAGTGGGTAATCAACGCCCTCGCCGGCAGCGACCCCTCGTTGCGGTGGACGCTGGCACTCGTCGAGGACGCTCCCGGTCCCGCCCTCGTGACCCGCTCCCGCACCGCGCCCCTGCTCGTCATGGGCACGGGGGAGCACAACGGCCTGCGGCGCCTCGGGGTCGGATCGGTGTCCCGCTACGTCATCGCCCGCGCCGTACCCCCCGTCGTCGTCGTCCGGGCCCCACCCGGCACAGCAACGAACCCACCCCACCCGACCAACCCCTCGACGACCACCGGTGACGGTCCTCGGGCCGCGGCGGGACCTTCGACCCTGGGCCCGCCGCGACACAGCAGCCCAGGCTGAGGCGCATGCCCCGAAGCGTCCTGACTGCCGATCCGGTGCCACCGACCCTCCCCCCAGCCGACCCATCCGCGGTCTCGGGCCCGCACCAGCCGGTGTCGCGGCGCTCCATCATCAGGGCGCTGGGCCTCGGAGCCGCCACCGTGCTCGTGGCAGGGACGGGTCTACTGGGGTACCGGGTCTATGACACGGCCGTACTCAAGCCGGGCAGCGGGGCTGCCTACGACCCCTGGCAGCAGTGGCGCGAGGACCTCGGCCCGCTGGGTGCGGTGGCGGCGGCCATCCTCGCCGCCAACCCGCACAACACCCAGCCGTGGATCTTCGCGGTCGCCGTCACGACCATCGATGTCTATGCCGACCCGACGCGCACGATCGGCACGATCGACCCGTTCCTGCGCGAGCAGCACGTCGGCCTGGGCTGTGCGCTGGAGAACCTGGTGCTCGCCTGCCGAGCCCGCAGCTTGGAGCCCGACGTCGAGCTGCTTCCCGACCCCCGGGACGAGACGTGGGTGGCACGCCTGACGCTTGTCCCGAGCGCGGCGACAGCCGACGATCGGTACGAGGCGATCGGATCCCGGCACACCGACCGTGGACCGTACGACACCCGCGAGGTATTGCAGGAGGACCTCGCGCAGCTGGTCGACACCGCCGAGCTGACCGGGGCCGACGTGCACTGGGTGACCCGGCCCACCGACGTCGCGGCCATGGGCGAGCTGCTCGTCGACGCCGCCGCGGCGGTGATCGCCGATGAGGATCAATCACGTGACGGATTCGCCTGGTTCCGCGGCAGTGACGACGAGGTGCAGCTCAACGCCGACGGCCTGACGCTGGACGCGCAGGGCCTGAGCCCGTTGCTGCTCAGCGCCGCCAAGCTGCTGCCCGCGTCCTCTCGCAGTGCCGGTGACGCCTTCTGGGTGGACCAGACACGTGATGTGCACACCAAGACCGCCAAGGCCTACGGAGTCATCGTCGTGGCCGGCCCAGACGACCGCGCCGTCCAGCTCACTGCGGGTCGGCTACTCCAACGAATCCACCTCACCGCCACCAGCCGCGGCATCTCGCTGCAGCACATGAATCAGATCACCGAGCGGATCGACCGGGAGCAGGTCACCGGCGCCCCTGCCAGCTTCGGACCCCGCTTCGCCGAATTCTTGCCGCCCGAGGTCGCGCCGCTGGTCACGTTCCGCGTCGGCTACCCCACGCAAGCGGTACGGCCCAGTCCTCGTCGGGCACTCGCGGCGGTGATCGCATGACCACGGCTGCGCCGGGTCGCCACCGGCTGGTTGCACGGCTCGGTGTCCTCGGCGGCGGGCTCGGCCTGGTCGCCGGAGTGATCCAGGCCAGTGTGGGCTCCCGCATCCCCGAGTGGACGGGCAACAAGGCTGACCCGGTCCCGCTCGGTCTGCTGACCATCGCCCTGTCCCTCCTGGCCATCGTGATGGCGCTATGGCAACGCCGGTCCGGACCGGCCACCGCAGCACGCGGCGCCGCCGCCCTGGCGCTACTGGTACCCGGGCTGCTGTGCTTCACCACCGTCGGACGGCTGTGGTTCCTACCCGCTGCCCTGCTGCTGCCGGCGGCGGCAATGGCCGTCGACGACTGGCGGGGCACCGCAGCTGCAGTGGGCCGGAACTGGTCACGCTGCCTCCTCGCCGCACTCGGCGCCATCGAACTGCTGATGGCCGCCGGCGCCACGCCGTTGCTCATGATCGTCGCATCGGTCGGCGGCCTGGCGCTGATCACGGCCGCCTGGCTGCCGGGGCCGTCCCGACCGACTCTCGTCGGGCTGCTGGTCGTCGGGACAGTGCCGTTCGCCGTGCTGGCCTGGACCGCGATCGTCCCGGTACTGCTGCTAGTGGTCACGGCCGGTATCGCCGCGCCGCTGATCCCGCGGTCCGGACCAGGCGAGTCAGTGGTGGGACATGGAGACCTCCTGGGCGTCAGGTGAAGGTTCAACTGGGCATGGCAGGGCGACCGGCCCGGGCTCATCGGGAACCCGGGACGGGGTGGGGTGCGTATGGGGTCAGGCCGTGGGCAGGAAGCGCCGCGCGAGGCCGTGAGGTCCTCGCCGCCGTGGCCGTCGGCGGATAGCCCGCGGTAATCCGCCAGGGCCGCGCGGGTCATGGGGGCCTCGCCGCCGACATCGCCGGCCAACTCGGACAGGTAGCGCAGGTCCTTGGCGACGAGGTCGACGGGGAAGTTGGGCGGGACGACGCCGTTGGCCCGCCCGGTGAGCATTCCACCCGCTGCTCGGGTGCCGCCGGGGCTGGCGATGGGCAGGCTACCGATGAGTTCCTGGGTGGCCGTCGGCGACAGCCCCGCGCGGGCGGCGACGCCCAGCAGCCCGGCCCAGGTGGCGACCTCGGTGGCGAGCATGGCATTGATCAGCAGCTTGAGAGTTGCCGCCGTCCCCACGGGACCGGTGTGCTCCACACGGGCCGCCGTCACCTCCAGGACGGGGCGGGCGACGTCCAGCGCGGCGGTCTCACCCCCGACCAGGTGCACGAGCTGTCGGGCGTCCGCCTGCGGCCGGGACCCGATCATCGGCGTCTCGAGCGACACTTCCATCCGCTTGATGCGGTAGCTGAGGCCAGGCTGGCTCAGGTGGAGGCGGGCGGCCGCCCGGCCCACGTGCAGTTCCTCGGCGATGACGACGAGCATCCTCATCTCGTCGAGGTCCAGGCGCGCAGTGTTCACGCACTCAGTCTCGCCCGCGCGGTACGCCAAGGACGATCACAGCACCGTCAGGGCCCCCAGTCGGTCACTGTGCACCGGCGGACGAAGGTGCCGAGACCCGAAAGCCTGACCAGCGTGTTCGATAGTTGGGCGAACCGCTGCAGGGCTGTCCGCCATGCGGCGATCCCGTCGTTCGAGCGGTCGACGAGCATCCCCGCGTGCAGCAGGACGAACGTGTTGTCGGGATGATCGGCCGCGACCCGCGTCATGTCCGCCATCTGCTCAGGGAACACCTGAACCTCGAACAGCAGTCGGCGGTCGCGCAGTGCCCGGAGCCCCCGCTGCCAGCGCGGGTCGAGCATGACCGGCATTCGGCGTGGCGCCGTCCCCGCGGAAGTCCCCGTGGTCGCCAGCGCCTCGTCAACCGCCGCGAACGGCAGCCGACGAGGCAGCGGTCGGCGCCAGAGTCAGGCGTCGACGAGGAGGCGGTCGCCGGCAGTCGACAGACTGCGGTCCATCCGAAACTCAGGGTCGATCTGCGCCGTCAGGTCCTCGCCGGTCTCGGTGTTGCCCCAAGAGGCCGCCACCCGGCGGTGGAACTCGTGCCCGAGCCTGGTGAACTCTGCCCAGTCCTTGTCGGTGTCGTCGACCAGGGCGGCCAGTGCCGCCAGAGTCGAACGATTCCCGGGTTCGAGGTCGTGGATGGGCCCCGGGTGGCCCCGTTCGGCGGCCCGCACGTAGGCGGATCGCCCGAAGGTGGCGACGAGGTCGTCGCCCACCTGCTCACGCAGGAACGCGCCGTCGGCCTCGTCCTCGACTTTGTTGCCGACCACTGACACCGCGATGCCGTACTCGCGGGCGTAGCCGGCGTACTGGCGGTAGACACCCACGCTGCGCAGCGTGGGTTCACAGACCAGGAAGGTGCGGTCGAACCGGGTGAACAGTCCGGACGCGAACGCGTCGGCGCCTGCTGTCATGTCGACCACCACGTACTCACCGGGACCGTCCACCAGGTGGTTGAGTAGCAGTTCGACGGCGCCCACCTTGGAGTGGTAGCAGGACACGCCCAGATCCTCCTCGGCGAACTCACCGGTCACCGCCAGCCGGACGCCGCCGACCGTGCGCACGCAGGCCGCGTAGATCGGGTTGTCGTCCTCGACACGCAGCAGCCGGGAGCCCCGGCCGGGGGGCGTGGTCTTGAGGAACGACTCGATGGATCTGATCAGCGGATTGGATCCCCGTAGGTACTCCTTGATCGCCGGGAGGTGCTCCCCGAGCGCAGGGATCGATGCTGCATCACCGTCGACGCCGCCCAGAGCGGCCGCCAGGTGCTGGTTGATATCGGCGTCGATGGCCAGCAGCGGCCGGGACCCGGCCGCGAGGTGCCGAGCGAACAGCGACGCCATGGTGGTCTTCCCGCTGCCGCCCTTGCCGACGAACGCGACCCTCATCGGCTCGTGCCGATGATGACTTTGAGGTTCATTCTCATTTCTCTGACTCTAGTCGGATCGATCGACGGCGTGTGGCAGGAGCGCCGGGCTGTCATCTGTTCGCGTGGCCGGGGCCCGCCCTGCGGCCACGTCAGCGGGCGGCTAGGTCGCCGACAGTTGTGCCTTGCTGCACTACCGTCAGGTCGCCGCCGCTACCGACGAATATCGTCGCCCCGTCCGGGCTCAGGGTGACGGTGCTGCTCTGGCCTAGGGATTTGCCCTCGACTGGTCCGGAAATGAGCGTAGGCAGGGCGACCAGTGCCCGACGATCCGGTGATAGGTGGCCGAGGCGGGGTCGGCATCGATCAGGGTCAGGGGGTCGCCGTCCGGATGCTGGGTCACCAGGCCCGCGTACATGATTGACAGGGCCAGTCGGCTGGCCGAGCCGTTGGGCAGGCGCAGCAGCGAGAATGTGAACGTAGCGGTGTCGATGGTGTTGACGTCGTTGCGGGTATCCGCCCACGTCTGCGATGACAGGTCGGTGTCCTCCGCCACCGCGCCCCAGACCGCCCGGTCGTGGGCGCCGAGGCGGGGTCGATAGTTCTCGACAACGTTGCGCGCCGCCGAGTACCTGCGGGGTGCGGGGTGCGGCCGATGCGGCGCGATCGCTCAGTCGTGGGTGATCATGTGCATGCCCTGTGTGGGATCGCCGGGAGTCAGGCGCAGGTCGTGGGGCGCCAGCTCCGCTGCGAGCTGATCGGGCGAGAGGACGTACCAGTGGTCTCGCGCGCTGAAGGTCGCGACGGCGCGGCCGTCCTGCTCGACCCGGTACGTCATTTCCCAGGTCACCGCATCCTCGCCGGCCGGTTGGGCGGCAGCGGAGGCCGTGTACCGGCGACGTCCGATCGTGGCCTCGCCCATCGGCGCATTGGGCACTGCCTCGGGCCGGTAGGGCGGGTAGAGGTTGAGCACGGCGCGGCCCTGCGGGACCAGGCGCTCGGCGAGCAGCACCCACACCCTTGCCCGCTCGACCGGTGAGAAGTGACCGATCACGTTCATTGCTACCAACCCGCCGATCCGGGGCGGCAGTTCAGCACGGAGCAGGTCGGTGTCGAGCACCGTGACCCGGGTGCGCAGGTCCACGTCGGCGCCGACCATGGCGAGCAGGGCGGTGCGCAGTGCGCGGTCCGGCTCGACAGCGATGATCTCGGCGTGCGGGACGGCGGCGGCGATCACGCGTGTCCCGAAGCCGTTCCCGGCGCCCACGTCGACGATCGGTCCGGCTGTGGGCTCCAGGCCGTCAAGCGCCGCGGTGAGGGCAGGTCCAAGACCCTCCCATAGCGCGGCGAGGAGCACCGCGACGTACTCGCCCGTCTGGTCGTAGAACGCGCTCACTCGGGCCGCACCAGGCCTCGTTGGTACGCCCGAACGAGTCGGCGTGGCACCCTGACCCGCTGAGCGTCGATCACGATCTCGACGAGATCCACCGGCGCTGCCTTCCATTGCGAGCGGCGGTGACGGGTGTTGCTGCGGGACTGGCGCCGCTTGGGAACGGCCATGGGCTCTCCTCGTGTGGTGACGTCGTGCGGGTGGGGGCGCGCGCAGCTACCAGGACGACTTCGTGATGCCGGGCAGCTCGCCGCGCAGCGCCATCTCGCGGAAGTGGATGCGCGAGAGGCCGAACCGGCGGTAGACCGCCCGTGGGCGCCCGTCGATGACGTCGCGACTGCGCAGCCGGGTCGCACTGCTGTCGCGGGGCAGCGCCCCGAGCCGGCGCACGGCATCCTGGCGGCGGGCGGGATCGGTAGCGGGGGACGCGATGGTGCGCTTGAGCTCGGCCCGCCGGTCCGCGTACCGATCCACGAGGACCTCGCGTTGCCTGGCGGGCCCGCTTGCTGGTCAGCCGGATCCAGCGGTGCTCCCTCGGCAGCCAGTAACGCTTGCGTTGGATGTTGAGGTTGAAGCGGCGCGAGGTGCGCACGTGGGAGTGGGAGATCTGGTTGCCGAAGCCGGGTACGGCACCGCTCACCTGGCAGCGCTGTGACATGTGGACTCCTATTGAGAACGATTGTCGTTATAGTAGACTGCATGACGACGCCTGTCACCGTGATCTCTGGGCCCGACCAGGCCGTCGGCCTCGCGCTGGGCCGCCGCCTGCTGGGTGGCGACCCCGGCCGGGTACTGCTCCACCACGACGTGTGCCAGGTCGGCGACGGCCTGGTCGGGCGGACCACCGAGTACGGCGACGGCCGCTTCGACGCAGCCGTGGTCGAGCTCGAGCACGGCTGCATCACGTGCACGGTCAGGCTCGACATCCTGCCGACCCTGGTGGCGCTGGCCGGGTCCGACGCCGTCAGCCACGTCGTGCTGGTCCTACCGGAAGTGGTTGAGCCCGGAGGTTTCGTCGAGGCCTTCTACGGGGTCGTGATCGAGCCCGAGGACATCACCGCGGCGCAGCGCTGCCACATCACTCGCATCGTCGCGAGCGTGGCGGCGGCCGATCTGGTGGACACGCTCAGCGAGGGTCTCAGTCTGTCCGAGGCGGGCCGACAAGCCGCCGACGCCGACGATCGGACGCTGTCGGAGGTCGTGGTGCGCCAAGTGGAGGCCGCCGACGTGATCGTCGTCGTTGACTCCGGGGCTACGGAGCGGGCGCTGCTGCGACTACTGAACCCTACTGCGGTCCTGCTGGCGGAGGTGGACGTCCCGATGGACATCCTCCCCGAGAACCTGTTCGACCTCCAGGCCGTTCTCGACCGGACGGACCCCAGCGTCGTCCCGGCCACAGCTGACGTGCGCCGTGAAGACGGTGCGTGGTCCATCGTGTGGCGGGCCCGGGGGCCGTTACACCCGGCTCGGCTACAGGAGGTGCTCGACGGGGTGGTCGACACCAGCCTGCGCAGTCGGGGCATGCTGTGGCTCGCCGGTCACCCGGAGGCGATGGTGGGGTGGGACGGCGTCGGCCCGCGGGTGTCACTTGGTGTCGTCGGCCCTTGGCTGGACGGCGCTGACGACCATGCCTGGGATCACGCCCACCCGCACCACCGGATGCGCGCAGAACTCGATTGGCATCCCGACACCGGCGACCGCTACGTCGAACTCGTCCTCACCGGTGTCGGCGACCTGCCGCACCGCGCCCTGGACGCGCTGAGTGCGGCGGAACTCACCGACAGGGAGCTCGGCGTCAGCGACCACGGCCGGCGCCCGGCGCCCGGTGACGACCCCTTCCGCGACGTCTTCGAGACCGCTCACGATCGACTGTCCCTGCCGAACCCCACCTTCACCCCACAGGAGCTGCCATGAAGCCCGGAATCCACCCTGACTACCACCACGTCGTGTTCCGTGATCGAGCGGGTGACATGGCCTTTCTGACCCGTTCGACGGTCACCTCGGCGGCGACGATCCTGTGGGAAGACGGTCACGAATACCCCGTTGTCGACGTCGACATCTCGACGGCCAGCCACCCGTTCTGGACCGGCGGCTCCCGCGTCGTCGACACTGAGGGTCGCGTCGAGGCGTTTCGCCGCCGCTACGGCAGCAGCTCGTCAGCCACTCGAGCGGCACGAGACCCACGATGAAGGTCCGCGCCTGCCTGGAGTCTCTCAAGGACAAGCCGGGCTCGCAGGTCGTCCGGCGGCACGGTCGGATCTATGTCATCAACAAGCTGAACCCGAAGTGGAAGGGACGCCAAGGTTGACCCAGCTACAGGTGCTGTGGGTCATCTCTGACATGAGTCTGCTGCTGCCGGTAGCTTCTCAGGCGGCATGCTTGCAGGTGGCGCAGGTGCAGTCACTGCAGACGCAGTTGGCGCAGCTGTCCGTGCAGTCGGCGCAGGCGCAAGCCGCGTGGTTACAGGTGGCGCAGGTGCATGTCGCACAACTGCAGGCAGCGCACGAGTCGGTGCAGTCGCTACACGCGCAGGTGGCGCACTCGTCGTAGTGACCGGCGTGCTCGTGGTGGAAGTGCCCCTCGTGCAGGTAGTCGACGTGGTCTAGGTGGACGACGGCGTCGTGACCGCAGGCGGGTCCGTGGGTGTGTTGATGGGACTCGGCGGGGCGGTGGTCGGTGGTCGGGTCAAGGGTGATGGTCATCGGTCAGGCTCCTCGATGTGGTGGAGCGCGTCGAGCAGGACGTGCGCGACGTGCTCGTCGGACAGGGCATAGACGACCTCTCGTCCGCGTCGCTCGGTGGCTACCAGGCGGGCGCCCCGCAGGATCCGCAGGTGCTGGGAGACCAGCGACTGCGACAAGTCCAGCGCTTCGACGAGGTCGTGAACGGCCACTGGGCCACCGGCGAGGGCATGCACGATGCGCGCCCTCACCGGTGATGACAGGACCTTGAACAGCTCCGCGACACCCTCGAAGTCCGGGGAAGCCGCCGTCGCTGTCACATAAGGACTCTCGCACATGAACACCTGTTCATGTCAAATCGCCCAGGATGCCGCCCGTGGCTTCCGGTCCCGTCGCCTGGCTCGGCCGGTCAGCGTTGGGGCGGGTAGGACTCGGCCATCGCCTCGCGCAACAGGGCCGGCAGGGGCTGGCCGTCACGCAGCGTACGGACGGGTCCTGTGCCCTCCAGCCATCGGACGAGGGCTGCCAGCCGGGTGGGGGCATCCATGCCGGACAGCGGCCACCACGCCGTGCCACCGGACCAGCCAAGGAGTACGCGAGCTCCCAGCTCGCACCGTCCCAGACAGTTGGCACCGATCAGCACCGCATGCTGCGTTCCCCGGACGGCGGCCCGCAGCCGGCCCAGTTCGTCCCCGGAATCACGCATGGTCAACAGCGCGCCGCACCGTTGACCGGTGCACACCACAATGGCCGGACCGGGCTCGTGCGAACCCCCCGCCGCCGGCCCCGAGCTGGTGCCCGGACCCTGCAAAGCCATGCCTGCTCCTCCCCCGCGGCGCCGGCGTCACTCCCGCCGACGGCCGGCTGACGACGCTGCCTGCCACCGCAGCGGCGCGGACACGCGCTCCGCGTCGCTGCGGGTTGGCGTCAGCGTCGCCGAGTCACTGTCAGCAGCTGACGAGGGTGGGGGATTGGTTGAGGAGTTGCGCCCGCGTCGAGGTGAACCGGGCAAGGGCTTCGTCGGCGGCCGGGTCGAGCGGGAAGGCCGCTGCCCGGTGGCAGTTCTGGAAAGCCAGCCGGACGCCGAAGTGACGCTGCAGGGCGCTGCGAATCGAGTCGCTGGCCATGGCGCGCAGCAACTGCCCGCGCTCGACCTCGCTGGGCTCCTCGCGGTTGTCGGCGAACGGCATGCCGTCGGCGGTATCACCCCTGGCCAAGCGCGCCGACAGGGTGGACACCATGTCGTAGGCGTAAGGCAGCGACTCGCGGACCACGGCCACGAAGGTGGCATCGTCCACGTCGCCGTTCTCGGCACGGGTCAGGACATCAGCGGGGACGGTGAGGGACATCGGCGCTCCTTGGTCGGGGGCATCTATGCCACCATGAACGATTATCATTCGCAAGAGGGCAGCCACGCTGATGACGCTCCTATGTTTGTCAAGCTGCGGGGGTGAGGGCGTTCGTCCGGGCCGCGGCCTCCGTGACGCGGTAGAGGCCGCAGGATGAATTCCTCGTCACTCGATTCGCGAGTACCCAGGATCCCACCGTGCCCGAGGTGGTGGACCTGCCGGCCACGTTCACGACGTCGCAGGCTCGACGCGCTGGCATCTCGTTCAGAGATCTCTACCGGGCGCGTGATGAGGGTGGCGTCATCGAACTGTCCAGGGGAGTGTTCCCGCAGGCGCACGCTCCAGCGCCGTCGTACCCGGACCTGCTGGCCGTGGCCCATCGGGCGCCGCCGGCAGTGGTCTGCCTGCTCTCAGCGGCAGCTGTGCACGACCTGACCGATGAGGTGCCAGCGGCAATCCAGATCGGCGTGGAGTTCGTCGGCGTCCTCACCGCCACGTGAGCGCCCTCGTGACGGCCCGGTGCCCCCACCCGGGCCGGCCCGGCCGAACGCGCGATCCTGGACCTGCAGAACCTCAGCCGCAGACAGGGCCGCTCCACCCACTCCCTGCGGTTCCGCGGCGGACTACCGTGACCTGGGTTCAGGATCTGACTTGCGCCTAGGGACCGGCTCCCAGATGCCACGGCCGTGTTCCCACACACCGGTGGAGATCTCATCGCCCAGAAGCGGATCAAGGCACGACCCGGCCTTGGCTAAGGCCCCGACCAGGTCACGCAGACCGGGGTCCAGGATGCTGGCGTTGGCGATGACCCGGTAGCCGCGTGGCCAGTCCGGTCCGGGGACGGTCATCGCTGAGGGCAGGGTGAGGTGACGACGCCGAGCCTCCGCGCTCAACGCGGCCACCGTTGAGGATGCGTCCAAGGAGAAGCTGGATGTGATGAGCACCAGGTCGACGAGGTCGCGGAACCTGCTCGAGGGCGATTGACGGTCGCCGTGCCGCTCGTACATCGCGCACACCTTGTCGGCGACCTGGTCCGGAAGCGGATAGAGCGCGAACTCGGGCAGAGCCGGAAGCCCGGGCATGTCGATGACCGGGGTGGGGCGAGTCCGCTCGAGAGAGCCGATGGTGTGAAGGTCCGTCGACAGGTCGATAGTGAAGCTGTCGACCTTAGTGGCGTCCAGGTAGGCATCGACCGGGATCTGCGCCCCGGCAACACCGCCGGCCAGTGCCTCCGGTTGACCGAGGACGAAGGAGTACGGGTCGCTACCCGGGCGCGACGCCAGCTCACCCAGCTCGGTGACTGCCCTGTCGAGCGTGGCGTCGGGGTGGAGCAGGTCGATGTCCTTGCTGTGCCGGGCACCGGGCAGCCGCACCAGCAGGCCAGTGCCGCCCTTGAGGATCCATGGACCGTCGGCGTCGGCGAACACCCTGGTCAGGAATCGCTGCATCAGGAACTCGCGGTGCAACTGCGGCGCGTTGCGAGGGCCCGTCCTGGCCTGACTCTTGATCCGGTCACTGAGGCTGCGCCGGAACGCCTGCCCTGACAGTGCACCAGGCGCGGACGGGGTCACGTCGAGGTCCCCGTGGATGCCGAGACACTCGCTGACGACCCGCCCTTCCGAGTTGTCTGCGCGACCGCGGGCAGCGGCCCGGTCCGCTGGTCCGCCTCGACCACGGTTGGCTCCGTTACCGGCGTCACCTGCGCCCGCACCACCGCCCCGACCAGAACACCCCCGGACAGTGCGGCGGCTACCCGAGTGGCCTTGGGGACACCCGCAAGCTGGAGCAGATCCGACAGCACAGCCCACCCATCGCCCACCGGCGCCCCGTAGTGATGCGCGAAAGGCCGCAGCGCGCGCGCCACCTGCTCAGGATCCAGATGAAGGGTCGTCACGGCGTCCCGCACCACCCCGGCAAGGTGCCCCCCGTCAAGTCGACCCCGAGCGAGATCAGTGATCGTGCGCAGTGCAGTGGTCACCGGGAGGCCCTCCACCAGGGTCCACTCCTGCGGGGGCACCGAGCCGTGATGGAAACGGACAGCGCGGTCCCGGGGCTGCCGACGCTCTGGCGAGGTGAACTCCACCCGGTCCGCGTCGACGTCACCCAGCCGGTACAGCTGCGCAGCGGACCGATGTGACACCACCTCGACCACCTCCCCGGCCAGACGCTCACCGTGCCCCAGCCCCGGCTCGATGGCCAGCCACGCCGCCCGCAGCGGATCCGAAGGGCCAGGGGGAGCGCCCGCAACCCGGTACACACCGTGCCGGACACGCTCCAGATGACCGGCATCGGCAAGCCTCGCCATCGCCTGTGGAGACACGCCCTCCCGGCGCGCCTGCGCGGTGGTCACCATCCCCCACTGACCAGACGCGAGATCCGCCAGCACCACGGTAGCCGACACAGGCCCGGACATGCTGCAATAGTACTCCGTGGCGTTACTATCGCAGTAGTCACCGAGGACAACGCAGATCCCGGTGGCGGCGACTCGGTGCGACCATTCTTACGTCGAGGCCGAACCAACCACGACCGGCTCCCCAAGCGACCGACCACATGTCGCGCCGTAGCACCGTCGAGCAGCCTCCGTGGGACTCACGGGGTCGCCTGGACGCACGCTACTTGCTGTGCCGGTCATTGGATGATGACTTGGCCCTCGCCGACCGAACCGGTGTCGTCGACACCAACGTCAAGGGAATGCACCCCGAAAGAACCACTGGGCCGACCAGCGGGTCCCGCCACCAGCAGGCGAGAAAATGGTGACGACCCGATGGCGCCACCCGAGCGACCTGGGTAACCATGCGGCGAGCTAGCGGCGGGTCATGGTCGTACGACCGCCTCGGGTAGCGGCCCTATGGGATGGGGCCGGTGCCTCGCCGCCTTCAGGCGGGCGGCTGCGCGCCACCACAACGGCGGCGATGGCGGTGGTGAGGGGGATCGCGAGAATGAGCCCGATCGAGCCCACCATGGTGCGAGCGATCTCCTCGGCGATCTCTCCGCTCGTCAGGACCTGCCCCAGCGACCGGTTGTACAGGTCGATGAGCAGCAGGGTCGGCAGTGCTGCACCCGCGTACGCGAAGGCGATGGTATAGACGGTGGAGGCCAGATGGTCACGCCCGACCCGCATCCCACTGGCGAACAGCTGGCGAAAGCCCAAGGACGGGGCGTGGCCGTGGACTTCCCACACGGCGGAGGCCTGCGTGATCGTCACATCGTTGAGCACGCCCAGGCCCGCGATGATGATTCCGCACAGGATGATCCCCGACAGGTCACCGCCCCCGGTGAGCGCGCTGAGCAGATAGGTGTCCTCCCCTGTGAGCCCGTTGAGGTGCGCCGCGGACGCCGTCCACGCCGCAAGCGTCGCCGTGATCAGCAGCCCACCTATCGTGCCCAGCAAGGCCGCGGTCGTCTTGGCCGCGAAACCGTGCGCGAGGTACAGGATCACCGCCATGATCACGACCGAGCCGGACAGGGCCACCCCCACGGCGTTCTCGCCCTCGCGCAGCGCCGGGAGCATGAAATAGATGATCGTCACGTAGCCGAGCCCCAATCCCGCTATCGCCGCCACCCCCCGCAGCCGCCCCACAGCGACCACGAGGACGGCGAAAGCGACGGCCAGGAAGGTCAGCGGCTGCGCCCGCGAGAAGTCCACCCAGGCGTACACGTCGCCGCTCGGTGCCACCTCCACGACCTCACCCTGGACGGCCGCCGCTTCACCCGCGGCCGCGTCGGCACCGTCGGTCCCGCCGATGCCGAGCTCACTGGCCGGGTATCGGGCCAGCGAGACCCGAGTCCCCTCGTCCAGTCCCGCCCGATAGACCTGCGGCGGGACCGGCACGGTGACCCGCGCCCCGGCGTCGTCGCCCGAAACCACCTCCACGACCGCCGTGACGCACTGCGCGGTCAGGGGAATGGTGCCGTCCGGCAACCGGTCGGGCGGCGCGCCGGGGCAGGTCTGCGACGTCGCCGAGCGAACCACGCCTGTCTCGAGGTCCTCGCTGACGTCGAGTCGCTGAGGCGAGTCCTGGGCTGTCGCCCCGGACGGCCAGAACCACACGATGCCCACCACGGCGACCAGGAGGAGGGGCGCCAGCACCAGCAGCAGACCGCCGTGCGTCCGCCCTCCGATTGCCCTTGGCTGCTCGGCATCGCCCCGATGCGAACCGGTCATGACGATCCCCCACCGCGCGGCGTCCTCATCCCCCCAGCTTGCCTGACCCATGACAGCTGCCGCAGGGTAAGGGATTGGGCTCGTCCGTACCGTCCGCACGCAGTCCCGGCACCGCACGACCAGCTCGAAGACGCGCTTGACATCGTCGTGGCCGTGCTCGGCAGAGACCGAGCGGGCCCATGTCTCGGTGGCAGCGCCGTCGATCTCGGCCGTGCGGCCACAGTCCCGGCAGGTCAGGTGGTGATGATGGCCCTCGCTGCACCGCCGGTAGGTGGACTCACCGTCCGGGTCGCGCAGGGTGTCGACATCGCTCGTCCGCCATCAGCTGCATCGAGGCGTCCGCGTCGAAGACGACGGGTCGCCAGCTCTTGGCTGTACTGCCCCGGGCAGCCCCTGCGGGGAGACCAGCCCCTTCGGGGATCACAAGCACTGTTGGCCGGCCACCACCGCGTCGATGTTCACCCGCATGATCGAGGGGTAGTCCGTGCCCGCGGACTGGTCCGTGATGCCCTCCAGCGGGTCCAGCACCGCGGTCTTGGCGCCGGTCTCGGCCGCCACCGTTTCGGCGATGTCGGGCGCCGCGAGAGTCTCGGTGTAGATCGTCGTGACCCCCTTCGCCCGGACGATATCGGTCACCTCGGCCAGCGCCGACGCCGACGGCTCGGCCTCGGGAGAGATCCCAGCAATGGGCACGTTGTCAAAACCGTAGCGGTCGGCGAAGTACCCGAAGGCCTCGTGCCCGGTTACCAGGGTCGTGATGGCACACGATGACAGAGCCTCGGCTGCCTCCTCGTCGATGGCGGTGAGCTCGGCCACCAGTGCGTCGGCATTGGCCCGGTAGGCGTCCTCACCCTCCGGGTCGGCAGCCACGAGTGCGTCGGCGACCAGCATCGCGGCGTCCGCGTAGATCGAGGGATCATTCCAGAAGTGGGGATCTAGGCCGGGCTTGTACTCCGCCTCCTCGCCCTGCGCCGGTGCCTCCTCCTGTCCCAACGTGCGTGTCGCGACGGGTGAGAGGTCGAGGACGTTCCCGTCCCGCGCGGCCAGCGCGTCGTCGACGGCTGGCTGGAACCCCTCCTGGAAGACGACGAGGTCCGCCTCCTCCAAGGTCACCAGAGCGTCGGCGGCGAGTTCGAGGTCGTGCGGCTCGGTACCGGGGGGCGTCAGGTCGCTCAGCTCGACCCGGTCACCACCCACCTGCTCGACCAGGAACGCCAGCGGGTAGAACGCCGCGGCGACCGAGACAGGGGCGCCCGCCGTCGCTGCCGAGCTCTCGCCGTCGGACGCCGTATCGGAGTCGGAGCCACACGCAGCGAGCAAGAGGGCCGTGGAGGAGGCAAGGGCGAGGACAGCGAGGCTCTTCATGCGACTGATTATCACTTGCATCGAGGTCCATGGGCAAATCAATCGTCTGCGATCGCCCGCGCCAGTCGCCCAGTGGTCGAGATCGTCACGAGGCAGGGCCTGCTCGGCGGCCGCAGTCAGGAGAGGGGGATCGCCCAGGTCACCGCAGCACCTGGACGCGAGCCCGCGTCCACGCGTCTGACGCCGTCGGGCGACCAGACACCGGACCGGCCGGGCGCCCCCGAGGGCCAATCGGCACTGGCCGGACCGGCAGCGCTGGCAAAGGCCACCCAGGCGCCGCTGGCCACGGCGATCGCCTGGGCCCGGCGCTCGAGCTCCAGGACCTCGTGGGGGCTGTGGACGAGCCCTGCCGCGTAAATGTCCGGCCTCTGCCCCGCCACGTGCTGGATGTGCGCGGCCTGCCCGGTGTCTCGGCAAACACCGACGGCGACCCGGACGTTGCCCAACAACAGGGGGTTCTCATCGACCCCGGGCTCGTAGTGGAGGGGCTCGGCGCCCCCCAGATGCACCTTCTTGTAGGCGAGGCTGACACCGTCGCCGTCCACCCGGTAGATCCCGATGCTCCGCGCCCCACCCTCTCCACTTGGGACAGGAGCACCGACCAACGCGACGGCGGCCGCGCCACGACACGCCGCGACGAGCAGCAGGAGCCGGTCGTCGTCGTCCGATACCGCACGTGCGTCCAGCGTGTAGCCGGTCAGTGACAGTTCCGGGAAGACCACCAGACCCTGCCCGGCCGCATTGATCAGACGAACGTGCTCGGCGACGTTCGCCGCGACGTCGCCGCAGAGAGTGACCGGCTGAGCCACGGTCACTCGCAGGAGGCCCGCTGTCGTCTGTGCGTTCACGGCCCCATGATGACGGGCGCGCAGGCAGCCATGCAGGGCCAGTAGAAGACCACCGCCCTGCTGTGTGGGCGCCGGACCTATCTTGACCTGGTCGACACTGGCTCGACGACGAGCCCAACTCCTTCAGGGACGTGCTCACCCAGACCCCCACCCTACGTTGCATCGGGCACTTTTACCGACCCGTTGCCGGTATGGGTCGATAAGGGCGAGCGGGGGCACCTGAGGGGCGTGACTGTAAAGACGCTGTGAGGTCTCAGGGGCGTGATCAGGGGCCCAGGATGAACCGAGGGAAGCCGGCGAGACGCGCGCCCGGATCGGCCCGAGCGGCGAGAGGTCCCTCGCCTCGTCGTGCCCGATCACACCGTTAGGATTACAGGCAACGCACGTCGTCAGATCTTGATCGCCTCGACCCGGCCCGAGCGCTCTCGAATAGGGTGGTGGGGGTGGTGATCCCGTCGCGTGGGCCGAATCTGCGATCTGCCGCGCCGGTGTCGGGTGGTGCAAGGCTGGCCTAGCCACCGCGTAGCAATGCCGCCGCGAAGCGGCTCGGCCCGGATGCGGCCGGTGCCGGTGTGGCTGTCTTTGGCGGCCGGTGCGGTGGGAGCGCCGCCCTGTGGTGACCTACCCCCCTGATCCCAGAGCGAGGGCCGGGGTACAGGGGCGAAGCCTCGGTGTTGTTCCCCGGACTGGATGGTCGACGTCAGCGGTCCTCGGTGAGGTCGGTGATGATGTCGGCGGCGCTGTATCGCCAGCCGTAGCGGTGAACGGCGGCGTCCTGATCTGCCTCGCGCAGTGTGAGCAGCGCTTTCCAGAGGGCCCAGCCGCGTCCGCGGGCCCAGGTGCCGGCGTCGACGTCGAGCTGCCCTCGAAAGGTGTGGCGGGCGTCGGCGTCCAGAAAGGTCCAGGCGATGACGAGGTCGCAGGCGGGGTCGCCAACACCGCAGGTGCCGAAGTCGATGACGGCTGCGAGACGTCCGTCCCGGACAAGGAGGTTGCTCGGTGCCATGTCGCCGTGGAACCAGCAGGGTTCGGTGTCAAGCAGTGAGGACAGGGCGGCGTCCCAGGTGTCGAGGACGCACTCAGGGGTGATGTGGGCGGGCAGGGCGTCCAGGCAGGCGTGTACGCCGGCGTCGTAAAGGGAGAGAGGACCGCCGCGGCCGAGGGAGTGGGCGCCAGCTGCGGGCCCGCTCTCCGGGTCGACGGCCCTCAGGGCGTTCAAGAATCGTGCGACGTCACGGGCGAAGGTGTCGAGGTCGGTCACGTGGTCGATCGAGGCGGTGTCACCGGGGAGCCACCGGTAGACCGACCATGGTCGGGGAAAGCCGCATCCGGGGGCTCCGAGGGCGACGGGTACGGGGATGGGTACTGGGAGTTGGGGGCCGAGGACGGGCAGCCAGCGGTGTTCCTTGGCCACGGCGGGCACGTAGCCGTCGTCGGTGGGTAGCCGTGCGGTGTGGGTAGAGCCGACCCGGAACGAGCTGTTGTCCCAGCCGTCGACGTCCATCGGGGTGACGGGAAGGTGGGTCGGGTGGGGGAACTGCTCGCGCAGGAGGCAGGTGACGACGTCTGCCGTGATGTCGGGCTTTTTCACGTTGGACGACACTGCCGAGCGGTGGCTGGCTGCGCAACAGCGTTTCGTGCGGCGGGCCGGCGGCGGCGCCTGATCTACGAGAATTCAACTCAGCAGGAGCGATTTCCAGAACACGACCTTGTCGTCGCCCGGACCGTAGAACTCACGGACGCGTGCCTCACGGTCGAAGCCCTCTCGCTCGTAGAGGCGCCGGGCCCCCTCGTAGTCGTCGCTGCTAGAGGTTTCGACGATCAGCACCCGGGCGACCTGCTCTCCGGCTGTGCGTGACGTCTGCTCGACGTGCCGGACCAGGGTGGTGCCGAGGCCCGCGCGATGGCGGTCGGGATGCACGGCGAGGAAGTACAGATTCCAGACCCGGTCAGCGAACGGCTCGGGGGCGTAATACGCCGAACCGGCCAGGCGACCCACTGCGTCATCGGCAACGATCCACCGATGCTGGTCCAGGGAACCATCCAGATAGCCGCGCAGCATGTCGTCGAAGCCAGCCATATCATCGGGAGGGAACATCCCGTTGTCCACGGCAAGCCCGTGAATCGCCGCGACATCTCGGGTGTTGGCCGGCCTTACGGCAGGTGGAGCACCAGTGAGTTCGGGCGTGCTCACGCGCCCACCTTGCCCGGGTCCCGTGCCTCGCGCAATGCATTTTTCCTGGTCCGTTCGGCCGACGCGGCCTAGCTACCTGCGGGCCATTCGGTGTCGATGATGCCGTACCAGATGCAGTGGCGGTGGCGACATACCTGGCCACGCCACCGCTACGGGGCTGTGAGCTGGAGCACCCGCGGGAGCCGCCTGTGGGAATCGAACCCACGACCTACGCTTTACGAGAGCGTCGCTCTGGCCGACTGAGCTAAGGCGGCGTGCCAGTAGTCCACGACCACGCAACGGCCGGGGCAACTCGCAGGAGTCTAGTCGTACTGCGCCTCACAACGAAGGCCGACCCTTGGCACCGTCCCCTCAAGCAAGAACGTGTCCACGACGGTATCGATGCACTCCGACCCGGTCGTCAGGTACGCCGTGTGGCCATCCCCGTCGAAGGTCAACAGGACACCGGAGTCGAGCGCTTCCGCCAGCCGCTGCGCCCAGACGTACGGCGTGGCCGGGTCCCGGGTCGTCCCGATCACGAGGATGGGATCAGCCCCCACGGCGCGGATGGCCGGGGTCCCGACCCCGTCGAAAGGCCAGTCCTCGCACGCGTCGTAGGCGAGGTCGAAGAACCGGCCGAACACCGGCGCGGCCGCCTTCAGCTCCCGTTGCGCCGACATCACGTCCAGTTCGACACGTTCGGCGCGCGGCGGCAGATCCACGCAATTGACCGCCGGAAAAGCCTCCAGCGAATTGTTGAGATACGACCCGTCGGGCGCCCGGCCCGAGTACGAGTCGGCCAACAGCAACAACGTCGAGGCGCTGCCGTCGAAGGCCTCGGTCAGCCCCACCCGCAGCACCTCCCAGGTGTCGACTGCATACAACGGCGCGAACACGCCGTAGGTGGCAAGGCCCTGCGTCAGCGGCCGTTCCTCGTCATCGGTGGGCATCGGCGCGACATCCAGCCGGTCGACGAACTCCGCGATCTGCGACATTCCCTGGTCCACGTCGCCGCTCAGCGGGCAGTCGTCGCGGGTCAAGCAGTCCTCGACGAAGGCCCGCGCGGCGACCTCGAACCCGCCGATCTGCTCGACGGTCCCCTGCCCGCTGGCCAGGTCCAGCTCCGGATCCACCGCACCGTCGAGCACCATGCGACCGACGTTGTCCGGAAACAGCTCGGCGTACACCGACCCCAGTTGGGTGCCGTAGGACTTCCCCAGGTAGTTCAGCTTCGGCTGCTCCATCGCGGCCCGGAGGATGTCCAGGTCACGGGCCACCGACACCGTGTCCATCTGCTCCGCGAGCGGCGCCTGCGTGCTGCACCCCACCGCCATCCCCGCCAACTGATCGGAGTACTCCAGCCGTTCGGCGGGAGCGTCCGGTGTCAGATCGACCGAGAGGTAAGCGTCCAGATCAGAGTCGCTGAGGCAGTCGATTCCCTCCGATCGAGACACCCCGCGCGGATCGAACCCGACGAGATCCATCTGCTCCAGCACGTCGGACCTGACCACGAGCGTCTCGAAGAAGGCGTAGTCCACGCCGGAGGCTCCTGGCCCGCCGGGGTTGTAGAACAGCGACCCGATGCTCTCGCCCCTCGCCGGCCGTCTCGTGACGGCGATCGAGACTCGTTCCCCCGCCGGCTCGTCATAGTCCAGCGGCACCTGCGCGAAGCCGCACTCGAAACCGTCGGTGGTCGCGCCCTGCGGCGGCTCGAAGTCCTCGCAGCCACCCCACTCGATGACCTGCCCCTCGTAGTCGGCAAGCGTCTCGAACACCTGCGACGTGGCCGACGCCTCACTGACCGACGAGGCGGCCGTGGCGGACGGGCCCTGCTCTCCCTGGCCGACCACCGAGCAGCCTGCAGCGACCACGACGACCGCACCCACCGCCGCCGCCGCCATCAGGTGCCGAGACCGCGAGTCCCCTGTCCGCCTCACCCCGCCCATCCTGCCTGCTGCCCGATCGGTCCACCCACCCGACGTCGGCCCCACGACCCGACGTCGGCCCCACGACAACCCCGGCCTCACCGGTGGACCAACCTGACAGCCATCGCCTCCAGCGCCAGCGGCAGCGCCGCGTTCTGGGTCAGCCGCGTCCTGGTCAGCGCAATCACGTCGATCGCGGCGAGCACGCGCGCCGGATCGGTGGCCGCTGCCAGCGACTCGATCTCCGCGCGCAGGTCCGCGTTGACCAGTGGCACGGTCGACCCGAACTGCACGATGAGGACATCGCGGTACAGCGAGGTCAGATCCAGCAGCGCCCGGTCCAGCCCGTCGGTGGTGGTCCGGCGGACCCGGCGCTTCTGCGAGGCGAGCAGGTCGCGCCACTGCGGCTTGAGCTGCTTCGGCAGTTCCTCGGCCGAGGCCACCCCCATCGCGTGCAGCCAATCTGCCTGCTCGGCGTGCTGATGCTGCTCCAGCTCCGCGGCGGAGTCCTCGGTCGCGATGTCCTTGAGCTCGGCCGCCGCATCCACTGCGTCGGGCACCGAGCGCACCGCCAGCGGCAGCCGGAGCACGTCCCGGCGGCGGCGGCGGGCGTCGACGTCGGTCGCCAGCCGTCGCGCGATCCCGATGTGCCCCTGCGCGGCGGCCGCCGCCCACCCCGCTTCCGCGGGGGACACGCCGAGCCGTTTCACGAGAAACGCCACGATGGCCTCGGGATTCGGGATGCCGAGAGTGACCGCGCGACAGCGGCTCCGGATCGTGGGCAGCAGGTCCTCGGGAAACGGCGCGCACAGCACCCACACGGTCCGCCGTGGCGGCTCCTCGATCTCCTTCAGCAGCATGTTGGCGATGACCTCTTGGATGCGGTCGGCGTCCTCGACGACCACGACCGTCCACCGGCCACGGGTCGGCGCCGTGGCGGCGCGACGGATCAGCCCGACGACCGCCTCCTTGCGGACCTGCATCTCCTCGGTGGCAAGCACGGTCACGTCCGGGTGGGCACCTGCGAGCACCTCCCGACACTGCACACACAACCCACAGCCGTCGTCCGAACATTGCAGCGCCGCCGCGAACGCCCGCGCCGCGACCGACCGACCCGACCCCGGCGGCCCGGTGAGCAGCCAGGCGTGGGGCATCCCGGCTCCCTCGTGCTCGCGGGCCACAGCGCGGCGCAGCACGTCGACGGCCCGCGGCTGCCCGATGACGGCGTCCCACACGCTCACAGCACGTTCGCTCAGCAAAGTGGCCTTCACTGTCAGGTCACCGCTGCTCACGGCCGGCCGGATCCCAGAACGGGATCTCGCGCCGGTCGAGTACATCCAGCACCTGCGTCGCCTCGCTGGTCGCGTCCCACGCCGTCGCACCGCTCGACGCGCGACCCGGGGAGGCGTCGACGGCGCCCGGGTCAGCCCCGGACTGCCACGGCGGCACCTGCGGCGGGTGGGTGTCCAGGTTGACCAACCACACCCGGGCCTCGGCGACCGCAGCGTGCTCGCGGGCCTGCCTGGCCCGTTCGTCCGCGGCCAGCCGGCCGTGCAGGATCTTTCGCTGCAATGGCGACAGCGGCGCGATCTGTCGGACCGCGTCGCGGATCCGGTCCGCGACGTCTGCCGTGCGACCAGAGGCGTCGACGACGACGTAGCGGTACGGGTTGGCCGCGGCCAGATCGAGGAACGTCTGCCGCACCTGCTGGTGGTACCCCATCGGCTCGGCCTCGATCCTGTCTCTTATACACATCTCCGAGCCCACGAGACTAAGGCGAATCTCGTATGCCGTCTTCTGCTTGAA
>ENA-ORBV01002121-ORBV01002121.1-microbial-mat-metagenome-genome-assembly--contig:-NODE-2121-length-42539-cov-14.254157_pt1 | contig 42539 bp, 34 predicted proteins | sample MGYA00237777_ERZ505514 | MGnify/ENA primary metagenome ERZ505514 (study PRJEB26160, sample SAMN06269048) | microbial mat metagenome | isolation source: Oligotrophic lake microbial mat | place... | reverse complement strand
GACCCGTGTGGGAGCGGCGGAAGCCGCGAAGTTTTTTGCCTCGCGGCGATACTTTCGCGGTTTCCGCCGCTCCCACACCAGCGCTGACTTGGGCCAAGCCCTAAGGTTCTTCTTTTCGGTGGTATGGCTGCTGCCGCGCTGGGGGTTTTCAGGTTCCCAGCTCCGCATCGGTGAGCGGGTTAGACCCGTGTGGGAGCGGCGGAAGCCGCGAAGTTTTTTGCCTCGCGGCGATACTTTCGCGGTTTCCGCCGCTCCCACAACGGCGCTGACTTGGGCCAAGCCCGTTTACTCACTCGCATTCAGCGCATCACTGGCACACTCCGTCGGCCGGCTGCCGACCAGCAAACGGGTGATCGGTTTGGTCTGGTCCACGCCGCCCACCACATAGCGGAAGGTGCCATTGGCGCCGTCGCTAAACCGCAGGGTGACGCTGCCCACGTTGTCGCTGCCGACGCTTGGCGGTTGCCCATTGATCATCGAGAACGGGGTGCCGTTGCGTTGCCGGAACAGTGAGCCGGTGAAGCTGCCATCGGTTTGTTTGCTGGTGGCCAACACCAGGAATATGGCTTCGCCATCGACGTCGTAGGTATACCAAGCACCGAACAGGTTGCTGTCGATCTGGAACAAGGTCAGGCCCCAGCCGGCGTTGGGGTTGGTGCCGGTCCACAGGTCGCTGACATTGCCGGCCGAGGTGCGGCTGGCGTCCGGGGTCGCCGCGCAGCTGAAGGTACGTGCGCCGAACGGGAAGCGGGTCATGCGCTTGCTTTGAGTGACTCCACTCACCGTGTAAGCGAACTCCAGCACGTCGTCGCCGAGGAAGCGGAACGTGGCCGAGCCGATCGTTTGCGTATTGCTGGTGGCGGGTCCGCTGATCTGATCAAAGCGCACGCCGGACAAGCGTTGCAGATCGCCGCGGAAGCTGCCGTCGGCTTGTGGAAAAGCGCCGGGCACAAAGAACCAGGTCGGCTCGCCGTCCGTGTCGTAGGTAAACCACGCCGGCACGATGACGTTGCCCTGGTCAAAAATCGACAGGCCCCAACCACTTTCCGCATCCAGCCACCAGGTGGCCGAACGCGTCGTCGGTGCGCTGACGTTGACGCGCTCAACCACACCGCCGGTCAGGCCATTTAACCCGAATGCGGTCGAGGCACTCTCGAAGAGCACACGACTGCCATCGAAATTGAGCGACGGCGCCAAGCTGTCGGCGGAGGTTTCCGCGCCACTGTTGCCGCGCGACAGACGATTCAAGTCACCGCTTATGAGGTCGACGGTGTGCACGTCGAGGCGGTCGTTGTTGTCGGCAAAGGTCAGATCGAGATCTGCAGACGCCGAAACAAACGCCAGTTGCGTGCCATCGCCCGACAGACTTGGCGCTGATGAAGCGCCGCTGCCTTCGCCGCCGGTCACTGTATCGCTGGCGCGGCTCAGCGTCGTGCTGCCGGCTTGCCACACGTAGATGTCGCTGACGCCATTGCTGTCATCGGTGGACAAGGGCTGATCGCTGGCAAAGGCCACGGTCTGGCCACTCGCGGCAATGCTGGGGCTGCTGCTGCCAGTGCTGCCGCAACTCGCGGCTGGCGTCGTGGCGGGCGGTGCCACCACCGAAGCAATGCCGGTTAGCAGATCGCGCAAAACCACCGAACTGCTGGTAGCCGCAGGGCAGGGCGAAGGAGTGGCTGCCAAGGTGTTCTTGGCCGTGGTCGAGTAGGCGAGATAGCGGCCGTCGGCCGAGAGTTGCGGCTGACTGGCGACGCCGTCGCTATTGGTGGTCGAAGCGCTGCCATTGGCATTGATCGATTTGCAGGAAATGCAGACCGGGGTGCCAACTTGCGGATTGCCGGCGACCATGGTGATGGGTGCGGTGAACACATTGGGTTGGCTGGGAGAGCCGGCGGCACCGGCCATCGCGACAAAGGTAATCGTCGTCGCACTCGCTGAGATCTGCGGCTGCGTACCGGTGCCGGTTGGCATCGCGGGTGCCACCATCACGGTGGTGCCGGTGAGCATGTTGCGCAACAGCACTGAGGAACCGCTGGTCTTGCGGCGCAGTTCGGTAGCCTTGCTCGACTCGCCGCGCAGCTTGCCGGCGGCGGCCGTGCCAGTGACAAACGCCACCAACTGGCCGTTGGCCGAGACCGTTGGCTCAAGCGAGTCACCGCCGATCTGGGTGCCAGCGTTGTCAAGACTGACGCGCTCGATGCGGCCGCTTTCGCGATCACGACGGAAAATGTCGGTACCGTTGTTGGTGTCGCTGCCAATCAGGTTGGATGCGCGCGACTGGAACACCAGAAAGCGACCGCTGGCGTCACTCTTGGCTGCTCCGCTGGCGGCGTTGGCGGCTGCCGCGATGGCCATGACCCGCCGACCTTCGGCTCTCACCACGACGCGCGTTGGCACTGGCCGACCATAACTGCTGCCGTCGCCCAACTGGCCGAAGGTATTTTCACCCCAGCATTGCGCACTACCGGCGACCACGGCGCAGGTCTGACCGCCAAAGCCTGCGTCGATGTTGCTGACGTTGCGGGTGAGTCCGGCGACCGGTGTCGGCACACCACGCGAGAGTTTGCTGTTGTCACCAATCGCCCCAGCATTGTTGTCGCCCCAGCAGCGCATGCTGGAATTGGCGAGGCGCACGCAGGTGTGGAAGCCGCCCAGCGAAATGTCGACGACGTCGCGGGTCAAGCTGGGCACCGGGCCGGGAACCGCGCGATCAGTGGGCGACTCATCGCCCAACAAACGACCAAAAAAACTCGCCCCCCAACACGACACCGCGCCGGCGGTATTCACCGCACACGTGTGCGATTCGCCAGCGCCCATCTTGGCCACGCCACTGCTCAATCCCACCACGTCGACCGGCACAGTGCGGTTGGTGGTTGAGCCGTCACCCAATTGACCCGCATTGTTCAAGCCCCAGCACTTCATTGCGCCTGCCGCGGTCACTGCACAATTGTGGAAAAAGCCGACGGCCAACTGGCGCACACCGTTGCCCAAGCCAGTCACCGGCACAGCGCTCAGCGAAGCCGTCGTGCTGCCATTGCCAAGCTGACCATGGCTGTTGTCGCCCCAACAGCGCACCTCGCCGTTCTCACGCAAAGCGCAACCGTGCTGGCGGCCCTGTGCCAGAAACGCCACCGGTGCATCCAACCCCAGCACAGCTACCGGCGTGCTGCGGTTGAGCATGCTGCCGTCGCCCAAGCGACCGTCAAAGTTGGCGCCCCAACAACGCGCATTGCGATCGGCCAACACCACGCAATTGTGATCGTGGCCCACCGCCAATTGACGTACGCCGGAGGTGAGCCCCACCACGTCATCCGCAATCAGATGTGAGGTCTGACCACCGTCGCCCAGCTGGTTCTGATCGTTGCTGCCCCAGCATTTGACGCGGCCACCGGCGAGCAGCGCGCAGCCATGGAAGCTGCCTGCCCCTACCGCCAATACACCGCTGTTCAAGGTGGATACTTGGGTAGGAACCAGCCGCTCGCTGCTTCGATCAATGCCCAGTTGGCCATCGTTGTTGCGACCCCAGCATTGCGCACCGCCACGGCTCGTCACCGCGCAGCTATGGTCACCGCCGGTGCCGATGGAGACGACGCCCGGATCGAGATTAATTGTCGCTTCGGCTGCAAAACTGTCGCCCAAGCCGCCGTTGCCAAATTGGCCAAGTGAGTTGGTGCCAAGACAGCGGATCGCGCCCGTGCTGTTCAACGCGCAGGTATGAAAGACGCCAGAGTCGATTGCGATCCAGCCACTTTCCAAACCGGGAAACGGCCGCGGAGTGGTCGAGCCGCCTTCGCCGGTGTCGTTGGGGTATAGCAACTGTGTGCCCCAACAACTGACCGCGCCAACGGTCGTCACCGCGCAGGTGTGCCGCGCCGCAGCGCCGATTGCGCGCAGGTTCTGCGGGATTTGCACCGCTGTGGGCAGGTTGCGATCAATCAACGTGCCATCGCCCAGCATGCCAAGGTCGTTTCGACCCCAGCAGCGAGCGCTGCCACTTTGCAACACCGCACAGCTGTGCTCGCCACCCGCATCCAAACTCGCCGCCGCGCCGCCTAGGTTGACGACCGCGACAGCCGTGGCCTCAAACTCGGAGGTCCGGCCAATGCCCAATTGTCCGCGCTCGTTCGCGCCCCAGCAGCCCACGGCGCCGATGGCATTGCGGACGCAGGTATGCATGCCGCCTGCGGTGATTTCGACCGCGTCGGCAATCCCCAGCACCGCAAGCGGAACGACCTCGTTTTCGAAGGTGCGTTGGCCGCTACCAAGTTGGCCAGATATGTTCCAGCCCCAGCAGCGGACTCCACCCGAGCTGAGCACGGCGCAGGTATGGTAGTAACCCGCTGCGATCGCACGCACCCCGCTGGAGAGACCAATGACCGGCACTGGCGTCTCGCGCAGGGTCAGCGTGGCATTGCCCGTTCCCAACTCGCCGTGCTCGTTGCTACCCCAGCAAGCCACCGCGCCACGCCGGTAAAGAACACACGAGTGGGCCTCCCCGGCAACGACTTGCACGGCTCCATCCAGCGGCGCGGGCGCGGCACCTTCAACCAGCGTCGGACTCAAGCAGAGGACAGACGCAGCCAGCAGCACGATCAAACGCAAGCCAGACATTGGCAGAACCTCGCAGACCAGAAGCCAACGGACATATTAGACCCGTCGACCCGATATCAGGTTAAACGCCCGCCCGCTGCGCGCGCGCGTTGCAACGTCAAGCTTGCGGAGAACAAGTCCGGCGGCGAAACGGCCGGTGCAACAGTCTCCCGAATGCCCGTTTGATTGCGGCCTGGAATGGCAGAAGTGCGCACGCCACTGGAGACCGCACAACCACCATGCGATCCTGTCGCCGCCAACGGTTGCGTCAGTCAGGCGGCTCTTGTCTCCGACCTCTTCTATTTTGACCAGCGCTCAATCTGATCTCTGCCACTCCCTTGAAACGATTGAAACGTCTGCTTCGCGCCTGGAGGCGCTATTTACCGATGTCGCGTAATGCTGCCCATCCCGACGGCCACTTTTACTCACCGGTGGTTGATCCCGATGACCTCGTCGCTCGCGAAGCTGAGCTTTGGCCTGCCAATCCCGTCGTGCTCGGCATCGACTTCGACGATCATTCGCACCTGCAGGTCCTGCAAGCGTTGTACCCGCGTCACATCGGCAACTACGACTATCCCGAGCTCGCGCCGGCCGGTGACGAAACCTTGCGCGGTTTCTACACGCAGAACTCGCAATTCAGTTGGCTGGACTCACGCTCACTGTTCGTCCTCTTGTGCGAATGGCGGCCGCGCCGAATTATCGAAGTGGGCTCGGGTTATTCGTCTTTGTTGATGGCCGACGTCAACCAGCGCTTTCTCGACGGCGGCTGCGAGATCAGCTGCATCGAGCCCTATCCGCGAGCCTTTCTTACCCGTGAGCTTCCGGGCTTGACGCGGGTAGTGCAGAAAAAAGTCCAAGCCGTGCCGCTGTCCATGTTCGACTCGCTGCAGGCAGGTGACATCCTGTTCATCGACTCCTCGCACGTGGCCAAAACTGGCAGTGACGTCAACTACCTTTTGTTTGACGTGCTACCGCGACTTGCCCCCGGTGTACGCATTCACGTCCACGATATTTTTCTGCCCAACGACTACCCCAAAGAGTGGGCCATCGGTGAAAACCGCAGTTGGAACGAGCAGTACGCGCTCCGTGCATTACTCATGTATTCCACCGCGTTCAAAGTCGTATTCGGTTGCAGCTACGCCTTCGCCCGCTTCCCCAGCGAAGTGCAAAAGGCACTGGCACACCCCGCCGGCCATGCTTTTGCCGGTGGCAGCATCTGGATTGAACGGGTGTGAGATAGGCAGGCCCGATCTCCCCTCGGTCGTCATCCCGGTTTAACTCATCCCGGTTTAACTCATCCCGGCCCAACGTATCCCGGCCCAACGCATCGCCCAGCTCCCGCTCGTCATCCCGGCGCAGGCCGGGATCCACGGTCTTCGGCTAAGCCGCAGATGCGTTGAAGCCGCTGGATTCCAGCCTACGCCGGAATGGCACGCGATCATTGCGCTCAAGCAGAATGCGGTGAACGCAGCCAACACATCAAGCAACCGGCCGCCGTCTCCGACTTCTGCGAGCCACGCTTGCGTCAGCCAACCAGCAGGCGATACGCCCAATACATGGCGATCAGCATCTGCACGGCAAACGCGGCAAACCGCAAAGTGACGATGGCGTTTGCCGGTGAGGCGAGGTGGAGGCTCGATTGCACGATGCGAGCCGCGAGCAGGAGCAGGGCCAGCGGGTCAGTGACATCGGTGCGCTCAGTCACAAGCGCGACCAACATCAGGCCGCCGAATATCGGTAGGCCTTCGATGCAGTTTGCGTGGGCGCGCGCCAGACGCTGCCTGAAGGGCGACAGATTGGCGTTGTCGGGTCTAAAGCCGCTGGCCTGAACGTGCCCGGCGATGACCAGCTTCGAGCGGATCACCTCCATCAGCGCCAGCAGCAGGAGCGACCAGGCGATGAAGCCGGTCAAGCCAAACAGGGTGGGGTTTGACATCGATGGCCCCGGCAATGATCAACAACGGCATGGTCAATGACAGCAGTGGGCAAGTACAACGGGCAGCCAATAAAACTGGCAGGCAAAGCCTCAGCGCCCCAACAATTCCCGCACCATGCTTTGCAACACCGGCACCAAGTTCGCTTCAAACCATGGATTGGCCCTCAGCCAGAGTTGGTTGCGCGGGCTTGGATGCGGCAAGGGCAGAAACTCTGGAAGGAAATCAGCGTAGGCGCGGACGGTGTCAGTGAGGGTGCCGCTTTGGCGTTCGCGCAGGAACCCGGCCTGCGCATAACGACCCACCAGCAGGGTGAGTCGGCGTTCACGCAGGTGCGGCATTAGACGCGCATGCCAGGTGGCGGCGCATTCTGGCCGCGGCGGCAAATCGCCCGAGCTGCCGGCACCGGGATAACAAAAGCCCATCGGTACGATGGCGACTTGGGACTCGTCGTAGAACTGCTCGCGCTCAATGCCCAGCCAGTGGCGCAGGCGGATGCCGCTGGCGTCGTTCCAGGGGATTCCGCTTTCATGCACGCGGCTGCCGGGTGCTTGACCGACGATCAGCAGCTTGGCGGTGGCGCTGGCTCGCAACACGGGGCGTGGCCCGAGCGGCAAATGCGCTTCGCACAGACGGCAGGCGCGGATTTCGCGCAATAAGTTTTCTAGACTCATTGGCGCGGGCTCATTGGCGCGGGCTCATTGGCGCAGGCTCATTGGCGCGGACTCATGGCGGCTGACTGATTGGCAGCAACTTGCCGGGATTAAGAATGCCAGCAGGATCAAACTGGCGCTTGATCGCATGCAATAAATCCAGCGTGACAGGGTCCAGTGCGCGTGCCATGAAGCCGCGTTTGGATAGGCCGATGCCGTGCTCGCCCGACAGTGAGCCGCCCAAGGCCAACACCTCGCCAAACAACGCATCCACACACCTGTCGGCGGCCTCGGCCTGTGCCGGAATCCGCCGATCAAACATCAGATTCACGTGCAGGTTGCCATTGCCAGCGTGGCCAAAACAGACGATGCGCAGCGGATGCTGACGTTCGAGCGCCTGCATCGCGCTCACCAAGGCGGGCAATTGCGCGACCGGGACCACGACATCCTCGTTGATCTTGTCCGCTGCCAGTTGCTTCAGTGCCGGCGACAGCGCTTTGCGTGCGGCCCACAAAGCCGTCAGTTCGGCGGCATCGGTGGCGATGCTGAGCTCGACCAAACCCGCGCCGGTGGCGGCGGCGCTGATGGCTTGGCTGGCATCGGCGAGCGAATCACGCCGGCCGTCGGCCTCGATCAACAGCAACGCGCCTGCCGCTGTGGGCAGGCCAACGCCGCGCTGGCGAACCAGCTCAAGTGCGGCGCCGTCCATGAACTCCAGCGCGCTGGGCGTGACCGCTTGCGCCATGATTCTTGCGACCGCAGCGGCGGCGCTTGCGACGTCGGTGTACAAGGCACGCAAGGCGACCCGCGCCTCGGCGAGCGGCCTCAGCAACAGCGTCGCTTCGGTGATCAGCGCCAGTGTGCCTTCGCTACCCACCAAGAGGCGGGCAAGGTCCAGGCCGCTGGCATTCTTGGTCACCGCCGCGCCGCTGCGGAAGCCACGCCCCTGACCGTCCACCGCGCGCAGGGCCAACACGTTGTCGCGGCAGGCGCCGTACTTCACGGCGCGAGGTCCGCCGGCATTGCAGGCGAGGTTGCCGCCGATGCTTGACCACGGCGCCGAGGTCGGATCCGGTGCCCAGAAAAAGCCATGTGGAGCCAAGGCCTGCTGCAGGTCGCCATTCAACACACCGGGTTCGACCACCGCCACGCGATTGCCAACATCGATGGCGAGAATGCGATTCATGCGTTCGAAGGAGATCACCACTCCACCATTGATCGGCACGCTGGCGCCGGTGGTGTTGCTGCCACGACCGCGAGCGATGACCGCCACGCGATGGGCGTGGCAAGCGGCAACTGTCGCTTCGACTTCGGCGTGCCTGGTCGGCAACACCACCGCTTGCGCGCAGCCTGTGTGAGCGGAATTGTCGACGCCGTAAGCAAGTCCGCTGGCCGCATCAGTCAGCAAGGAATCGGCGGGCAAGCAGGCGCGCAGATCGGCAAGCAATGTGTCTGGCAGCGGCTCACTCATGCCGCGTCGTCAACTTGAAAGGCATCGCGAATCCATTGCGTTGGGCCGCCGCCGAGGGCGACCACATCGAATCGACAAGGTCGCTGCGCGAGCGCCGGGTTGGCGGCGAGCCACGCCGATGCGGCGCGGATCAGTCGACGCTGTTTGCTGGCGGTGACCGAAGCCGCGGCACCGCCAAATGCGCGTGATTCGCGGTAGCGCACTTCGACAAAAACGATGGCATCACCGTCGTTCATGATCAGATCGATCTCGCCGAAGCGAAAGCGCACATTGGCCGCGCGAAAATTCAGGCCGGCGCGCTCCAGCACCCGTCTGGCTTCGACTTCGCGGGTAGCGCCTTCTGCTTGTCGATCCATCTGCTTGTCGATCTGTCTACGGGGTGATCCATATTGGCTATTGCGGGCGCAGTCCGCCGCTGTCCAGCGGACGCGCGACACCACCGCTGAAGCGCGCGATGATCGGTTGGCTGCGCGCTTCGCCGAATGCGTCGAGGCTTAATTCACCGGTGGCGGAGGACATCGGCATATCGGCATCCATCAACAGGTGTTGGTTGATCAGCAAACGCCACGCGTCCATGCCAAAGGCAAATAGCCGCGCTGACGGGCCGCCGGCCGTTTCAAGGTGTGCCCGCAATTTGCTGCGCGGCGGCAGCCCGGCCAGGTCACTGAGCAGCCACGGCAGTTCGGTGAATTCGATGTCGTCGAGCTCACGATCCTGCCGCGACTTGTCGTCGACGACATGCAACATCGAGGTGCCGATAGTGGGCAAGCCGATCAAGCCTGCCAGCTTCAACTGCGGCACGAGTAGGCGCGCTTGCTCGGGTCGCACGGCGATGAAAACCGCATCCACGCCAGGATCGAAGGGCAGGCTAAGGTCACGCGGCGATTCGGTTGCTATGCCGGCGCCCGCTTGCGCGTCGCGAATGGCACCACGGTAGTCGACGCCACTGGCAGGCAAAGTCGCGACGGCGACCAACTGGCCCTCGGCCTGCGCATGGCGGGCGCGAAATGCTTCCAGCGTTCGCTGCGCCAGTTCGTCCTGGCCGGCCACTGCCAGCACTCGCACCAGACCACGTTGGCTTAGCAAACGCGCAACCGCAGCGGCTTCATCCTCGGGTGTCAGGGCAAAGCTCAGATGCCCCGGCGGCAACGGCCCGACAGCGCGGTTGAGTGCGAGTACGGGCACCGGCAAGTCGCGCTCGGAAAGTACTGCCGTCACCGCCTCGCGGGTGAGCGGACCGACAACTTGAATGGCGCCTTCGGCGACCGCGCGCTGATAAGCCGCCACCGCCGCTTCAGGGGTGTCGCCACTGTCCATGATCCGCACATCCATGGGCCGGTCACCGCTGGCAAATCGCGCGGCAAGAAATCCATCGCGGACCGGAATGCCTGCGGCGCGCAAGGGGCCAGTGAGCGGCAACAGCAGCGCAATATGGCCATCTTCAGCCGCGCGAACCGGCGTCGAGCGGCCCGTGGGCACGTCGCGCAATGAAGCCGGCAGGCTCAAGCCGCGGGCACTGATCGCGCGCGCCGCGAAGGGTCGCAGCGGATCGTTGGCAGCGAGCTTTCCAGCCTCGGCTCGCAGCCGGCCATCCGACAATGTGGCTAACACGTCGCGCACACGTCTTGCGTTCTCGCGGCGCTCCTCGTTGTCGACCAACGCATCCAAACGGGCGAATTCGGCGGCGGCCAAAAACGGATCGCTGGCTTGCAAGGCGCGACCGCGCAGCTCGTGATAGCGCGACCGCAAGCTGCGGCTGCTGCGGCCCGGATCAGTGCCAAGCAGGGCGGCGGCCGCGCTGCTGTCACCTGCGTCCAATGCCAGTTCGGCTTTCAGCAAGCTGTAACGCAGCGGTTGCTCGCCGCTCAGCTTGCGCGGATCGATTTGCACGATGACGCTGGCCACGGCGTCGCGGTCACCGTTCTCGCGCCACGCTTCGGCTGCACGCAACAGCAGAGCATTGCGATCACGCCGATTGCTGTTGGCGGCATCCACGAACGCAACCGCCGCCGCACGCAAATCACCATCACGAAACAGCGCCTCGCCGGCGGCACTCGCCTGGCTATCGCCGCTGGGCATGCTGACGCAGCCGGCCAGCAGGGTGGCTGCAACGATGAGGGCGCAAAGCAGGCCGACGTGCCGACCGAAGCGGGGGTTCACATTCATGCAGAGTCATTGATTGAAGCGGATGGCATGATCATAACGGAAGGCCCGCCGCCGGCTGGGACCATGGAGTGCAACGCGTGACCCAGTCGACGCCCGCGCCAGCCGGCACCTTGCACATCGTTGCCACTCCGATTGGCAATCTGGGCGACCTTTCGCCGCGCGCGGTGACGACTTTGCAGAGTGTTCATGCCATTTGCGCGGAAGACACACGGCACACGCGGCCGTTGTTGGTGCAGGCGGGCATCGAGCGCCCGCTGCTGGCGCTGCATGAGCACAACGAAGACGCACAAGCGGGCGCGTTGGTGGCGCGCTTGTTGGCCGGCGATTCATTGGCCTTGGTCAGTGACGCCGGCACGCCGCTGGTCAGCGATCCCGGCTTTCGATTGGTCGCGGCGGCGCGCGCGGCGGGAATTCGGGTGAGCCCAGTGCCTGGGCCTTGCGCCATCATCGCGGCGCTGTCGGTGGCGGGATTGGCGAGCGATCGCTTCTGCTTTGAAGGTTTCCTGCCGCCCAAGTCGGCGGCGCGCCGAGCCCGCATCGCCGAGCTTGTCAACGAGCAACGCACCCTGGTGTTTTACGAGAGTTCGCACCGGATCGAAGACGCGCTGGCCGATTTCTCGCGCGAGTTGGGCCCGCTGCGCCGCGCCGTGTTGGCACGCGAGCTGACCAAACGCTTTGAGACAGTATTGGATGGTTCTTTGGCGCAATTGCAGGCGCAGTTGGCGGCCGATCCGGACCAGCGTCGCGGCGAGTTTGTACTGATCGTGGCCGGCGCAGTGGACGATGCCGATGCCCGCCTTGCCAATGGCCGACGCCTGTATGCGCGGCTCAGCCAGGACTTGCCGCCATCCAAGGCGGCGCGTCTTGCTGCTGAGCTGAGTGGTGCGCCAAGGCAGGCGTTGTATGGTGGTGCTGAAGGCTAGGCATTCAGATGAATGGGGGGATTCGTTCAAGCGTAGCGGAGCAAGCTCCACACTACCGCTGCCGCAAGCAAGCTGCGGGAACCCGGTCAACCCGCGCTGGTCACATACAACAAGGTTCACCGTCACGGCTACGCCGCTCACGGCCTTCACCCACTGTCTGGGAGACAGAGCATGCTTTCTTTCCTGCTGATACTTGTGCTGATCATCGGTGGCTTGATGCTCATCGGGACGCTGCTGACACCGTGGTGGGCGACACAAGCGACCGCCGGCATTGTGGCCGGGGTCGGTGGCGCAATCGGGGGCCTGTTTTCAGGCGCGTTTGGCGTGTTCACTGGCCTCGCGTCCGCTGGTATCGCGGTGATCGGCGCCATTTTTACGGTGCTGGTGGCTGTGCCGCTGGCGGTCATTGGCGGCTTGCTGGCCGTAGTGCTTGGGCTCATTCCGCTGGTGGTGCCGGTGCTGTTGCTGGTCGGTCTGGTGTGGCTGATCGTACGCGCGGGCAACTCGCCATCGCGCGTCTTGCCTGCGCCGGCACCTGCTGTTGCCGCGCTGCCGCCGCCGGTTCCGCTTTGAACTCTGCGAGATCAGCGCAGTGATCCATCGTGGCGGCTGTCATTGCGGGCGGGTGCGTTTTGAAGTGGACGCGCCTGCTCGCATTGAGGCCTTGGACTGCAACTGCAGCATCTGCGCAAAAAGCGGCTTCCTGCATCTCATCGTAGCCAAGGCCGAGTTTCGGCTGCTAGCCGGTGAGTCCGAGCTTAGCGAGTACCGCTGGGGCACCGGCTTGGCGCGGCATTTGTTTTGCCGGCACTGCGGGGTCAAGAGCTTTTACGTGCCACGCTCAAATCCTGATGGAATCGACGTCAACGTGCGCTGCCTGGATGCCGGAAGCATCACCGATTTGGTAGTAACGCATTTTGACGGAAGCGGCGATTGGGATGCGCAGGCGGCTGCCATCGCCCATTTGGCGTGATTGCCTCAGCTGCACCGCTCAGTCGATCCAGCCCGCCACCATCACGCGCTTGTTGTGCACCAATTGCTCATAACCATCGACCGGCACGGGCAACACTTCGACGCGCGAGAATCCGATTCGATACATGATCCAGATCAGTGCTTCGATGCTTGGCACCAGACAAATGCCAGTGGTTGAGGCCTCGGGGCCGTGGGTTTCACCGGTTTCGTCGATGATCCCAAAGCTGCCCTTCAGCGGTCGCACAAACCGGTAACTGCCATAGTCGACCCAGCCGCTCATTCCTGGAACGACCTGGGTCTCGACCACGCACAAGCGTTTGCACAATGCGCGCGCCACGCGCAGTGCGCCGACGGGGTTTTCGAGGTGATAGATCAAGCCAAGGCACAGCACCACGTCGTGTTGGCCAAGGCCGAGCAGGGCGGGATCATGGACGTCGGATTGGCGCAGCGACCAGTTCGAAAGCTGCAGGCAATCGCGGATTAAATTGGCATCTTCGATGTGCTCGGGACGCGCGTCGATGCCGATGACTTCGGCCATGCCGCGTTGCGCCAATTGCGCAGAGAACCAGCCTTGATGGCAGGCGAGATCCACCGCCGTCAGCGCCGCGCAATCGGCTCCGAATGTCTGCGTCAGCACCGTATCGAGCATCTGCGTGCGCGTGCTGTGGATCGCGTCAAGTGCGCCGCCGTCGTAGGTCGGCGTGAACTCACCCGTTGGCAGCCTGAACGGATAGAACCAGGTCTTGGCGAGCGCGCGTGCGTGTCGCGCTGCAGCGGTGGAGTCGGTCATGGCGCGGGTCCGTTCAGGGGCGCGAAGTTTAGCGTGTGAGCGCCAGCATCGCCGACCCGCTCGCTGTGCCGAGGGCGACGTTGTCGAAGTTGGCTGGCATCATGTTGCCATGGCATTCCCTTGGATAACTTCGCTGCGGCAGCGCTTTGCAAAGCGCCCGGCTCCCGACTCGGCAACGGGTGGGCTGCGGATTCCGTTTGTGAATCGTTCGTGGCTGCATACATCGTTGCAGTTCACCGGCACCGAAGCGCAGAGCCGGATGTGGACATTTCGTCCGCAGGCTCTGCTGGTGGGGTACACCCGCAGCATGATGGCTTTCGTGCGCTTCGTCGGCCATCCAGAACGCATCGCGATGATTGGCCTGGGTGGTGGTTCGCTGGCGAAGTACTGCTATCGACATTTGCCGTCCGCGGTCATCGACGTGGTCGAAATCAACCCGGAGGTGCTCGCCCTGCGCGACACCTTCCGGGTGCCCAAGGACGATGCCCGTTTTCGCGTGCATCTGGACGACGGCGCATTGTTCTTGCGCCGCCATCGACGTCGCTATGACGTGTTGTTGGTTGATGGTTACGACGAAACCGGCATTCCCGCGCCATTGGCTTCGCAGCGCTTCTACAACGATTGCCACGCCGCATTGGTCGAAGGCGGCGTACTGGTGGTGAACCTGTTTTGCGCGGATGCAGACCGTCATTTGCAGCGCATCCGCAAGCGTTTTGGCGCCGCCATGATCAGCGTCCCGCAGCCAAAAATCAGCAATCAGGTGGTGTTTGCCTGGGTCGCCGGTCCGCGCGGAAAGCAAGTCGATAGCGCGCTTTCAAAACAGGCTCAAGCGGATCTGGCGGGTGAATTGGAAAGGTTGGATGTGGCGTTGGCCGAAAAGCGGCGCGGCTAGTCGGAGCGGTAGCCACGCCGCTGCAAATCGCCATCAGCGTGCTCTACCAGTTCAACGAGCGCGCCAGTTGTGCACGCAATCGAGCGGCCAGCTCGGGGTTCATCAAAGCCAGCACACCGCGAGCCGGCTCAGGAACATGAGCCCACGCCGCATCTTCATCGGCGGCAAAGATGTAGTGATCGAAAAACACTCGCCAGGCCATGCGCTCGTGCTTGGGCAACTGGCGGATGCTCATCAAGGCGTGCAGCAAGGTAGATTTGGGTGACATCGCATGCGCTGGCTCATCGCGCCACCAGTAGTTGACCATCACCCCGATCGCATCCAGTGACTCGGCGTGATGCCACCACAGGCTGGGCAGATACAGGGCATCGCCGGGTTCCAGTTCGGCGACTTCGGATGCCTGGATGGCATCTGCAAACCGGGGAAAACGAGTGAAATCCGGAGCCAGAAAGTCGACCAAGCTGATGGGCTGGCCCGCAGGAGTGAAATCCAGCGGTCCGCAGTACAGATTGGCTAGTTGTTCCGGCGGAAACAGAATGTACCGGCGACGCCCGCTAACCGCGCAAATGAGGTTCTGCGGCAAGTCCCAATGCGCGGAGATCCGCGTTCGATTGCCGATCCAGATCGAATTGAGCTGATCGGTATTGGGATCCACCAGCGGACTCGGATTGTGTTCAAGGAATCCGGGCAATGACTCCTTGATTCGCACCGCACCGGCGTAGCCATACATCGGGTGTTCGGCGGTCCTCACTTGCAACAGGAAATCCAACAGCGCAGTGACACCGACGCTGCGGCGCTCGAAATTAAGCCCGGTCAAACCCTCGTCGTAGAAAAAGCGCCCACCCATACGCGCATGCCCGAAACATGCTTCCGCCTCGATGCCTGAATCGAAGCCACGCAAGTAGTCGCAAAGGACAGTGTCGGATTGCCGCGCCCTTGCGACCGCTGGCCAATGATTAACCAGCCCCCGCAAGACCGCCGGCCGCGCGAGAGGCTGTATTTCAGTGCCAAAACGCAAGCGATCAACGCCATCGAACTCCGCCGTGCGCGGCCTCTGTGACCAGTCGATCACCGCTGCGGAAATCTTTGCATCGGAGCCCACCAACAACCCAAGTAGTCATGCATTCGCTTCCGCCTCAGATACTGCTCCTGCTCCTGCTCCTGCTCCTGCTCCTGCTCCTGCCCTTGCTCTCGCTCCTGCTCTTGACCTTGGGCCCCGTTCATCGCGCCGAGCGGCGGAGCTGGGCGCGGGGGAAAGGCGCGAATGTTCGAGCACATGGATGTGCGAGTCCGCGCCGGCCCGAGACCGGCGAGCAGCGCAGGGAACCGAGCGAAGCGAGGCGCGATGCCCGGGTCGCCTTCTCTTTGGTTACTTTCTCTTGGCGAAACAAGAGAAAGTGACTCGGCCGCCGCCGAGGCGGACGAAACCTCGCCTCGAATCAAAGACAAGCGAGTGAGGCCTAAAAAGCTAACTTCCGGCCCACACCGAAATGACAGAAAAGAACGCATCAAAAAGCTGCAAACGTTCAGCCCAACGCCCCCAAATTCCGCAACCGATTCGCCTCAAAATAAGGCGCATGTGTCGGCCGCGACAAATACCGCCCATGACCACGCTCGGCCCGCAAATCTCCTTGCACCCACGCCAACTGTCCGCGCGTCAGCGTGTGCGTGGCGATACCAGTGACCTCGCGTCCTTCAAACACGTTGAAGTCAATATTCTGGTGATGCGTTTTCGCCGAAATCGTTCGCGAGCCTTGCGCGTCCCAAACCACCAGGTCAGCATCCGCACCTATACGCACGGCGCCCTTGCGCGGATACAGATTAAAGATCTGCGCGGCGTTGGTGGAGGTCACCCGCACAAACTCCGACGGCGTCAAGCGACCGCTGCCAACGCCGTAGTGCCACAGCAACGACATGCGATCTTCGATGCCTGCGCAGCCATTCGGAATGAGGGTGAAATCGTCGCGTCCTGCGGCTTTTTGCGGCGCGCAGAAGCAGCAGTGGTCGGTCGCGGTGGTGTGTAAATGCCCGGCCTGCAAGCCTTGCCACAGTGCCGCTTGATGCTCTTTGGGACGGAAAGGCGGGCTCATCACGTGGCCGGCGGCGAATTCGAAATCCGGGCTGGCATACACCGAGTCGTCGATTAGCAGGTGGCCGGCCAGCACCTCCCCAAACACACGTTGACCTTCGTTGCGCGCACGTACGATGGCCTCCAGTGATTGCTTGGCCGAGTTGTGCACGATGTAGAGCGGGGTGCCCAAGACTTCCGCGATGCGAATGGCGCGATTGGCGGCTTCGCCTTCCACTGCTGGCGGACGTGACATGGGGTGGCCCTCGGGTCCACGGATGCCGCGCTCAAGAAGTTGCTTCTGTAAATGAAACACCAGCTCGCCGTTCTCCGCGTGCACGGTCGGCAAAGCGCCCAATTCCAGGCAGCGGGTAAAGCTGTTCACCAGGATTTCGTCGTCGCACATGATGGCGTTTTTGTAGGCCATGAAGTGCTTGAAGCTGGCGACACCGTGCTCGTTGGCCAGCAAGCCCATGTCGCGATGCACCGACTCATCCCACCACGTTATCGCGACGTGGAAAGCGTAGTCGGAGGCCGATTTTTCTGCCCAACCGCGCCAGGTATTGAAGGCCTCCAGCAACGACTGCTGCGGGTTGGGAATCACAAAATCGATGATGCTGGTGGTGCCACCCGCCAGCCCAGCAGCGGTACCGGTGTAAAAATCATCGCTCGCCACCGTGCCCATAAAAGGCAGCTGCATGTGGGTGTGCGGATCGATCCCACCCGGCATCACCAAACGCTCGCCGGCATCGATCACGGCAGCGCCTGCGGGCGCTTCCAGGCCCTCGCCAATCGCTGCGATCAAGCCGTCGACGCACAGCACATCGGCGCGATAACTGTGCTCGGCATCAACAACCGTGCCGCCGCGAATCAATGTAGTGGTCATAGTCTTCTACCGTTGCCGATCGTCTGATGATCGTCCGCACTTTAGCGCAAGCGCTCGCAGTGGTCATCGCGATCATGCCGGGGATATCCCCGCCGCGTTACGCCAGCGGGTTGCCCATTGCGAGTTGACTTGCGCCCGCGACGGATGATCGCGGCAGCGTTGTTCGGCGGGTTGAGTCGCGCCCTGCGGGCTTTCGGTTGTCGAGAAATCGATGTTCCCCAGCTGGGTGGTACGCAGCGAACGGGAGTCGAAAGTGGCACGTCTGATCACCTATTGCTCGTGAAGCATCGGTCAGCGGCGACCCGTGGTCTGCATCGCCCGCAGATTCACCAAAGCCGCCACCCGCCCCATGACCCTTTCAATGCTGTTCCCGCGTTACCGAGTACTGAAGCGACACGCTTCACCACCCTCATCCGCCTGGAGCCAGCTATGAACCTCATGCAACCGTCGAAAGTGATGTGCGCCGTCTTGCTTGCCCTTGGCAGCCACGCTGTCATAGCCAAGCCCGGTGCCACCGGCACCGTCACTATCGGCGGAGTGAGCTGGCCGGTCGTCGATGCTGTTGCGACGCTTGATGGCGAGAATCTCGAACTGGTTTTTGCGCAGAAACCGTTTGATCGCGCCGTGTGGGCCGATGATGGCAAGTTGGGCACGTTCGACCTCTGGGATTTCAAGGACAACGAGGCCCGCGACGCGCAATCGCTGACCATCGACCTCGATGACGCGGACGGCAGCTACGCTGGCCATAGCGTCAAGACCGGGTCTGGCAGCGGCGGCGGGTTCGACAGCGCCTACGACAACAGCGTCACGCTTACCGCGCGCGACGACAAGCACGTCGCCGGCACGCTCAAAATGGGGGGCGGTGATCTGGGTGCCGAGATCAGTTTCGACTTGGTGATCGAGAAGTTCGGCCCGCTCGCGCGCGGTGGCACGCCGCTGCCGGCTGACGGTGGAGAGCCGGGCAAAGCACTCAAGGCGGCCGTGGATGCAACACACTCCGGCGATATCGAGCAGATGCTCGCCATCAGCCATCCAGCCAACCGGAAGGAAATCGAAGACGCCAAGGCCGCTGGTGAAACCGCTCAGATGTTGAAGATGGCACAAGCCTTCACCCCCAAGATCACGCAGATTACCGGTGGCAACATCGACGGCGACAAAGCCTGGGTCGAATTCGAAGGGCAGCAGGGCGGCCGCGAAATGAAGGGCACTGCAACGCTGACCCGAACGGACGGCAAGTGGTATCTCAAAGGCATGAGCGACAGGAAGTAAGCCGCCAATCATCCCCAAAAGATTTTCAGTAGGGTGCGTCTCGGACGCACCACATAGTGCGGCTCCGATTGGTGCGTCCGAGACGCACCCTACGTAAGGGCGGTGCGTCCGAGACGCACCCTACGTTGTCCATTCGGCATTTGCTTGCTCGGCTAGACCGGGCTGTGGAGTTTGATCGACGAGTTCAATCAAGTTGTTACGCCGTGTTTAATGGTTGCACCGGCAGCTGCGACTTGTCGCGTGGCGTGAAAGCATCGCGCCTGCCGGCGCTCCCACAGGTGCATCGATTATTGCGACTCCTGAAAGGTCCGACAGGCTGCTATCTAGGGCAAGGCACGGCGTGGCAGCCGCGCTGGAATCTGAGGGCGAACGGTCCTCGTAAGCCTGGGCGAACAGTTTTCGGTCCCGTCAAGCTTGCTCACTCAGCCACTGCGGTCGTCTCGCAGCTCGCCGCCACCGAGCCTACTTGCAGGCGCGTGATCGACTTGCTCTGGCTGACCGCACCGATGCTGTAGGCGAACACGCCGTTGCCGCCGTCGCTGAAGCGGAAGCTGGCGGTACCGATCTGCGTCGAGCCGGCGCTTGGCATGGCGTCATTAATCATCGAGAAAGGAATGCCGTTGGCTTGCCGGAACACGCCGCCGCTGAAGCTGCCATCGGCTTGCAGAGTGGTTGGGATGACGAAGAACACCGCTTCGCGGTCCTGATCGTAGGTATACCAGACTGCAAACAGTTGGCTATCGAGATGGATGAGGATCAAGCCCCAGCCGGGCGTGGTGGTGCCGCCCCACCAGATATCACTGAAGTTGCTGGCCATCTGGCGCGAAGCATCGGCGCTGGCACGACAAGCGATATCGCGGTTGCCGAACGGGAATCGGGTCATGCGCTTGGTCTGCGCCACGCCGTTCACGCTGTAACTGAATTGCAGCGACTGATCGCCGCTGAAACGCAGAATGGCAGCGCCCACCGGGTTGGCCGGATCGGCAGCGGGACCGACGATCTGTGCAAACGGCACGCCGGTGTAGCGGAACAGGTCGCCGACAAAACTGCCATCGGCCTGCGCAAACGCGCCACCGACCAGGAACCAGGTGGGCTCGCCATCGACGTCGTAGGTGAACCAGGCAGGTGCGAGCACGTTGCCTTGATCGATGACGTGCAGGCCCCAGCCTGACTCGCTCTGCTTCCACCATGTGGCTGTTTTCAGCGGCACGCCCGCCAAGGGATTGGCGGTTTGGAAAATGTCGGTCAGACCATTGCTGTCCAGCACACCGCCGGCACCCAGCAACAGATTGCTGGCGTCAGACTCGAACGCCACCAGGCTGCCGGAAAAATTCAGCACCGGCTGATCGCTGAGCGCGTCCGCCTGGTCACCCAACGCGTTGCTGCTGACCCGCTGCAAGCTACCGGTGGTGCCACTCCAGGCCAGCACATCGGCGACTTCGTTGTTGTCGGCATTGCCCGCCACCAGATTGCGTGCTTCGCTGCGGAACACCACCGAGCCGCCGTCGCCGGCAATGGCCGGTCGCGTGGACGGCGCGTTGCCACCGGCACCGGCGGTCGTTTGACTCAAGCGCAGCAGACTGCCGCTGGCAAGGTCGCGCAGAAAGATATCGCTCAGCTGGTTGTTGTCGCCAGCGGTCAAGGGCTGATCGCTTTGAAACACCAGCCGATCGCCATCGAAATCGATGCTGGGTGCCACGCTGGCATTGCTGCCACCGCCGCAGCTGCCACCGGCTGCCGGTGCGCTGACCACCTGCAGACTGCCTGTGAGCAGGTTGCGCAGCAGCACATTACTGGCCGCATTGGGGCAACTGGCGGTGACCCCTGCTAAGCCATTCTTGGCTGTCGATTGCCACGCCACCTGGCGGCCATCACCCGAGATCACCGCCGCGCTTGCGCTGCCGTCCGTGTCTTGCGCAGTGTCGCTGCCGTTGCTCGCTACGGCCTTGCAGGATAGGCAGCGTGGTGCCGGCAGGCCGCCGCCCGCCTGTGCAATCAGGGATTGCAGAAATACCTGCGGGCGGTCAATGGGGCCAAGCGCGGGGTTGGTGTTGAGCGTCGTGAACACCAGCGCACCTGCGCTTTGGGCCAGCTGCGGGGCGCTGCCGTCGCTCATCGCGGTGCCGACCCGTTGGGTTGAGCCGGTCAACAGATTGCGCAGAAAGATGCCGGATTGGCCGCCTTTCTGGCGTGCCTGCTGGCGTTTGCTGCTCTCGCCGAGCAAAGTACCGACCGCTGCATCAGGCGCAACAAACACCACCTGCTGGCCATCCGCCGAAATCGAAGCTTCACCGGCATCCCCGTTCAGCTGGGCGCCGCCGTTATCGACACTGATGCGCAGCACTTCTCCCGTGTAGGTATCCACTCGGAAGACATCGCGACTGCCGTTGCTATCAGCCAGGATCAGGTTCGTCGCGTGGGATTCGAATACCAGGAATTGACCGCTGGCATTCGAGGCAGGCGCATTGATCGCGGCGTCCACGGGTGGTGTGGGCCGGCGGCGGATATCGCGGTCGCGCTTGACCACCACGGGTACCGGTCGACCGCCAAACTCGCCATTGCCGAATTGGCCGGAGTAGTTGGAGCCCCAGCAGCGAATACTGCCTCCCGTCTGCACCGCACAGTTGTGTTCGGCGGCTGCGGTGATTGACAGCACACCTGCGCCCAGACTCGTCACCGGTACCGGCGCGACGCGGTTCAAGCTGCTGCCATCGCCGAGTTGCCCAAAATCATTTCGACCCCAACAGCGCACGTTGCCCTGAGCCAGCAGTGCGCAGCTGTGCGTGCGTCCGAGCGCGAGCGCAGTGGCGCCGCTTTCCAATCCCGGCACCGGTGCCGGGGTCAGTTGATCCTGCTGCACACTCTCATTGCCCAGTTGCAGGATGTCGTTGCTACCCCAACAGCGAACCGCGCCGCCGCTTAGCAACGCGCAGGTGTGTTCTGCGCCCAAGGCGACTGCCTGCACACCGCTGCTCAAGCCTTGCACGTCGGCCGGAGTGAGCCGATTGGTGCGCGTGCCATCACCCAGTTGGCCGCTGTCGTTGGCACCCCAGCAACGCAAACCGCCTGTGTTGGTGATCGCGCAGGTATGTGCGAAAACACCAGCGGCGATGGCGCGCACGCCACTGCCGAGCCCAATCACATCCACCGGGCTCAGGCGGAACTGATCACTGCCGTCCCCCAACTGGCCGGCGAAATTGTGACCCCAGCAGCGCACGCCGCCGCCGCGCAAAGCGCAACTGTGCTGACCGCCGGCCGCAATTGCCTGTACCGAATCGGCCAAGCCTTGCACCGCGACCGCCGTCGTTTGATCGCCGCTGCTGCCATTGCCCAATTGCCCAAACGCATTCGCGCCCCAGCACTGCACGCCGCCCGCGCGCAGGGCACAGCCATGGAAGCCGCCGATGGCAATGGCGCTGACGCCTGCATTCAAGCCGCTGACGGGGCCCGGCAACAGGCGTTGTGTCTGGCTGCCATCGCCCAGTTGACCGAAGAAGTTCAAACCCCAGCAAAGTACTGCGCCCGCGTTGCTCAGTCCGCAGCTGTGTTCTTCACCCACGCTGACCGCTTGCATTGGGGCGGGCAGCTGCGTGGTTGTTCGAGGCTCAAAACTCTGCGTGCTGCCACCATCACCGAGTTGGCCGCTGAAGTTGAGACCCCAGCAACGCAAGGTTGAATCGGCTTGCAAGGCACAACCATGTTCTTGACCGACGGCGATCGATTGCACGCCCGGCAGTAAACCCACCACATCGACTGGCCGCCGACTGCGCGCGTTGTCGCCATTACCGAGTTGGCCAACGTCGTTGCGGCCCCAGCACTTGACCGTACCTCCGGCGATCAGGACGCAACTGTGGTCGCCGCCCAGGTCTAGCGCGGTCACCGTGCCGATGAGGCCAATGACCGGAGTTGGCGTCAGTTGACTGTTTTCATCGCCATCGTTGCCAAGCTGAAAACTGCCGTTGGAACCCCAGCAATTGACCAGGCCGCTGCCACGTAGCGCACAGGTATGGCGGCCGCCGGCGGCGATCTGCACCACGCCGCTGCTCAAACCAACCGCATCGACGGCGGTCAGGCGATCCTGATCGCTGCCATCGCCAAGCTGACCAAAAAAATTGAAGCCCCAGCACCTCATCGCGCCTGCATTGGTGACGGCGCAGGTATGCCGATGGCCGACCGCAATAGCACGCACACCGCTGGTCAATCCCAGCACGTCGACAGGCTCGGTTCGATCAGTGCTGGTGCCGTCACCGAGTTGGCCGCTGTAGTTGGCTCCCCAGCACTTCACGCCGCCAGCCGCCGTCAGTGCACAGCTGTGGTTCTCGCCGGCACCAATTTGTTGCACACCGCTGCCAAGCCCGCGAGTCGTCACCGGCGTCAGGCCAAGCCCACGGCTTCCATCACCCAGCTGGCCGTAGAAGTTCAGTCCCCAGCATTTGACGATGCCACCTTCCAACAATGCGCAGCTGTGATCGTCACCCGCAGTCAGCGCCAGCAAGCGCTCGCTCAGTCCGCGCACATTGACCGCCAGCAAGCGGTCAGTGCGGCTGTCGTCACCCAATTGGGCGAGGGAGTTGGCTCCCCAGCAGCGCGCACCACCGCGCGCAGACGCTGCGCAGGTGTGAGCTCCGCCGCCGGCGACGACGCCGACGCCGTCGATGGGCACTGGTTGGGCTATCGCGGGTAGCGCGGCGAGAAACAGTCCGACACTCAACAACCATCGACTCGCGATATCGGCGACGGTTCGGCCGGCTGGTTGCATCTGGTTAGCGTCGTTCGGCCCCGGATCATGTCTGCAGTAGGTGCTTGGGTGCCGGTCACCTACGCTTCCGGCAGTGCGGCACTCACTGGCGCTTGCACCCACATTCGCGTCTTTAGGCATGTCTTTTCCCCAGCGCCACATAGAGCCCACTCGCAACACCCGGATCGGCGCGCGGCAACTGACAGTGGTGCCAGTCCCCGCGATTCGCATTGGGTTCAAGCCTAAGACGCATTGTGTGCCTGTTTTCTCTCAGTGGTCTGGACCTGGTGGTCTGGACTTGGTGGCCTGGACTTGCTGGTCTGGACTTGGTGGCCTGGACTTAATGGCCTGGAACCGGGGCTTGCTTGATCGGACCGCAGCAGGGACGGCTGGCAAGCAGGAGCGTTGGCGCACGGAAAGCTAGGTAGCTATTGCTGAGAATTCCCCGCTGTCTTTGGCGCTCAAGGCTCAGCGCAACCTACTCGGCGCGACCCATCAGCCCGACTCACGCCCGCGTTCGGCCAACAAAGCCATCAACTCTTCGCGTTCGATGGCCTGCAAACCGCGTTCGCCTTTCAGCGCCATCAAATCGGTCAAGCGTTGCGCGCGGGTCTGTTTTTCCAGCTGGGCGATGGCATCGAGAAATTCGGCTTGCCAACCCGATTCCGCGGCAGGAAACTCGGCCAAGGCCAGCTTGTTCAAGGCGACGGCTTCTTCGCGATCTTCAAAGTGCATCAGCAAACTGGCGGCATTCAAGCCAGGCCGGTTGCGACACAGATCCAGCAGTTCGATCAGCAACGCAATGCCCGGTTGCCGCAACTCGCCAAACGTCCACGGCGGTCGCAGGGTTAACGCCAGCTCAGGCTTGTGGAGCAGCAGGGTGATGATGGCGCGGACCACGCTGCGGCGCACGGAGGGTGCGGCGCGCTGTAGGGGTCGAACGCTGACCGGCTCGTGCGTGGAGCGGCCGCGATCCACGCCAGTTAAATCGATCAGCCGCTGTTGCATCAGATCGCGGAAAGCGCCGTCGGGAATGACGTCGAGCAGCGGCTTGGCTCGCTCGGCGAGGCGCGCCTTGCCTTCCAATCCCTGCAGATTCACGTCGCGAGACAGCTCGGCGAACAGGAATTCGGACAACGGCACGGCCAATTGCAAGCGCTGCTCGAAGCCGGCAGCGCCTTCTTTGCGGACGATGCTGTCGGGGTCTTCGCTCTCGGGCAAGAACAGAAAATGTGCCTGCCGACCATCCTTCATACGCGGCAGCACGGATTCCAGCGCCTTCCACGCGGCACCGCGACCGGCGCGGTCGCCATCAAAACAAAAGAACACATCGGCTGCATTGCGAAACAGCAGTTCGGCATGATCGGGTGTCGTCGCCGTGCCGAGAGTCGCCACCGCCGTGGTCACCCCGTATTGAAACAACGCCACCACGTCCATGTAGCCTTCCACTACCACGATGTGCGGAATCTTGCTATGCGCTTGGCGCACCTGCCACAGGCCGTACAGCTCGCGGCCCTTGTGAAACAGCGGTGTTTCTGGCGAGTTCAGATATTTTGGGGAGTCGTCCTTTCCCAACACCCGACCACCGAAAGCAATGACTCGGCCACGCCGATCGTGAATGGGAAAGATGATCCGATCACGAAACTTGTCATACACGCGGCCGTTGTCGCTTTTTGACAGCAAGCCCGTGCGTTCGAGCAGATCCAGTCGCCGTGGATCGGCGCCGAGAGCAGACTTCAGCGCGTCCCAGCCATCCGGCGCGTAGCCAATCGAAAAGCGCTCACGCACGCTGGCCTCGACACCGCGGCGATCCAGATATTCGCGCGCCTTTGGGGTGGTATTTAGCTGCTGGCGAAAAAACCCGGCGGCGGCTTCGCAAGTCGCCACCAGTTCACTCAGGTCGCCTGTCTGATGTTGTTGGCGGGTCTCGCGCGGCACTTCAACACCGGCACGCTTGGCCAATTCCTCGATCGCATCGAAAAACTCCAAGCGGTCGTAATCCATCAAAAACTTAATCGCGCTGCCGTGCGCGCCGCAGCCAAAGCAGTGATAGAACTGCTTGATCGGGCTGACGGTGAAGCTCGGCGAGCGCTCGTCGTGAAACGGACAGCGCGCCGAATACTCGCGACCTTGCCGCTTAAGAGGCACCCGCGCGCCGATCAACTCGACGATGTCAGAGCGCGCCAGCAAGTCGTCGATGAATGCGTCGGGGATGCGGCCAGCCATGCTGCGATTATGCGTGATGGGTCGCGGTCACTGAGGGATGGCCGGGGCAGGCGATGCGGCGATCTTCGTTAGATCAGATTGCCGATTGCAACTGCCCAATTTCAGCTAGCCAATTTCAGCTAGCCGATTCGAACTAGCCGATATCAGCTAGCCGATTTGAGCTGGCTGATTTGAGCTAGCCGATTTCAGCTAGCCGATATCAGCTAGCCGATTTGAGCTGGCTGATTTGAACTAGCTGATTTGAACTAGCCGACTTGAACTAGCCGATTTGAACAAGCTGATTTGGGCTAGCCGATTTGAGCTAGCTGATTAGCATAAGCCGACGTGAATCGGACGCCTTCAACCAGCCAACTTCGCCTTCACCTTGGCCGACGCTTGGCCCACATCCGCTTTGCCGGCGATGCGTGGCTTCAAAATCGCCATCACTTTGCCCATTTCGGCCGGCGAGGTTGCGCCGCTTTCGGAAATCGCGGCAGCGATGGCGGCGTCCAGATCGGCCGGGTCCATCTGCGCCGGCAAGTAGCCTTGAATCACGCTGATCTCATAGCGCTCGATGGCGGCCAAGTCTTCGCGATTGGCGGCTTCGAACTGGGAGACGGAGTCCTTGCGTTGCTTGAGCATCTTTTCCATCACCGCCAGCACGATGATGTCGGTGATCTCGATGCGCTCGTCCACTTCGCGCTGCTTGAGGCCGGCATTGATCAAGCGGATGACGCCCAAGCGATCCTTCTGGCCGGATTTCATTGCTGCCTTCATGTCCTCAATCAACTGCTGTTTCATGCTCATGCTCAGAACTCCAAGGGAGGCGCAATGGTTGTGGTTTGACGTGGAACGCGGCGAATGCAGCGACTGAGTAGCAAGTCGGGGCTGACGTCCCAGCCAAGGCCACAAATGCAAAAAGCCGACAGCGCGATGCGCTACCGGCTTGGTGGCTTGCAGGCGGGCTCTCCGAAGAGAAACCGCCGACGCACGCTTAATTAGTAGAGGCGCTGCCGCTTGGTCACGTCGCGAGATACGCGGCGCAAATGGCGCTTCACCGCAGCGGCTGCTTTACGCTTGCGCTCTTGGGTCGGCTTCTCGTAGAACTCGCGCTTGCGGGTTTCGGCCAATACGCCAGCCTTTTCGCAGGTGCGCTTGAAGCGGCGCAGGGCAAACTCAAACGGCTCGTTTTCGCGGACTTTGACGCTCGGCATGGTATCTCCGGGGGATGGAATGCAACTGCCCCCGCTGGCGGGGAGCCGCGTATGATAACGAAGCGTTACGCCGGGGGCAAGTTGCATCTTCGTCTTCGGTTTATGGCGACCGCCGCCACGACGCCGCAATGACAAAATGAGATTCGCATCTTGATCGTGCTCGGCATCGAAACTTCCTGCGACGAAACGGGTGTTGCGCTGTATGACAGCGAGCGCGGCTTGCTGGCGCATACCTTGTACAGTCAGGTGCGCCTGCATGCGGATTACGGCGGTGTGGTGCCCGAACTTGCCAGCCGTGATCACGTGCGCAAGCTGTTGCCACTGGTGCGCCAAGCGCTGAGCGACGCGGGCACCTCGATGGCTGATGTGGGCGGGGTCGCCTACACCGCCGGGCCGGGCTTGATCGGAGCGCTATTGGTTGGTGCGGCGACAGCGCGGGCCATGGCCTGGGCGCTGGATGTGCCGGCGATTGGCGTGCACCACATGGAAGGCCATCTGCTGGCGCCGCTGTTGGAAGCCGATCCACCCGCGCCGCCGTTTGTCGCCTTGCTGGTGTCCGGTGGGCACACCCAGTTGGTCGATGTGCGTGCAATCGGCGACTACCAGGTACTGGGCGAAACGCTGGATGATGCCGTCGGCGAAGCGTTCGACAAGACTGCCAAGCTGATTGGCTTGCCGTATCCCGGCGGCCCCGAGCTTGCAAAACTGGCGACTCAGGGGCACCCCGGTGTGTACAAATTCTCTCGCCCCATGACCGACCGGCCAGGTCTCGACTTCAGTTTTTCTGGCTTGAAGACGCAGGTGCTGCTGGCTTGGCAGGGTTGCGATAAAGCTGCGCAAACGCGCGCTGACCTCGCCCGTGGCTTCGAAGACGCCGCCGTTGAAACGCTCACAATCAAATGTGAGCGCGCGCTTGCGCAAACCGGGCATCGGATCCTGGTGGTGGCCGGCGGCGTTGGTGCAAATTTGCATTTGCGCGAACGCCTCGCCCAGGTTGCCAAGCAGCGGCAAGTGCGCGTGAGTTTCCCGCGTCACGAATTTTGCACCGACAACGGCGCCATGATTGCGTTTGCTGGCTGGCTGCGTCTGCGTGCTGGGCAATCCGAAGCGCTTGCGATTACCGCCCGACCACGCTGGGAGATGGCGGCGTTGGCACAGCTTGGGACGCCTTGAAAGCCTTGCAGGCGTCGCGAGCGCTTTGCCAAGCATTGCCAAGGCTGCGCCCTTTTCTTTACAGCCGAGCAAGCTTGGCCGACCTGCTTGGTTTTATTCCCCAGCCCCTAGCCCCGCTAATAAACCATGGACTACATATTCATCGACACGCTGGAGATCGACACGATCATCGGCATTCACCCACACGAGCAAGCGGCTTCGCAACCGCTGCGGATGTCGCTGCGCATGGGTTTTGACAACCGATTGCCTGCCCACAGCGAACGCGTGCAAGACACGCTCGATTACGACCGCATCGCCACCCGCCTTCGCCTGCACGCGCAATCGCGCAGCTGGTTATTGATCGAGACCTTGGCGGAAGCCAGCGCGCAGCTGCTGAAGACCGAATTCGGCGTGCGTTGGCTGCGACTTCGTATCGACAAGCCGCAGGCAGTCGCGCAGGCGAAATCGGTTGGCGTGATCATCAAGCGCGATTATCGGCATGATCCCGGCAATGCTTGAATTGGCGGGTGTTACCCGTTGGTTGTTGGTACTTGGCAGCAACGCCAATGCCCACTCGTTGCTGGCGCTTGCGCGGGCAGACTTGAGTGCACTCGGCGAGATGGTCAACAGCAGCCGCAGCATCGAAGGCGCCGACATCGGCGGCGGTCAGCAGCCCTATCTCAACCAGCTGGTTGAGCTGCAAATGGACGCTGACGTGGATGCCGTTCGCGCCGCGGCCAAGCGCATCGAACTTCAACACGGGCGCTCGCCCTTGCGCATGGCGAGTGGGATCTGCGATCTGGATATTGACGTGGTGGCGCAGTTGGATGGGGCCGGTCTGACTTGGCTCGCTGACAAGCCATGCCGGATTCCCGCGGTGCAACAGCTGCTGCGCGAACGCTTGGGCGACCCACTGCCGGGTACCGAGCTGGCTGGCACCAATCTGTGCTAACCGTCGCACTCAAATAACTGGACAAAGCGAGCAGGCTCAAATAGGCAGGCTCAAATAGGCAGGCTCAAATAGGCAGGCTCAAATAGGCAGGCTCAAATAGGCAGGCTCAAATAAACAAGGAGCGTCCACCATCGATGCGGATGACCTGACCGGTGACATAGGGTGCATCGACGATCAACCAGCGCACCGCTTCGGCAATATCCTGCGGCTGGCCCTGTCGGCGAAGGGCGGTGCGATCCACCACGATGCTCAGGGTTTCCGCTTTCACTGGATTTTCTGACCACAGCATATTGCCCGGCGCGACGCCGTTGACGCGCACCTCGGGTCCCAGTTCGCGGGCCAGCGACAGCGTCATCATGCCAAGTGCTGCTTTGGCCATGCAGTAAACGGTGTGTTGCTCCAGCGGCCGCTCGGCGTAGATGTCAACGATGTTGACCACGCAACCGCGTTGCGCGCGCAGCGCTTGGCTGGCTGCCTGGGTGAGAAACAACGGCCCCATCGCATTGGCGGAGAACAGCGCATCCCAATCGCTGCGGGTGATGCTGCCGACCGGCGTGCGGTAATAGCTGGAGGCATTGTTGACCAGTGCGTCCAGTCGACCAAAGCGGGCCAGCGTGGTGTCGATCAGCCCTGGCAGCCGCTCCAGCTGAGCGAGATCGCACGCTAACAGCAGCGTGCTGCCACTGCGCTGGGAATCGAGCTCCTCAGCAAGCGCTCGCGCGGGTGCCTCGGAGTCGCGGTAGTGGAGGGCGAGGTCAAAGCCGGCCGCATGCAGGCGCCGGGCGATGGCCGCGCCGATGCGCTTGGCAGCGCCAGTCACCAGCACAACGGGGCGAGAGTTCAGAGGGGTGTTCATTGGCAGCGAATATCGAAGAATCGAGGCGTGTGATTGTGCTTGAGAACCGTTCGGCGGCGACGCTTCTCGCTACATTGCGGATACCATTGCAGCCTCAAATGACGAGCGGGAGAATTCGGATGACCATTTGCTTGAGGGTATTGAGTGTCGCTTTGGCGCTTGGACTGTGGGCGTGTCCGGGCATCGCTGCAACGAGTCAGGACACGGAAGGGCAAGCCTCCTTGCAGGAAATTCTCAAGCAGCAGGACGAGATCGCCGCGGGTATCGAGGCCGGCGACTACGATCAGCTTCCGGCGCGCTCGATCAGCGCCATCAAGCGCGCGCAGCGAGTCATCAGCAACGTCACCGATGGTCGCACCGAACTCAAGCAATTGCCGCCCGAAGATCAGGTGCATTTGCAGAACGCACTGCAAACCGTGAAGGCGCAACTGGCCGCCACGCGTGAGGCCGCCGCTGCGCAAGAGGTGTGCTGGCGTGAGCGAACAGTCGGCAGCAAAATTGCCGTGACGCGATGCGGTTCAGAGGCCGAGCGTGATGAGCTTCGGGTGGGTGCGCGGGGATTCTTGGAGCGCGCTCGCACCTGCACGCCGCCCGACTGCGGAAGCTGAGAAGCGAATGCAAGTCGCACTTGGCAAGGTGCGAATCGGAGCAGCATTCCCAGTATTGGCTTGGGTCGAGTGATTCCACTCGCGCTGCCCGAAGCAGATGCGGATGCGTTGGCACATAGCCGTGCATTGCGAGAGGCAATCGCCGCAGAGATTCGCGGCAGCGGTGGCTGTATCCCGTTCTCTCGCTACATGGAGTTGGCGCTGTATGCGCCAGGGCTCGGCTACTACAGTGCGGGCGCGACCAAGCTGGGCGCGGCGGGTGATTTCGTCACTGCGCCCGAATTGGGGCCGTTGTTCGCTCGCAGCGTCGCCAACGCCTTCGCCCACACGCTGAGCGCGCTCGCTGGTGATGCTGACATTATTGAGCTGGGCGGCGGCACCGGCGCGTTCGCGCTGGATGCGCTGCTCGCCTTGCAGCGCTTGCATGCGTTGCCGGCACGCTATCGCATCCTGGAACCCAGTGCCGACCTGCGTCAGCGCCAGCATCAGCGGCTCAGCGCGCAACTGCCCGCTGAGATTTTTGCGCGAGTCGAATGGCTGGATGGATTGCCGGAACACTCTTGGCGTGGCGTGCTGTTCGCAAACGAAGTGCTGGATGCCTTGCCGACGACGCGATTTGTAATCGGCGAGGAAGAGTTGCAGGAAGAACACGTCGGCTTGGATGCCTGCGGCGCGCTGGTTCGAATTGATCGACCCGCCGATGCTTTGCTGCTGCGCGCGGTCAACCACATCGAACGCGCCCTTGGTAGACGTTTGCCCGTCGGCTATCGCTCAGAAGTGCTGCTGCAACTGCCCTGGTGGTTACAAGCGGTGAGCGGTGGAATGGAGCAAGGTCTGCTGCTGTTTCTGGATTATGGCTACCCGCGCAGCGAGTTCTATCTGCCAGATCGCGTGGACGGCAGCCTGATCTGCCACTACCGCCATCGGGCGCATGCGGAGCCCCTGTGGTTGCCGGGGCTGTCCGACATCACCGCGTTTGTCGATTTCAGCGCAGTGGCGGAAGCGGGCGCAGCGGCCGGATTTGAACTCGCGGGTTTTGCCCCGCAAGCAGGATTCCTGCTGGGCTGCGGCTTGCTGGATCAGTTATCAGTGGCGCAAGCCGAGGCAGCCGATGATGCAACCGCCGCCGCCCATGCCAATGAGCAGGCCCGCCGCCTGTTGTTGCCGGGCGAAATGGGCGAACGCTTCAAGGCGATAGGTTTGCAGCGAGGCGTCGATGTTTCGGCCCTGTTTGCCGAAGCGGATCGGAGCGGGCGATTGTGAGCACATCCCACCAAGTCTGAAGTGGCAGCGGCGGAAGCCGCGAAGCAGTCGCCTTGACAGGTCCCACTCGCGACTACCGCCGCTCCCACAACATCCACTGCACTGTCGGTGCCGCCGCGAACTCAATCAACGCGTGCAGTCGCGCAATCAAGTCGGTGTTAGGGCGCGCCTTTTACTTGGCCCCGCGCCGGCCGTGGTGTCGCCCACATCCGGATATTCGCGCGCATCACTTCCACGCCCGCGGGGTCAGTGATGCTGACCTTGATGGGTAGCTCATAACCCTGATCGGCATGCACCGCGGGTACGCCGGTCACGCCGGTGGCGCGCATGCGGCCGTTGGCCTTGGCGAGGTATTCGACCTCCATGCCTTTCGGAATCCAACGCATTGAGACCGGCAGGCTGGCCTCTGAACATAGGCCGGCTACCATCTCAGCCAAGTTACACAACGCAATGGCGTGCACTGTACCGATATGGTTTTGCACGCCACGGCGGTGCCTGATTTCGATGACGCAACGGTCTGGCTCAAGGGTCACCACCCGCGGCCGGATACTGCCGAAGTAGGGTGCCTTCCAACACACCAGGCGGCTGAACAGCCAGCCGCCGGCGGGCAACGAAGCCAATCGGCGGTACTGCGCCAGCGTGTTGGGGATTGCGGCCATGCCTGGGCTCTCTTACGCCGCTGCGCGGCGCTGCATGCCTTGAGACGCCAGCGCGGCTGACTCAAGTTCACGCGGATCGAAATCGTCAACGCTGATGGTGTCGTGGACAATCGCCTGCAGTTCATTGAGCAGGGCAATCTCGTCGACGCTCAACATGCCCTTGAGTTGCGCCTCGTGCAATTGCGCGTGCGTATCCAACGAAGTCAGCTCGCCCGACTTCAGCAGTTTCTGGAACTTGCGCTCGACTGGCTCGGCGGCAATGGCTTTTGGAAGTGCTGCATTGATGCGCCCGGCGGGATTGTTGGCGCAAGGCGTGAGAAACACGCCCTCACCGATGCGGTCACGCGTTTCCGAGGGATTCATCAGCAGGCTGGCGGCGCGATGTCCCAACCGGTCCGACGGCGCTTGCGCGCGCCTACCCCACGGAAACACCAGCATCCACAACGCGTAGCCGGCGGGTCGAATCGGGAAGTTGCGCAGCGCCGCTGACAGAGCAAGCTCGATCTTGTGCGCTGAATCGTGGAACGCCCATGCCAGCAGCGGTCGCTCGGAAGCCGGGCAGTCACGATCTTCATAGCGCTTGAGCATGGCCGAGGCGATGTACAACTGACTCAGCACGTCGCCGAGCCGACCTGACAGGCTCTCTTTGAACTTGAGCTTGCCGCCCAACAGCAGCATGGAGGTGTCGGCAACCAGCGCCAGGTTGGCCGAATAGCGATTGAGCTTGCGGTAGTAACGGCGCGTGTAGGCGTCGCCAGGAACGCGACCAATGGTCGAACCAGTCAGCCCTAGCACCCAGCTGCGCACGGCGTTCGATACCGCAAACCCGATGTGGCCAAACAGGTTGCGATCAAATTCGTTAAGCCGGGTTTCCGGATCAGGATGCTGCGCGGCCTGCATCTCCTTCAGCACCCATGGATGGCAGCGGATCGCGCCTTGACCGAAGATCATCAGCGAACGGGTCATGATGTTGGCGCCCTCGACGGTGATCGAGATTGGCGCCGCCTGCCAGCCACGTCCCAGATAGTTCTTGGGACCCAGGATCACGCCCTTGCCGCCGTGAATATCCATCGCGTCACGACCGACTTCACGGGCCATTTCGGTGCAGTGGTATTTGGCAATCGCCGAAGGTACGGCGGGCTTTTCACCGCGATCCACCGCCGCCGCCGTTGCCTCGGAAAGCGCACTGATCGCGTAGCTGTAGCCGGCGATCCGGGCCAAGGCTTCTTCCACACCTTCAAAGCGACCAATCGACAAACCAAACTGTTTACGGATGCGCGCATACGCGCCGGTGGTGACGGCCGCGAGCTTCGAGCAACCGCTGGCGGTTGATGGCAGCGTGATCGCGCGCCCCACCGACAAACACTCGACCAGCATGCGCCAGCCTTGACCGATGTACTCCTCGCCACCAATCAACTGCGCCAATGGCAGGAAGATGCCGTTGCCGCGAACTGGGCCGTTCTGAAACGCGCAGTTCAGCGGAAAATGGCGGCGGCCGATTTCCAAGCCGGTCGCGCTGCGCGGCACCAGCGCCAAGGTGATGCCGCGGTCTTTTTCTTCAGACAGCAAGCCATCGGGATCAAGCAAACGAAACGCCAGTCCAATGACGCTGGCAACCGGAGCGAGGGTGATGTAGCGCTTGTCAAAGGTCAGCTTGACGCCGAGCACCTTGGCGCCATTCCAGTCGCCTTCGCAGACCACGCCGTAGTCCGGCAACGAGGTGGCATCGGAACCTGCAAAGGGACCGGTCAACGCAAAACACGGGATCTCGCGACCATCGGCCAAGCGCGGCAAGTAATGATTCTTCTGCTCATCGGTGCCGTAGTGCAGCAGCAATTCGGCCGGTCCCAGCGAGTTCGGCACGCCAACTGTTGACGACAGGGTGCTGGAAATCGATGCGAGTTTCTGAATCACCTTGTGATGGCCCAAGGCACTGAAGCCCAAGCCACCGTATTGCTTCGGAATGATCATGCCGAAGAATCTGTTTTTCTTCAGGTACTCCCAGACTTCAGGGGCGAGGTCGGCCCGATCGTGGGTGGTTTCCCAGTCATTGGTCATCTTGCAGACTTCCTCCACCGGCCCATCAATGAAGGCGCGCTCTTCAGTGCTGAGCTCAGGCTTTGGCTGGGCCAGCAGTTGCTTCCAGTCCGGCAGGCCAGAGAACAACTCGCCTTCCCAACCCACGGTGCCCGCTTCGAGTGCAGTTTTCTCGGTGTCGGAGAGCTGCGGCAGCATGCGCGTATACATTTTGAGCAGCGGCGCGGTGAGCTTGTGGCGGCGCGTGGGCACGTGCAGCAAGGGCACCGCCACCAGCAGCAGGATCACTGCAGCGAATACCGTCGCCACCACACTGCCGTCGAACAACAGCACCGCGCCGAGCAGCGCGGCCAGACTGAGGCCAGCCCATATTTGCAAAGAGACCCGCAGGTAGGCTGCCAACAATCCGGCAGCCAGCAGGGCGAGAAAGGGAGTGAGTACGCTCATGACGATGCTCCGGTGGACGCTTCGGCGGCTGCCAAATTGGAAAGAAACGCGAGGATGGTGGCGGTGAATTGGTCGTTGCGGTCGCCAGCTACCATGTGCGTGGCATCGGCGATTTGTACATGTTGCGCATGCGGCACCAACTGCATGAATTCGTTGACGTGGTGAGCGGAAACCAGGTCACTGAGACCGCCGCTAATCAGTAAAGTCGGCATCGCTACCGCTTGTGCGGCGGCGACCAGCTCGGTCTGGTAGCGCTCGCCGCCGCGGGCTATCTCATTGAGCAGGCGCGGGTCCCAATGCCAGCGCAATCTGCCGTCGGCGCGCGCCACCAACAAGCTGCGCATCTGTTCGGGCGACTTGCGCGCCCGCCGATGTGGCAAGTAAGCGGCGATGGCATCGGCGGCGTGCTCGAAATCGGCAAAACCGTCGGGATGCGCACTCATGAAATCGAGTATTCGGGTTACGCCGTCGACCTCCCAGCGTGGCGTAATGTCGACCAGCACCAAGGCGCGAAATCTGGCGGGCGCGCGTGCCGCGCTGAACATCCCGATCAAGCCGCCCATTGAGGCACCCACCAATACCGGCGCAGCACCGGCAGGCAGGCTGGCAGCATCAGCGACGGCGTCGAGATCGTCAACAAACTGCTGCATCGAATAGGCGAGGTCCGGCGGGTTCCAATCACTGCCGCCGTGGCCGCGGGCGTCGACCAGCAACGAACGATAGCCAGCTTGCGCGAGAACGTGCGCTGTGCTTTCCCACGCTTGGCAGGTCTGCCCGAAGCCATGCGTAAACAGGACCGACGGCGCCTCGTTGTCCCCATGCGTCGCCAGTGCCAAAGCAACGCCATCGGCACGCGTTATCCGCGTCGTCACGGGCGCAGATACGGCAGGAATCGCGAAGGGAGTAACGGCCATACGGCAGAGTATGGAATGGTCGGAAGTGAATTGTCAATACGCAGGCGTATGGAATCTCCTCCGGAGGCAGGAAAAAGCGAAAACTGACGCCTTCGGCTTGCGCCTGTGGCCGGCATCGCTAGACTCCACATATGTCAACAGTCATCAACAAAGCTGAACGTGCTCCTCGCTTGTCTGCGGGCGACTGGGCGCAAGCGGCCCTCGACCTGCTCGCCGAAGCCGGCGTTGTGGGAGTTGCGGTCGAGCCGCTCGCACGCCGATTGAACGTTACCAAGGGCAGTTTTTACTGGCACTTTCCCTCCCGCGATGCGTTGCTGGCGGCCGCGCTGGAGCGCTGGGAACAGACCGAACTCGAAGAAGTATTCGCGCGCTTGGAGGGCATTGCCGATCCGCGCGAGCGCATGAACGAGCTGTTTCGTCGCGTCGCCGTGGAGGCGAAGGGACACATTATTTATTCCGAACTGCTGAAAGCGCTGGATCATCCGCTGGTGCAACCGGTGATGGAGCGCGTGTCCAAGCGGCGCTTGGACTATCTGGCATTGTCGTTTCGCCAAATCGGAATGGCGCGAGCCGAAGCCCAGCAGCGCGCGCGCCTCACTTACGCGGCTTACGTTGGATTTTTGCAGCTATCACTGCAACTCAAGCAGCCGCGCTTGAGTCATGAGGATTTTGATGACTACGTCGCACACGTGGTGAATACGCTGATTCCTTAAGTGGATTTGACTGCCGCGCGCAATGTTCTGCTGTCGCTCGACTCATCAGCTCTCGTCACGTCCAGGATTTCCCTGTGAAAATGTGCACAGGAAGTCGCCCCAAAAGCGATTGCAGCGACTCGACTAACCTTTCCAACAAGCGCTAACCACCGAGCCCTGTTCCACCGGTCGACATCCAACCCTCGCCAGCCCCGGCTAAAATCTTCCGCTAATTCCCGCGCAAGCCGGCGCAGACCGACGGCGCTTCAGCTTGCCAAACCCCACCATTCCGGCGCACGTGCCGAGGAGCCTTTCATTCTCATGCCAAGCCAGCTTGCTGCCCTAAACCAGTGGGTCGAGTCCGTTGCGCAGTTGACCCAAGCGCAGGCGATCCACTGGTGCGATGGATCGGAAGCGGAGTACCAGTTGCTGGTGGACGGCATGCTGGCGAGCGGTGATCTGTTGGCGCTCAACCCGCAGACACATCCGCGATCCTACCTGCATCGCTCGCATCCGGGGGACGTTGCGCGTGTCGAACATCTGACATACGTATGCACTGCCGAACGTGAGGATGCTGGCCCCAACAATCCGTGGATGGCGCCGGCAGAAGCGCACGCCAAAATGGATGCTCTGTTTGCCGGCTGCATGCGCGGGCGTACGCTCTACGTGGTGCCGTACTGCATGGGGCCGATCAACTCAAAACTGGCGCGCTGTGGGGTCGAGATCACCGACAGCGCGTACGTGGCAGCGAACATGCGGATCATGACGCGGATGGGCGCGGCAGCGCTTGCGCGGATTGAGCGCGAGGGTATTTTTGTGCGCGGTCTGCATTCGATCGGCGAACTGGATCCCGAGCGTCGGTTCATCATGCATTTTCCGGCCGAGCGGGCGATCAAGTCGTTTGGTTCCGGTTACGGTGGCAATGCTTTGCTCGGCAAGAAGTGCCATGCGCTGCGAATCGCCAGTCATCAGGCGCGCGATGAGGGCTGGCTGGCTGAGCACATGTTAATTCTGGGCATCGAGAATCCTCAAGGCGACACCCACTACATTGCTGCCGCTTTCCCCAGCGCCTGCGGCAAGACCAATCTCGCCATGCTCATTCCGCCGGAGGGTTATCGGCAAGCCGGCTGGAAGGTTTGGACAGTGGGTGACGATATTTGCTGGATGCGGCCCGGTAGCGATGGCCGCTTGTGGGCGATCAACCCGGAGGCCGGCTTTTTTGGCGTTGCCCCTGGCACCAGTGCTTCGACCAATCCCAATGCATTGGCAACGCTGAGTCACGACGCGATTTTCACCAATGTCGCGCTGACTGCAGACAACCAGCCGTGGTGGGAAGGACTGCCGGGAACGCCGGTCACCGATTGGCGGGGCCGCGAGTACGACCCCGCCAACGGACCCGCAGCGCACCCCAACTCCCGCTTTACCGTGAGTGCCAAACAGTGCCCGAGTTTCAGTCCGCGCGCCGAGGATGCGCAGGGCGTGCCGATTTCGGCCATTGTGTTTGGTGGTCGCCGTGAGTCCTTGGTGCCGCTGGTGTTTCAGGCACGCGACTGGCGGCATGGCGTCCTCGTTGGCGCTTCGATGGCATCGGAAACCACGGCCGCAGCGACTGGTGCAGTCGGCGTGGTGCGCCGCGATCCGATGGCGATGAAGCCCTTCTGTGGATACAACTTTGGCGATTATTTTGCGCATTGGCTGAGTTTTGATACACCCACCGCCAAGTTGCCGCAGATTTTCCACGTCAACTGGTTTCGCAAGTCGAGCGACGGCAAGTTCATGTGGCCCGGATTTGGTGACAACCTGCGGGTGCTGGAATGGATGCTGGCCCGGGTCGATGGGAAAGTGGATGCGCTGGCGACACCGATTGGCTTTCTACCGAAACCGGGAGACCTGAATCTTGATGGCCTCGATCTGTCGGCGAAGGCTGTCGACGCGCTATTGCACGTCGACTCCGCAGGATGGCAGGCAGAGTTGCACGCCGTTGCGGCATTCCTGAGCGAATTCGGGGAACGCTCGCCGGCTGTGCTGAGCAGCGAAATCGAGCGCGCGGCGACTGCGTTGGCCAATCAGGAAGCGGGTATGCCGCTGCGCCGGGCTGCGGTTGGCTAGCGGCAATACGTTGCCTTGGCCTTGCCCATAGCGCGCCGCCTGCGTGCGCGCGTTCTACTGTCACCAGTTCGTTCTACCGCTGCCGCCCGAGCATCGTTTTCCAATGGACAAGTACGCGTGCCTGCATGCACGCGTGCTGGCCGCCTCATCTCGCCTTGCTATCGAACTGATAGCGCCCGCGGCTGCCAGTGAGGCCGATCTGCTGCGCGTGCACTGTCCCAACTACGTGGCGCGCATGCTCTCCGGCGAAGTGACTGAGGCGCAGATGCGGCGCATAGGTTTCCCGTGGTCACTGGCGATGGTCGAGCGTTCGCGACGCTCGTCGGGTGGAACCATCGCCGCGTTGCGGGCTGCTATCGGCGGCGACCGCGTCGCCGTCAATCTGGCCGGCGGCACCCACCACGCAGCGTTTGATCGTGGCGGTGGCTACTGCGTGTTCAACGATGCGGTGATCGCCGCCCGCAACGTGCAGCACGACGGTCTGGCTGGCCGCGTGTTGATCGTCGACCTTGATGTGCACCAAGGCGATGGCAGCGCCTTGCTGTGTGCAAACGACGCCAACATCTACACCTTTTCAATGCATGCAGAGCGAAATTATCCTGCCAACAAGCCACCGTCTGATCTGGATGTTGCCTTGCCCAGTGGCACCGATGACGCACGCTATCTGGATAGCTTGGCGCACTGGCTGCCGATTGCCTTGGAGCGGGCGCAGGCCGATGCCGTCATCTATCTGGCGGGCGCGGATCCCTACATCGGTGATCGTCTCGGTCTGCTGGCGATGAGTAAGCCGGGCCTGGCGCAACGTGATCGCATGCTGCTTGCCGCCGCCCAGCGCATGAGTTTGCCCACCGCAATCTGCATGGCGGGTGGTTACGCCAACGATGTCGATGACATTGTCGACATTCATTTCGCCACAGTGAGCATGGCGGCAGCGTTCGCGCGGATAGCCGATGCCGCCCTTTGATTGACGACTCACCAAGCAATAGGCTCGCCTCACTAACCGTCATTTAAACCCTCGCGGTGCCTCCTGCATCCGAACGATCATGCTTGCCATGCTCCCGACTTCTGATCTGTCCACCTCCGCGGCCCCGGCCGATGACGAAGCCGAGCTGGTGCGGCGAGCCGCCAGCGGCAGTCAAACCGCGTTCGAACAGCTGTACCGACGCCACGTCAGGCGCGTACACGGCGCGATTTGGCGCTTGCTGGGGGGGGTTGAGGCGCGCGCCGAGGAGTTGACTCAAGACGCATTCGTGCGCGCGTGGCAAGCACTTCCCAGTTTCCGCGGCGAGAGCGCGTTTGCCACTTGGCTTTACCGGTTGGCCATCAACACGGCCTTGATGGATCTGCGTCGTCGCGCAGGTGGAGTGGCCAATGAGACGACTGACGAAAGCCTTGAACTGCGTTGTTCGGCGGCGGCCGAGCCCAGTCTCAGTATCGATCTGGCTGCTTTGGTTACCCGTCTGCCGCCACGCGCCCGTGCGGTGTTGATCTTGTTTGATATTGAAGGCTGGACGCACGAAGAGATTGCCGTGCAGTTGGAAATGGCCGTCGGCAGCTCAAAAGCCCAGCTGCATCGGGCGCGCGGATTGCTGCGGCAACACTTGGGAGGAAATCGATGAACGAATTTGAATTGCGACGCCAACTGCGAGAGCTGCGGCAAGGACGCAAGCCTGGTCGCGACCTGTGGGCGGAAATCGCCACGCGTATAGCCAGCGAGCAGTTGCCAGCGTCGAAGGTGCCTACTCTGCGCCGATGGAGTGGATTCGGCCCTGCCATGGCTGCCAGCGGCATCGTTGCTGCGTTGCTGCTCGGGTTGGCAAATCTGCTACCGGCTGAGATGAGTGAAGAAGGACTTCGGCGTTCGCCAGAAACCGCCAGCATGCTTTCTCGCGACGCTGACGGACTCGCGCTTGAGTACCAAGCGGCGTTGACCAGCTTGCCTCCGGTGGCCGTGCCGCCCGAACTGCAATCGACTTTGCAATTGCTCGACAGCAGCGCCGAGCAACTGCAGCTCGCCTTGCGCCAGCAACCGCAATCCCTTTTCCTGCTCGAGCAGTTGCGCCGGGTATACGCCCGCCGGCTTCAGCTCAGCCGACCCACTTGGCTAAGTTAGCCATTCGTTTGAGGACCCAGATATGCGCACCTTTTGCCCCGCTGCGATTACTTCGTTGTTCGTTTCCAGTTTGCTGGCGATCGGATCAGCGCAGGCCAGCGAGCCAATCAACGAAACGCGGGAGATTGCCACTGATGGCACCGTTGAGATCGAAAACGTACGTGGCAGCATTCGGGTCGAGGCGAGTAACCGCGCGGACGTCGTCATCACCGGCACTCTGGGCCAAGGTGTCGAAGGACTGCGAATCAGCGGTGACAGCCAACACCTGAAAATCGCGGTCGAGTACCCGGATTCGGGCGGCGGCTGGTTTGCTGGCTGGGGCGGTAGCAAGGCGGAAAGCAGCGATCTTCGGATCCAGCTGCCGGCAACCGTATCCATCGACGTCAGCAGCGTTTCGGCAAGCGTGGAAGTCACCGGCTCCGCCGGCAAACACAGCGAAATCGATAGCGTCAGCGGCCGCGTTGAATACACCGGTAGCGCCGATGAATTGGAGATCGAAACAGTGAGTGGCGACATCGCGGTTTCCGGCTCCGCCATCAATGCAAGCCTGCAATCGGTCAGCGGTCGCATGGATGTGAAGGCGGCCGTCACCGAGCGATTGGTGGCTGAATCGGTTTCCGGTGATGTCAACGTGGGCGCGCAACGGCCGTTGCAACGGTTGCAGGTGTCGACGGTGTCAGGCGATCTGCAACTCTCCGCTCCGGCCGCCGATGGTGCGCGCTTTGATATTGAGAGTCTGAGTGGTGATGTGCTGTTGCAGCTCGCGCCAGGCACATCCGCACGCGTGCGTGCCGAGACTTTCAGCGGCGACCTCAGCAGCGACGTGGGTAGCGTCGAACGGGAAGAACATGGGCCTGGCGCCCATCTGGACACGCAACTGCTCGATGGTGACGGCGACATCCGGGTGGAGTCTTTTTCGGGTGGCATCCGCGTGCGCGGCAACTGATCCGTTGTGCACGGGGCGCTAACGGGCGAGCAAGACTTAGTCCATCGGTTGATTGTTGCAAAATAGCAACACTCGTGTTGCGCCGGGGTTTCCCTGTTAAATATTTGTTGATAGACTCCGCCACACCCGTGCGCCATAGGCAAGCATTGCCTGCTCGGCCGGTACTTCCAAGGATCGGCAGAATTAACCTTTTCTGATCCGCGACGCTGATCTTCTGATTTGAATCAATTGATCTGAATCAATAACCACCCTCTGACGTTGGAGAGAGCCAATGAATTGCAACCGTAATCTGCTGAGCGACGCAGTGCGCCTCGGCCTTCTGGCCGGTGCCATCGGCCTGATGAGCCTTACTGCAACCCCTGCGTTCGCGCAGAGTGATGAAGACGACAAAGCCGATGCCGAGACTCTGGACACGGTGACCGTCACCGGTACCCGTATCAAGAGCCAAGCCATCACTGCCTCTTCTCCGGTCGTTGAGATTCAGCGCGAAGAGTTCCAATACGCAGGCGCCACCCGCGTCGAGGACCTGGTCAACCAGTATCCGCAGCTGTCACCAGCGTTTGACTCCTTCAGCAACAACCCGTCGACCGGTTACCCGACCATCGACCTGCGTGGCCTTGGCCCGCAGCGCACCTTGACCTTGGTCAACGGCTTCCGTCTGGCTACCGGTGCAGCAGAAGTCGCGGACATCAGCATCATTCCTGCCGCCCTGATCAGCCGCGTTGATGTGCTGACCGGTGGTGCGTCGGCCGTTTATGGTTCTGACGCCATCGCCGGTGTCGTCAACTTCGTGCTGGATACCGAATTCGAAGGCGTCAGCGTCACCGCGGGTTACTCGGCTTACCAGCACGACAACGAGAACGAATACGTTCAAGGTCGTCTGCGCGCGCGCAACTTCAACGTACCTGATGGCAACTCTGGCTTTGACGGCATTTCCAAGAACATCGACATTGCCATGGGCAGCAGTTTTGCCGACGGTGCCGGCCACGCGATGGCGTGGTTGACCTACCGCGACAATGA
>ENA-ORBV01002118-ORBV01002118.1-microbial-mat-metagenome-genome-assembly--contig:-NODE-2118-length-42567-cov-12.384655_pt1 | contig 42567 bp, 38 predicted proteins | sample MGYA00237777_ERZ505514 | MGnify/ENA primary metagenome ERZ505514 (study PRJEB26160, sample SAMN06269048) | microbial mat metagenome | isolation source: Oligotrophic lake microbial mat | place... | reverse complement strand
ACAACCGTGTCTGCGGTTCGACAGCCTGCGGTCTGCGGTTTGATAGCTTGTCTCTTTCAAGATACAAGGGGCGGGTTTAGCTAAAAATCTCTGAAATAAGCCAGTTTATGCAGGCAAAACCCGCCCTCCCCATCTAATGTTTATTTGTACCCACCTACTCAACTGGTAATCGGTAATCGGTAATCGATAAGACGGCGGTTGAAACCGCCCGGTCTTCTAATGACCAATGACCAATGACTCTTCTTTCTGCTATTGGTAATTTTATGTCAAATACACACTCAAAACTCAAAACTATTGAAACTCCCCACAGTGGCTACCACTGGGACAGCAGTTCCCGGCGCTTTTTTGAAGGCTGGTACTATCGAATAACACTACCAATTCACGGACAATCCTTTGCCTTCATGTATTCCATCGAAGACCCCAGAGGCGGTCAACCATACAGCGGCGGTGCAGCCCAAATTCTCGGCCCCAAAGATAGCTATTTGTGCCGCACCTTCCCCGATGTAGAAAAGTTTTGGGCGCACCGAGAAAGCTTGGGTTTCGGACATTGGGGAAAAACTGATTTACAGATTAAACCAGAATATTTAGAGCCGCAAGTATTCGACAGCCGCGTCGAAGAAGGCTATCAAGCTACTGCTACTTTAAATCAAGGTTATCTGCACGACCCCGGAAGTGGCGGCCACTGTTTTTGGCAGTACGAAATTAAACCAGTTTACGGCTGGGGAAACTCTCAGGAACTCCAGAAATCTACAGCGGGAATGCTATCTTTTTTACCCGTATTTGAGCCTGGATGGCAAATTTTAATGGCTCACGGTTTAGCCACGGGCTGGATAGATTGGAACGGCGAACGCTACGAATTTACAGATGCTCCCGCTTACAGCGAAAAAAACTGGGGCGGTGCTTTTCCGCAAAAGTGGTTTTGGATTAATTGCAATTGTTTTCAAGGCGAAAGCGACTTAGCTGTGACTGCTGGCGGCGGTAAGCGGGGCGTGCTGTGGTGGATGGAATCGGTGGCAATGATTTGTCTGCATTACCGAGGCAAATTTTACGAATTTGTGCCTTGGAATTCTCAAGTTACTTGGAATATTGAACCTTGGGGAAGCTGGAAAATGCAGGCGAGAAACAGTCAGTTTGAAGTTGAGTTAATTGGTACTGCAAGTTCTCCCGGTATCTATGTGCGAACTCCCACAGAAAAAGGTATGGCTTTTTGCTGCCGGGATACGACGCACGGCGAATTGCGCTTGCAACTGCGAGAGTTTTTGGGGGGAAATGTCGATCGCAATGGCAAGCAGCGTTATAAAATTATTTTAGAGGCTCAAAGTTCTTTATCTGGTTTGGAAGTTGGCGGCGGGCCTTGGGATGAAGTTTGGCAAACCAAGCAATTTTAGATTTTGGATTCTACAATTATCTCAAATCCGGTTGTATCAGAATCACTCATCTCCCTCTTCTCCTCCTCTGCGTTCTCTGCGCCCTCTGTGGTTAAATCATTCCCATACAACCGGAATTGACAATAATCAACCTTCAACATTCAACAGTAATTAATCTCATGTTCAAATCATTTTGTTCGCTATTAGTGCAATTTAACCACAGCCAGCGGTTCCCACAAACCTTAAAGCTAATTTTAGGGCTAATTCTCTGCTTAGGCGCAATCTTAATACCTGCGACAATTGCCAATGCTGGCGATTTATCTCGCCAACCTGTCACCGAAATTAATGTTAGCTTGGGTAACGAAACTGGAGCACTCAAATTTTTTCCCAATCAGCTAGAATTTCAATCGGGAAAGCGCTATAAATTAGTGCTGAAAAATCCCAGTCAGCAGAAACATTATTTCACTGCCAAAAATTTTGCAGATGCGAGTTGGACTCAAAAAGTTGAAGCTGGTAACGTGGAAATTAAAGGAGCGATTCACGAATTGGAACTTAAACCGGGCGCTGTAGCCGAATGGGTTTTCGTGCCGGTGAAATCGGGAAGCTACAACCTTCGCTGTACCGTAGCGGGACATACTGAGGCGGGGATGGTTGGCAAAATTGCGATCGCCTCTTAATCCCCGTATGCCATAGTTTAGACGAGCAATGACATTCAATCGCAGACTGCATTGAATTATCTGCGTCTATCTGTGTCCATCCGCTGGAAATCTGCGGTTAACAGATCGAATATTTATGCATATCGAGTCTAGTTTCAGCGAATATCGTATTGCTTTAAGATTAATTAGCCACAAAAAGTCAAACTTTCGGGCTTCTACAGACTTTTAAGTAGACTCTAGCGGAGCCATTGTCAGTCCAGCACGGCTCAATTGCATATGATAAAGTTCTGCTTGTTCTTGCGGCCCTACCCAGACGGTGGCCTGGCCTTCGTTGTGGATTTGGTTGGCGAGGTTCCAAGCTTGATCGCTCGTCATCCCTGGAATGTATTTCGTCAAACATTCCACTACGTGCTGAAATGTATTGAAATCGTCGTTGAGGACTATTACCCGATAGTTAGGATAAGACTTGCGGGTAACTTGACTCGATCGAACGGGTGCTATGGTTGGTGAAGAGGTCATCGCGCGAACAGCCACTAAAACTACAAAATTCTTAAAATAGTTACCTTTTCAACTATATCACAATTTCTGAACTTTTAAACCGCCCATTGCAAATAGATCGACTTGGGCGATTTTCGAGGGCGATTTTTAGATTTTTAGATTTGAGGACAAAGAAACCGGGTTTTCAGGAAATTGAGGGTTTCTACCCACGATTTTGGTTGAAAAACCCGGTTTCTGATCGATCGTTAGATGCAGTACAGCTTATCCAACCACAGTTAACTCTCGATCGACTCCAGAAGTGTTGGTGTCAGAGTATGCTTGCAGCAGAAGTTGCTTTAAATCTTCAATCAGCGGATAGCGGGGATTCGCCCCGGTGCATTGATCGTCAAAAGCGCGATCGGCCATTTCCTCAACGCGAGCAAAAAAGAAATCATCGCTCATTCCCTGACTGGCGATCGCCTCCTGAATCGTGCTAGGAATATCTACCTCACGCTTCAAATCTTCCACCGCTGCGATCAACTTCTCAACTTTCTCATCTTCCGTCTCGCCGCCCAAATTCAGATAATCCGCAATTCGCGAATAACGCCACTTGCTGTTAGGATACTTATTCTGAGAAAAAATCGCTTGCTTGAAAGGAACATCCGTTGCATTATAGCGAATTACGTGGGAAATCATCAGCGCGTTGGCTAAACCGTGAGGGACATGACAAGTTGCACCTAATTGGTGAGCCATTGAGTGACAAACCCCCAGAAAAGCGTTCGCAAATGCCATCCCGGCGATCGTAGCAGCATAATGTACTTTCTCCCGGGCTTTCGGATCGTTAGCACCATTTTTGTAAGCGCTAGGCAGATATTTAAACAGCAAACGAATCGCTTCTAAAGCCAAACCATTTGTATACTCAGAAGCCAACACAGAAACATAAGCTTCTAAAGCGTGAGTAAGCGCATCAACGCCGCCGTAAGCAGTCAGTTTCCGGGGCATATTCAGCGTAATTTCTGGATCGACAATCGCCATACTCGGAGTCAGAGCATAATCAGCCAGCGGATACTTAATCCCCGATTTCTCATCGGTAACAACCGCAAAAGGCGTAACTTCAGAACCCGTTCCCGAAGTAGTCGGAATTGCCACCATAAGTGCCTTCGAGCCCAAAGGCGGCAGTTCGTATACGCGCTTGCGAATATCCATAAACCGCATCGCCAATCCTTCAAACTCAATTTCTGGATGCTCATACATCAACCACATTACCTTAGCAGCATCCATCGGCGAACCACCACCAAAGGCAATAATTACATCGGGATGGAAACTATTACAAATTTCTAAACCTTTGCGAACAGTAGCAAGGGAAGGATCGGGTTCCACATCGTAAAATGTATAGTGAGCGATGCCGATTTCTTCCAAACTATCTGTAACTTCCTTAATCAATCCCAATTCAAACAAAGGTTTATCTGTCACGATCAAAGCACGTTTCTTACCTGCAAGATCCCTCAAAGCTACAGGAATACAACCAGACTTAAAATAAATCTTGGGAGGAATGCGGAACCAGAGCATATTTTCGCGCCGTTCTGCTACAGTTTTGATATTGAGCAGGTGATGGGGTGTCACGTTGACAGAAATCGAATTATCGCCCCAGCTACCGCAACCGAGGGTAAGGGAGGGATCGAGGCGGAAGTTGTACAAATCGCCGATCGCACCTTGAGAAGAAGGAGTATTAATCAACACCCGCGAAGTCTCTAGTTTGTGTTCAAAATAACGAATGTTGTTCTTATTGTGCGGAGCGGTGTAGAGTACAGAAGTATGTCCGTGCCCGCCAAACAAAACCAGCGCTTCGGCTTTGTCCACTGCTTCATTAAAGTCCTTGGCGCGGTACATCGCCAGAATCGGCGAAAGTTTTTCATAAGCAAAGGGTTCTGATTTATCAATTGTCTCAACTTCCCCAATCAAAACCCTGGTGTTTAACGGCACTGAAAAACCAGCAATTTCTGCCACCTTTTGCACCGATTGTCCGACAATTTCAGCATTCAACCGACCATCATTTAAGATTACCTTCCGCACTTTTTCCCGTTCTTCGGCATTGAGGAAATAAGCACCGCGCTTGATAAATTCTAGTTGCACAGCATCGTACACCGCATCGACAACAATCACCGATTGTTCCGAAGCACAAATCGTGCCGTTATCGAAAGTTTTGCTGACTAAAATTGAGCTAACAGCCATTTGGATATGGGCGGTTTCATCGATGATGGCGGGGGTATTTCCCGCGCCCACACCGAGGGAGGCGTGTCCCGAAGAGTAGGCAGCTTTTACCATTCCCGGCCCGCCGGTTGCCAAGATTAATTTGATATCGGGGTGCTGCATCAAAGCTTGGGAAAGCGGCACTGTTGGCTCGTCAATCCAGCCAATGATATCGGGTGGTGCTCCGGCTGCTACAGCAGCATCAAGGACGATTTTTGCAGCCGCAGCGGTGCAGGATTTGGTGCGGGGATGGGGGGAAAATATGATGCCGTTTCGAGTTTTTAGGGAGATTAAAGATTTAAAGATGGTGGTGGAAGTTGGGTTAGTTACTGGGACGATTCCCGCCAGCAGTCCCACGGGTTCGGCAATGCGTTCGTATCCAAAATGGCGATCGGACTCGATGATACCACAAGTCTTGTCGTTTTTGTATTTGTTGTAAATCATTTCTGAGGCAAAATGATTTTTAATTGCCTTATCTTCGATGACTCCCATTCCCGATTCTTTGACTGCTGCTTTGGCTAGGGGAATGCGGGCGGCGTTGGCGGCTAATGCTGCTTGTTTGAAAATGCGATCGACTTGTTCTTGAGTGTAGGTGGCAAATTCAGCTTGGGCTGCTTTTACTTTTTGAATTAGGACTTCTAATTCATCTAAATTGGTAACTTTCATGGGGTTTTTCCTGAAGTTTTTTGTGGGATTGTTGCAGATTTTTTTTGAGATATAGGGAACCGCAGATTGAGGCGGATTAACACAGATTAACGCAGATGTATTTCAAGATTGTTAATGAGTTTGGCAATCTTGTCTTTTGATTATATACCGCTAGCTCCGATCGCGTTTACGCCGTGACTGCGAAAAATATCAACAGTTTGCTGCACGAGTTCCGGTGAAGCTGCGGGTGTATCTTTGAGAGCGTAGTCGAGTTTTAATTGTTCCCATTTGTATTCTCCCATTTTATGAAATGGTAATACTTCGACTTTTTCCACATTGGTCAGATTGGCAATAAAATCCGCTAGTTTTTCGATGTTTTCGATGGCATCTGTGAGATCGGGAACTAGGACAAATCGAATCCATGTCGGCTTACCAATTTCGCTGAGATATTTTGCCATTGCTAAAGTGGGTTCGATGGAAACATTGGTGACTTGGTAATACAGTTCGGGAATGTAGGATTTGATGTCTAATAAAACCAAGTCGGTCATTTCCAGCACGGGTTTAGCAACTTCTAAAAGACAGAATCCTGATGTATCCAGGGCTGTATGCAAGCCTATTTCATGACAGCGGGTAAAAATTTCTCTGACAAAATCCGGCTGCATCAGCGGTTCGCCGCCGCTGACGGTAACGCCTCCTTTCCGCAGGTAGGATTTACATTTTTGAATTTGCTCGATTAAAGAATCGACGGTTACTTCTGTACCATCGTGGGAATTGCGGCAGTCTGGATTGTGACAGTACAGACAGCGTAGGGGACAGCCTTGGGTGAAGACGATAAACCGGATTCCGGGGCCGTCTACGGTGCCGAAGGTTTCGATTGAATGAATGCGACCAATTCCCGACATTTAATTTGCTGTTTGTTGGTTGTGTTTCGAGAGGTGGAATGAGGGAATCTCGGTGTTAACTTAAGGCTAAAAACTTGCGGATTTTTCCTTTGGTTGCTGAGGCTCGATCCCCCTAAATCCCCCTTAAGAAGGGGGACTTTGAGAAGTGGACGGTTCCCCTTGAATCCCCGGATAGTCGGGGGAATTCAAGAATACTCTTGTTCCCCCCTTCTTAAGGGGGGTTAGGGGGGATCTGGCCTCATGGTTCAACAACGAGACTAGACGAAAAAAGGACTTATGCAGAACCAATTATGTAGGCGCTTCTTCAGTCCGCGCAGGCGGACTTCGTTTTTCTAGGCGCGGTTTCAACCGCCGACTCCTGTGCAATTTAAACGTGTTGGTGGAAAGTCCGTTTAATCACATCTAATTGTTGTTCGCGGGTAAGTTTGATGAAGTTTACCGCATAACCGGAGACGCGAATTGTTAGCTGGGGATAGTTTTCTGGATGTTCCATCGCATCTAGTAATGTTTGCCGATCGAGCGCGTTAACATTAATGTGATGGCCGCCATCGTGGAAATAGCCGTCTAGCAGCCCTACTAGGTTTTTTGTCCGATCGCCCTCAATTCTGCCCAAAGCCTGCGGTAGAATCGAAAAAGTATTCGATATGCCATCCTGACAATCGCTGTAAGGCAGTTTGGCGACAGAAGATAAGGATGCGATCGCCCCGCAGGAATCTCGCCCGTGCATCGGGTTAGCACCGGGAGCAAAGGGTTCCCCTGCTTTACGTCCGTCGGGTGTACTGCCAGTTTTTTTGCCGTACACTACATTAGAGGTAATCGTGAGTACCGATTGAGTCGCTACGGCTGCGCGGTAGGTTTTGTGCTGGCGAATTTCCTTCATGAAACTTTGCACAAGTTCGATCGCCAAATTGTCTGCGAGATCGTCATTATTGCCGTATTTTGGGTATTCGCCTTCCGTCGAGTAATCCACTGCTAAACCTTGCTCGTTGCGAATCACCTTAACTTTAGCGTATTTAATCGCCGAAAGCGAATCCGCCACCACGGACAATCCGGCAATTCCACAGGCCATTGTCCGATAAACATCGCGATCGTGCAATGCCATTTCTAGCCGCTCGTAGCAGTATTTATCGTGCATATAGTGAATGACATTCAGCGTATTGATATAGGTTTTTGCCAACCACGCCATCATGTCCTGGAACCGCGCTTTTACCTCGTCATAATCGAGATATTCGGAAGTAATTGGTGGAAACTGCGGCGCGATTTGGTCGCCGGATTTCTCATCTTTACCGCCGTTAATCGCATAGAGCAAAGTCTTAGCTAGGTTAACTCGCGCTCCGAAAAACTGCATTTGCTTACCAATTCGCATCGCCGAGACGCAACAGGCGATCGCATAATCATCGCCGTAAGCAGGACGCATCAAATCGTCGTTTTCGTACTGAATCGAACTCGTATCGCTGGATATTTTCGCGCAGAATTCCTTGAAGCTTTCCGGCAAGTTTTCCGACCACAAAACAGTAAGGTTAGGTTCTGGTGCAGTACCGAGGTTTGAGAGAGTGTGTAGGAATCGGAAACTGTTGCGAGTTACCAATGTTCTCCCGTCCTCGCTCATACCGCCGATCGCCTCCGTTACCCAAGTTGGATCGCCAGAGAACAGTTGGTTATAGTCGGGAGTTCGCAAAAACCGCACCATGCGGAGTTTCATGACAAAATGGTCGATTAGTTCTTGCAATTCCTGTTCGGAACTCGCGCCATTTTGCAAATCGCGATCGAAATAAATGTCTAAAAACGTCGATACGCGACCGAGAGACATCGCCGCCCCGTTTTGTTCTTTCACTGCTCCCAAGTAGCCAAAATATAGCCACTGGACAGCTTCTCGTGCATTTGCCGCCGGCTTACCAATATCAAAGCCGTAGTTAGCAGCCATTTCTTTCAACTCAAACAAAGCCCGAATTTGCTCGGATAACTCTTCGCGCAAACGAATTGTTCCCTCGTCCATCGCTTCTAGTTCGAGCGATTTTTGCTGTTGTTTCTTATCATCAATTAGGCGATCGACACCGTACAAAGCAACGCGCCGGTAGTCACCGATAATCCGCCCGCGTCCGTAGGCATCTGGCAAACCTGTGATGATACCAGAACGTCTTACCTGACGCATTTGACTGGTGTAAACATCGAATACACCATCGTTGTGAGTTTTGCGATATTTCGTAAAGATTTCTTCCGTTTGTGGATCGAGTTGATAGCCGTAAGCTTCTAAACCAGCCTTGACCACGCGAATTCCGCCGAAGGGCATAATCGCGCGTTTCAAAGGTCGATCGGTTTGCAAACCTACTATTTGTTCTAAGTCGCGATCGATGTATCCTGCTGCATGAGCCGTGATAGATGTGGGAACTTTTGTATCAACATCCAATACACCTTTTTCGCGCTCTTGCTTCATTAATTCCAGAACTTTTTGCCAAAGCTGCTGGGTTTTTTCGGTTGGTGCTGTGAGAAATTCTGCATTCCCTTCATAGGGGGTGTAATTCTTTTGGATGAAGTCTCTAACGTTGACTTCCTTTGTCCAACTGCCTTCTGTAAAGCCCTGCCATTCTACAAACATAGCTTGCTTTCGCCTCAATTTTTTGTTAGCGATCGATCTTTTCTTCTTCGACCACTACATCTACTATATATTTAATTTCAATATTTTAACTACCCGGTTCGCTATTTGTTACAAAAATTGACTTGCTAATTCCCTGGAAAGAATTAAGATAGATAGTATGCAGAACATCCTCGTGAATTGTTGAGGAAGCTCTGACAAAAGGGGTTCCCGAACTAACACTTTGACAACCGAAATGTTGTTTAAGGTGGGTGGGTCGGAAACGCGCAATGAGATTTTTTGGTCAGGAACCGCGAACACCCGAATAAGAGGAATAAAAAGCCGAAAAAAAGCCGAAAAAGAGTTCGGATTGGATGCGGTAATTGTTATCGAAAGCAGAGCAATATTAATTGCTGATTAATTGAAGTAGGGTATTATGCAGATAAATTCAAGAAATCAAAGCACTGCGAGCGATCCGGCTCACGATATTTGGAAAGAACAGCGTCATCCGCTCGATCGCATTTTTCATCCTCGCTCCGTGGCTGTAATCGGCGCAACAGAGAGAGAAGGAAGCGTCGGACGCACTCTCCTGTGGAACTTGATTAGCAATCCCTTTGGCGGAACAGTTTTTCCGGTGAATCCACAGCGCCACAGCGTCTTGGGGCTCAAGTCTTATCCTGACATTGCTAGCGTCCCGGAAGTAGTGGATTTGGCGTTGATTGCTACGCCGGCGGCTGGTGTGCCGCAAGTGATCCGCGAATGTATCGCTGCTGGGGTGAAAGGAGCAGTTATTGTTTCGGCTGGTTTTAAAGAAATTGGGCCGGCGGGAGTTGCTTTAGAACAGCAAATTCTGGCAGAAGCCCGTTTGGGGGGAATGCGGATTATCGGCCCCAATTGTCTCGGCGTGATGAATCCTGTGCTGGGGCTGAATGCTACTTTTGCAGGAACGATCGCCCGTCCGGGTAATGTAGCTTTCATCAGTCAAAGCGGAGCGCTCTGTACTTCGATTCTAGACTGGAGTTTGGGAGAAAATGTCGGTTTTAGCACTTTTGTGTCGATCGGCTCTATGCTCGATGTCGGTTGGGGCGATCTGATTCAGTATTTCGGCGACGATCCCCACACCCACAGTATCGTTTTGTACATGGAATCGATGGGTGATGCTCGATCGTTCCTCTCCGCCGCCCGCCCAGTGGCGATCGACAAACCGATCATCGTTCTCAAGGTAGGACGTACCGCCGCCGCCGCCGCCGCCGCCGCTTCCCATACGGGAGCTTTGACCGGCAGCGATGACGTGCTCAACGCTGCTTTCCGTCGCTGTGGCGCGTTGCGGGTACATACGATTTCCGATTTGTTCGACATGGCAGAAATTCTGGCAAAGCAACCCCGACCGCAGGGCAACCGCCTATCGATCGTCACCAATGCAGGAGGCCCAGGGGCGATCGCCACTGATGCCTTAATTAGCGGTGGCGGTGCTCTCGCAGAGCTTGCACCGGAGACGCTGCAACAGCTTGATGGGTTTTTGCCGCCTCAGTGGAGTCATCACAACCCGATCGATATTTTGGGCGATGCTAGTAGCGAGCGCTACGCCAAAACTCTAGAAGTTGTCGCTCCCGATCCCAATAGTGACGGATTGCTGGTCATCCTAACGCCACAAGCGATGACAAATCCCACCCAAACCGCAGAACAACTAAAGTCCTACAGCCAACTCGGAAAGCCCTTATTAGCAAGCTGGATGGGCGGTGCAGCAGTTTTAGCAGCAACGGAAATTCTCAATCAGGCCAAAATTCCGACTTTCCCCTATCCCGATACGGCCGTCAGGTTATTCAATTATATGTGGCGGTACAGCTACAACCTGCGCGCTATCTACGAAACGCCTTCTCTCCCGGCTGATTCCGATCTGTGGAGTCCCGATCGACCGGCGGCCACAAATATTTTGACTTCTGCTGTCAAAAGCGATCGCACTTTGTTAACAGAATACGAATCGAAGCAGTTGCTCTCCGCTTATGGGATTCCCACCATCGCCACATCCATAGCCACCAGCGATCGCGAAGCTGTAGAAATTGCCGATCGCCTCGGTTATCCTGTGGTGCTAAAACTCCATTCTGAGACGATTACTCACAAGACCGATGTGGGGGGCGTACAACTAAATTTAGGCGATGCTAAGGCTGTAATTAGTGCCTTTGAAGCGATCGCCCAGCGGGTACGGGCGATCGATCCTGCAGCGTTTCTCGGCGTGACAGTGCAGCCAATGGTGCGTTTGGAAGGCTACGAACTAATTTTGGGTAGCAGTATCGACCCCCAATTTGGGCCAGTCATGCTGTTTGGTTCCGGCGGACAATTAGTGGAAGTCTTTCAGGATCGATCGCTAGCACTGCCGCCTTTAAATACCACCCTAGCGCGGCGGATGATGGAGCAAACGCGCATCTATAAAGCTTTGCAAGGTGTGCGCGGGCGATCGGCAATTGACCTAGAAAAACTCGAACAGTTGTTAGTTAGTTTCAGTCAATTGATTGTAGAGCAACCTCTGATTTGCGAGATTGATATTAATCCGCTGTTGGTTTCTCCTGAAGGTGCGATCGCTCTTGATGCCCGCGTTGTTCTCAAGACAACAGAAAACCCCATTTTACCCGCGATTCGCCCCTATCCTACGCAATACGTTCAAAAATGGTCAACGGAGGGCGATCGTCCCATCACCATCCGTCCGATTCGCCCAGAAGATGAGCCGCTGATGGTGCTGTTCCACCAAGAACTTTCCGAAGAGAGCGTGTATTTGCGCTACGCTCACATGGTAAATTTAAAGCACCGCATCGCTCACGAACGTTTGACCCGGATTTGTTTTATTGACTACGATCGGGAAATGCTGTTAGTAGCCGATCGTCAAGACCCGGAAACCTTAGAACACCGGATTTTGGGAGTAGCGCGTCTGAGCAAACTCCACGGCACAAACGAAGCCGAATTTGCGCTCATCGTCAGCGATAGCTATCAGCAGCGCGGTTTGGGAACAGAATTATTGAGGCGGCTGCTGCAAATTGGTCGGGAAGAGAAGTTAAATGCGATCGTCGGCTACATTCTCAATAGCAACTACAAGATGCAGAGCCTCTGTAAAAAACTAGGATTTGAACTCCAACCAGACCGAGGCGAAGGAATGTTGAAAGCTGTTTTTGTGTGCTAATAGCAAGTTGGGTTAAATAATTCTCATTCATCACAACTAAAGTCCTCACTACAAACCTATAAAGTTTGTAGTGAGGACTTCAATCCTCAAACTCAGATGCTACTAAGCCGCAGCCAAATTTGCTGCGGCGAAATCCCAGTTAGCCAAATTATCCAAGAAATTAGTAATGTAGTCGGGACGGCGGTTTTGGAAATCCAAATAATAAGCGTGTTCCCACACATCCAAAGTCAACAACGGAGTTTGACCGTGTGCTACAGGCGTGTCAGCGTTAGCAGTTTTGGTAACTTTCAAAGTACCGTTGTCCACAACCAGCCAAGCCCAGCCGCTACCGAACTGAGTTGTCGCAGCAGCCTTAAATTCTTCTTTGAATTTGTCGAAGCTGCCGAAGTCGGCGTTGATTTTGTCAGCTAAAGCTCCTGTCGGAGTGCCGCCGCCGCCCGGTGCGAGGGAATTCCAGAAAAAATTGTGGTTCCAAACTTGACCTGCATTGTTAAAAATGCCTGCTTTGGATGGGTCTTTAGCAGATTCCTTGACAATTTCTTCAAGGGATTTGCTGGCCATTTCAGTCCCTTCAATCAGTTTATTCAGATTGGTGACGTAAGCAGCGTGGTGCTTGTCGTGGTGGAACGAAAACGTGTTGGCCGACATATGAGCTGGTTCTAGGGCGTCAGCGGCGAAGGGTAATGGTGCGAGTTCAAATGCCATTGTGTTCAATCCTCTCTGGATTACTTTTGGTTTTTCGGTTGACTTTCCGGCTTTTGTATGATTAAAGCCGAGAGTCACTAGCTTGAGTTTATCAAGCTGTGGTAAATAATTCTTTACAATTTTCATATTTTATAGCAGTTGCGGCATTTTAGCATTCAGACTTCTATTTTTTAGATATCAAAGCTACTTATTGCCAGCTTCAATTAGCATAAAGCATCACTAAATGTCAAGCCACCTGGGAGACAAATAAAAGTGTGTGTGAAATTGTCAACCGATCGAAATTTTATGAGACTGATAAATAGATTAAACCTGTAAATTGTCAAAGATTAACCTAAGTTCAATTAAGCTGTAAGAAAGTCAAACAAGTTGCAGGAGCTGTCAATGGAAAAGCGTTTAAACAACTCGTCCAGTAACCCCCCTCAATGGTTGAATCTGCAATTAATCGTCACCGCTCTGGAAACAGTCCAAGACTTAATTGTAATTTCCCTATGTATTGGTTTGTTTTGTTTCATGGTAATCGAACTGCGAGAAATGTTCTTCTCGCTGCTACCTCCTTTGAATTTCAAGCAAGTCACTGCCGACATTCTATTTTTATTAGTTTTAGTGGAATTATTTCGGTTGCTAATTATTTACTTGCAAGAACAAAGAGTTTCGATCGGCGTAGCTGTGGAAGTTTGTATTGTATCAGTTTTGCGAGAAGTGATAGTGCGGGGAGTGCTGGAAACTCCCTGGGTTCAAATATTATCAACAGGCGCATTTTTGCTGGTTTTGGGAGTGTTGTTGGTAGTCCGAGTTTGGTTGCCGCCAACCTTCGAGGGAATTGACCCGGAACGCCGCATGGCTAGTAGAAAGAGAAATCTATCAGAGCCTGAATCTTCTGCCGAGCCTGTTGCAGTCAATAGCAAGTTTAATTCTCATTGAGTATGGCCCGACAGGCGATTTTAGATTTTAGATTTTAGATTTTAGATTTACTCTGATATTGCTTGTCACGTTACCAGCCATCATTTCCAGTAAAACTGAGATGTTGCACCATTGTCAATAACGGGCAAGATGCCCGTTCCACAAAGAGTAGATTTTCTTGTGGGGTGGGCATCCTGCCCGCCCAAAAAATGATTATTGAAAATGGTGCAAGACGTGAGGTCAAATCAACCTGATAACATTTGTAGTGAGGACTAAAATCCTCTGAAAATACAGAGGATTTTAGTCCTCACTACAAACACAAGCTTCATCAGTCATTGCCAGTTCCTCAAATCTAAAATCTAAAATCTAAAATCTAAAATGGTATTACCCGTTAGCCTGCAATTCCTGCAACCGGGCAAACACTTCTTTAGAATGAATCGCCGGATTCACCTTCACAAAAGTTTCCCGCAAAACGCCTTCAGGGTCAATAATAAAACTGTGTCGCGCCGAAATAAAACTCATCCAAGAACCGTAAGCTTTACTCACTTTACCGTCGGTATCAGCTAACAGCGGAAACTTCAAACCTTCCGAATCGCAAAATTCCGCGTGGGAGTTGACATCATCAGCGCTAATGCCGATAATTTGAGTATTCTTTGCCAAGTATTTCGGCAAGTCTTGCTGAAATCGACGCGCTTCGATCGTACATCCCGAGGTAAAGTCTTTCGGATAAAAATAGACTACCAGCCACTTACCGCGATAATCGGACAGGGAGACTTGTCCGTCGCCGCTGTTTGTCGGCAAACTAAAATCCGGTGCGGCTTGATTCACCGTCGGAAGCTTGCCACCGAGGGCAAATGCAGGTGTGGCAAAATTGAAACTTAGAAAAACTAGACAAATTGCCAATAAAGTGCTAAAAAACTTGCGACGGGACATCATAAATTTAGAAGTAGAACTGTACTTAAGACAAGTTTACAGTTTTCTGATTAAATGGGTAGGGGCAATTCGCGGATTGCTTCTAAAACCCAAAGATCACTCACTCAAATAGCAATTTACCCATGAGCGCTGCACTCCCGTTAACAGGCAAAGCTATAGTAGTCCAGGTAATTAACGGTCAACCCGTTACGATCGAAGTAGACGGCACTAATGCCCCGATTACTGGGGGAAATTTTGTTGACTTAGTTGAACGCGGCATTTACGACGGGGTGATGTTTCACCGAGTTGTGCGCCAGCCAGAGCCTTTTGTGGTGCAAGGAGGCGATCCGCGCAGCAGAGATACTTCAATTCCAGCAAGTCAATTGGGAACGGGTAATTTTATTGACCCGGATACTAATCAGGGGCGTTTTATTCCTTTGGAAATTAAGCCCCAAGGCGCCGCGCAACCTGTTTACAACCAAGTTGTAACCCAGACGCCGCAGTTGCAACACACTCGCGGGGCTGTGGCAATGGCTCGTTCTAATGCTTTGGATTCGGCTTCTTCGCAGTTTTATTTTGCTTTGGATGATTTGCCATTTTTGGATGGTAATTATGCTGTTTTTGGCAACGTTATTCAAGGTTTTGAAACGGTGAATGCGGTGCAGCAGGGCGATCGCATTTCTACCGCAAAAGTCGTTCAAGGAATCGTCCCCAGTCGGGTTTCCAGCGTAATTAGCGATGTGAATTTACTCAACGATTTAATTAATAGTACCAATTTCGTAAATCTATCTTTGCGAGCGCTCAGATTGCCAAACGCCCCCAACAACTATCAAGTCACTTCCCAAGACTCTCAGCAAAATCCCAGCGGTGTAGTGGGAGGTAGCGCAAACGATCGCATAACTGGTTCACCGACGGATGATGCAATTAATGGTAGCCAAGGCAATGATACCATCAGTGGCGAAGCGGGTGACGACTTTTTGCGAGGTGGTAAAGGTAACGACTTAATTACGGGTGGTGTTGGTAACGATATTTTGATTGGAAATCTCGGCGACGATAATCTCGATGGCGGTGCTGGTAACGACTTTTTGCGAGGCGGCAAAGGAAATGATGTTTTAACCGGTGGTGATGGCAATGATGTTTTAGTTAACGATGATGGCAATGACACTTTCACTGGCGGTAGCGGTGCAGACACTTTTGTTGTAAGTACCTCGGACATAACTACGTTGTTGTTGCAGGATGACAACGATATAATTCTTGATTTCAAACCGGAAGAGGGCGATCGCATTGGCATTAGTACCAGCAATTTATCAAATGTTTCATTCATTGCGTCTGGAAGCAACACTATCATTCCATTGGTAGGTGGTGGAAGGGTTGTGGTTCAAAATGTCCTCCCTGCAGTAGTTCAAAATGCTACTTTTGCAATTACGGCTAGTAATTCTTCCCCGTTTGATGGCTTGATACCGGGAGATCCCATATTGAGAATTGGCTAATTTAGCCACAATTAGCTCTCGGACTTTTTTAAGAAGTCCGGGATCTGAGGAAATTTATTACCATAACTGTTTGATTTTAGCAACTGCATCGTAATGCTCTTCTATTTTACCCTGCTGTTTAAAAAGTTCTGATGCTTTCTGAAAATCCTCAAATCCCCCTTGAACATCTCTCAACTTATCCAGGATTGTTTGCAGATATGCCCCTGGGGGAGCGATCGCAACTGCCTGCTGCAAGTATTACTTTGTAGCGATATTGCACTGGCAAATCCCGATCGAACTTGCGGTCATCTTATACCAGGTTTTTAGGAAAAATATTAGTTTTGCAGCGAGGCATCTGTGAAGCAACCGGGTTTCTAGCTCAAAGCGGGTCTAACACAACCTGAGTTAAGTTTGTGCTTGCGCCAATCCTGATTAACCTTTCACTACACTAATATTTTTGAGTAATCTTGCTGAGGAAAGTTGCCGATTATTTGCTATGCTTTGATTAGACATCAATAATTTATGGCGCAACTTAGTGTCAATGAAAAGAGTTATGAGGTTGAAAACTTTCTTCGCGGCAGTGTTGGCGATCGTCCTGTTCACTCTCTACTTAACTCCTCCTGTGATGGCCGCAAATTCGGAGGATTTGAGTCACCTATTAAAAGATAATTGGTGCGTCAGCTTTCTGTGGAAGCAATGCGATTTGAGCGCTGTCGATTTGCGGGGAGCTAATCTCCAAGAAGCCAATTTGAGCGGCGCTAATTTGTCCGGCGCTAATTTGTCCGGTGCTAACTTAAAAAATGCGGATCTTTCTGACGCAGACCTCACCGGCGCTAATTTAGCAAATGCTGATATTTTAGGCACGGATCTCAGTCGAGCTAATTTGACCGAAGCTAATTTCAACTTCACGAAGTTGTGGGACGCTAATCTGACTTTGGCAAATCTGAGCCGCGCCAATTTACAAGATGCTAATGTCTTAGATTCTCGACTTTGGGGAAGCAATCTTACCCAAGCTAATTTAACGGATGCGACGCTGCACGGTGCTGACTTGCAATATGCTAATTTGGCCGACACTAATTTAACAGGTGCTGACTTGCACAGCTTCTTTTTCCGAGGTTCCAAACAAGTCACTAATTTGAGCAATGCTAATTTAGAAGGCGCTATTTTAACGGGAGCAAATCTCAGAGGTGCGGTGCTGGCAGGGGCAATAATGCCGGACGGGTCTATTAATGAAGAAAGTGGCTTTAATTTAAAGTAGAGTAAAATTAAAGTCTGCTTGAAGAATTTCAACAACAGCCTTTCGGGCCGATTTCGCAGTCAATGAATTATCGGGTGTAGCTGCGCCCGTTGCCAACAGCTTGTTGAGGATGCTGTCAAGATATTAATTTAAACCAGGGTGCGATCGACCTTTTAACTCCTAACCAGTAAATATTGCTAAAATCTTAAATCTCAAACCGAACCTGCCCGCATCTGTTACAATTTTCAACAAAGCCAGAACAGCCCCGAACCTGAAGTCACCTGCCTAGGGATACAAGCCCCCGACAGGAGTCGTGAAGAGCAAAAAAATTAGATATTTAGTTGAAACTCCCAGATTCATCTGTAGAGTCAATCTAAAATCTAAAATCTAAAATCGCTAGACTGTGGAGTCAATCTAAAATCTAAAATCGCTAGACTGTGGAGTCAATCTAAAATCTAAAACCTAAAATCTAAAATCTAAAATCGCTAGACTGTGAAGTCAATCTAAAATCTAAAATCTAAAATCTAAAATCGACTGATGGAAACCCTGCAAACTCAACTTTACGAACTCGCACAATTTGCTAATAATTTAGTAAATACTCAACTGACAAACCTCAGTTTAGTCAGCGTCGGAGTCATCTTTCTGGCAGGGTTGCTAACGAGCTTAACGCCCTGTATGCTTTCAATGTTGCCGATCACGATCGGCTACATCGGTGGATACGAAGCAAAAAGTCGCCTGCAAGCTGCAGCCCAGTCTGCGTGGTTTTCCCTGGGATTAGCCACCACCCTTGCGGGTTTAGGTATTGTAGCATCATTTGCCGGACAAGTTTACGGCAAAATTGGCCTGGGTTTGCCGATTCTTGTCAGCATTATTGCTATTCTAATGGGGCTGAATTTACTCGAAGCTTTACCCTTACAAATGCCGTCTTTCGACGCTGTGGGGTGGGTGCCGAAAGATTTGCCGGCGGGCGTGCGATCGTACTTATTGGGCTTAACTTTTGGTTTGGTAGCGTCTCCCTGCAGCACGCCGGTTTTAGCTACACTCTTAGCTTGGGTTTCCAAAACGGGAGATACAGTTTTAGGTGGTGTGTTGCTGCTGTTTTATGCTGCTGGCTACGTCGCTCCGCTGATTATAGCAGGTACTTTCACTGCTAGCATTAAAAAGTTGTTAGAATTACGTCGGTGGTCTAGTTGGATTACGCCTGTTAGCGGCGTTTTGCTAGTAGGATTTGGCGTTTTCTCTCTGCTTTCCCGCATCCTTCCCGCTTAAGTTTAGTAGTAAGGACTTCAGTCTTTATTTAAAGATATAGCAATCTCTACTGAATGCGTGAATTAAGTTGTTTTTAACGAACCGCGAAGACGCGAACAACACGAAGGAAGAAAGAAAGAAAAGAGAAAGACTTCAAAATTGATTGAGACTTTTTCAATAAAAATAATAATATTTTGTTCATCTTTTGTTTTTCCCTCCTCTTTCTTCCTTCTCCCTTCTTCCATCCGTTACATCCCTTACACAATCCGTTGCCGAACTTCCTTCCTTCCTTCCTTCCTTCCTTCCATCCGTTACATCCGTTACACAATCCGTTGCCGAACTTCCTTCATAATTACCAATGACATCAAAAGAAGTATTTCTATCTAAACTATCAAACTGGGCGACTGCCCCTCAAAGGTTTTTCAAGCGAGAAATCTTGCCGGTGCTAGCAGATTTGCGGCTGGCAATTATCTTGCTACTGACGATCGCATTTTTCAGCATTTCCGGCACTGTCATCGAACAAGGCCAATCAGTAGAGTTTTACCAATCTAACTATCCAGAACACCCGGCTTTGTTCGGCTTCCTAACTTGGAAAGTTGTACTAATTGCAGGACTAGACCACGTATACCGCACTTGGTGGTTTTTGTCAATCCTAATTTTGTTCGGCAGCAGCTTAACAGCTTGTACATTTACCCGACAATTTCCCGCATTAAAAGCCGCCCGCCGCTGGAAATTTTATGAAGAACCAAAGCAGTTTGAAAAATTAGCTCTCAGTGCGGAATTAGAAACAGTTGGTTTAACTTCGTTAGAACAACTTTTGCAGCAAAAAAACTACCGTATATTTCGAGAAGGCGAAAAAGTTTATGCTCGCAAGGGAATAATTGGTAAAATCGGCCCGATTATTGTTCACGCCAGTATGCTAATTATTTTAGCTGGGTCGATGTGGGGCGCGATGACGGGATTTCTCGGTCAAGAAATGGTTCCCAGCGGCGAAACATTTCAGGTGCAGAATATCATGGATGCGGGGCCTTGGGCGGGGCCACAAATACCGAAGGATTGGTCGATGCGAGTTAATCGGTTCTGGATCGATTATAGTCCGAGCGGTGCGATCGACCAATTTTACTCTGATCTGTCAGTTTTGGACAAAACAGGCCAAGAGGTCGATCGCAAAACCATTCACGTTAACGAGCCCCTCAGATACCGGGGAGTCACTTTTTATCAAGCAGATTGGGCAATAGCCGCCGTGCGAGTTCGCCTCAACAAAAGCCCGGTTTTACAATTGCCAATGGCTCAGTTAGACACCCAAGGTAAAGGCCGAATTTGGGGTGCTTGGATTCCGACAAAACCAGATTTGAGTGCGGGAGTTTCTCTGCTAGCAAAAGATTTGCAAGGAACGATGTTAGTGTACGGTACGGATGGCCAATTGTTAACTACAGTTCGCGCAGGCACGGCGGTAGAAGTTAATGGAGTCATGCTGACAATTGACGAAGTTGTAGGCAGTACGGGATTGCAAATTAAAGCTGATCCGGGCATTCCGATCGTTTATACTGGCTTCGGGTTGCTGATGCTTAGTGTGATGATGAGCTATCTGTCTCACTCGCAGATTTGGGCTTTGGAAAAGGACGGCAAACTTTATGTTGGCGGCCGCACTAATCGCGCTCAGGTGATATTTGAAAGAGAGGTTGTCGAGATTTTGGACAAGTTGGCAGAATCGAAAACAGCAGAGGCAAAAAGTGGGATATCCCCGACTTCTCTAGCCAGTCAAAGCTAACCGCACCATTCTGTAGGGTGCACGCTGTGCACCTTACACCAAGGGATAAATATGAAAAAGATTAGATATAGCCCTGATGTAGATGCGATGCTGATCGAAATTTGCGATCCTCTTCAAGGGCTTCGCCAACGCCCGATCGCCTATGCCGAAGATGAAGGGCAAATGATTCTACACTATTCTAGCAGTGGAGAACTGGTATTGATTGAAATCTTAGATGTCAAACAATTCATCTCATCTGATTATGTCACACAAAATCACTGAAAAAATGGGCTTAGTTACCGCCACAATCACAGTCACCAACCTAGTCGATGAAATTTTGAAAGAAAGAGGATTTATCACCGATAGTGATGTGCGTTCTATCACCTTAGAAAACGTCATATTTGATACAGGTGCAACTCGCCTGTGTTTGCCCGCACCAATTATTCAGCAATTAGGTTTAACACTCGATGAAGAAGTCGAGGTCAAGACAGCCGCAGGCATCCAAAAAGCACGTTTATTCAAAAGATTGAGTCTTGCTGTAGGGGAACGGAAAGGAGAGTTTAATTGTATGGAATTGCCAGGAGGTGAAGACCCCTTACTAGGCTTGATTCCATTGGAAAGTTTAGGTTTGCAACCAGATATTATCAAGCAAGAATTAATATTTTTGCCGCATCGCGGTCAAAATACCTATCACTTGGCGCTTTAACATTTCCTATTGATCCTTAAAGAAGACCGGGCGGTTGAAACCGCGTCTATACAGACAAAACCCACTCTAAGCGAGTTGAAGAACGACAGTTGAAATTATGTTATTTTTTCAGTCCGCGGAGGCGGACTTTGTTTGTGTAGACGCGGTTTCAACCGCCGTCTCATGTTTCTACTTCTCGTGCCGCACCTCAACCACAGTGTGCACGTTCCCCCTCGGCAAAAAATCGCCCTTAATTGTCACTTCCAGCGGCGAGCAAGCTGCGACAAAATCGTCTAAAATTTGATTGATCGATTCTTCGTGAGAAATGTAGCGATCGCGATAACTGTTAACGTACAGTTTCAGCGCCTTTAACTCTACCACCCGCTCGTCGGGCACATAAGTAACGTGAATTGTCGCAAAATCGGGATAGCCAGAAAATGGGCACTTGCAAGTAAACTCCGGCAAAGTAATGTTAATCGAGTAGCGCCGCCCGACTCGCGGATTCGGGAAAGTAATTAACTCCCCTTCCAAAATCTGGCGTTCGCCGTATTTCATTTCCTCGGTGCTTGACTTTTGCGACATAGTTTGTTCCGGTGCGTAGTTGTTCATAGCGATCGACTAAAAACTTGTAACATTAAATTAAATGTAGGCTCAATATCTGTAACAAATATCTTGACGAATTGTGTTGCGATCGATCTAATTGCAAATACTCTCAGGCTAAACTAAAACAAGTTCACCCTCGCCATCTACAATTATGCAAAATACTACCTTATCTGACAATACTTCCCCTGAAAACTCCAATAGTTACTCTCCATCAGTACCGATTTCCCTCTATCGAGAAGTCACGGCAGAGCTGCAAGCAGCCCAAGCGATGGTGGACTCCCTCAAAACCCACAATCAGCAATTAGTCCAACAAAATCAACAACTGCGGCGAGAAGTAGAAACAGTAGTTCAAGTATCCCAACAGTTACAGCAAGTAGTCAACTCGGCTCAGAGTGTCAGCCAGACAGGGATGCCTCAAATGCCGTCAGTCAAATTCAATTTCAGCATTGAACCTCCGCCCCCAGCACCTGCAACCTCGCGGACTAACTCGGCTGTACCTCAACCACCTCAGACAGTGGCTTTTCCCTTCCCGCTGCCGGAAGCGGAGCCAACAGGCTCCCCGATGCCGGAGAAACTTCCAGACAAATTATTTACAGAGGTGCCGGAAACTCCTTACCGTGTGATATCTAAACCCAAAAAAACCTCAGACTTAAGCGGATTGTGGTTGGCGATCGCAATTTTTCTGATTGTGATTGCAGCTTTCGGTGCAGGTTATTTAGTTGTCCGCCCTTTATTAATGAAAAAGTAAATTCCAACAAGAATCCCACGACTCGAAGCGTGGGATTTTAAGCAGAACCTAGCATAAAATGTTGAAAATTACGCTAATTGGCCCTTATACTCTGGCGGCACTCGTTTCTACTGTACGAGGCGCATACTGCTCTTCACAAGCAGATTCTAGGATGCCCACCCCGGGCTCGAAACCGCGCGTGAACTCAGTGAGTTTTACCTGTTTAGCTTCCAAAGCTGTCTGTAGCACCTTCATGGCTCGGTGAGGGTCGCCGGCTCCGCAGAAAAATAAGTCTGCAGCAAAATAACCGTGTTCAGGCCAAGTATGGATTGCTATATGAGACTCTGCCAAAGTAGCAGTAGCTGTCACTCCGTGAGGACTAAACTGGTGTACGCACAAATCGATGAGAGTAGCTCCTCCGGCTTCGATCGCATCGAGTATAGCGCGGCGGATACGTTCAGGATCGTTGAGCAGGTCTCCAGGAGACTGCCAAGCATCAGCGACCAGATGGGTTCCCAATTGTTTCATTCTGCGGGGTTTTACCTCTATTGATTTTAAGTCTCAAACCTTTTAACGTTAGCACGGTGTCCATAAATTTTCAAGTAAATTCCCAAAATATTTCCAAAATAGCGATGAGCACGAGGATACCGGGTTTTTTGGGGCGCTTTGGCCCTGACCGAGTGCAGGTTGAGTTCGACTGGAGTTCGATCGGGGCGATCGATGTTTCCTGCCAAAAGCGGCTGTCCGTAGAATGGGGTTAAAGCCCAACCGCCTTAATCAGCTCCGGGCCATGGAGAGGCTAGAAACCAGGAAGGGCGGGTACTCTGGGCACCGCCCTACATAAACCGGGTTTCTCGGTGTTCGATTTTTTTGAGGTTGAGCCCCTTAATTATGGTGAATCAACTCATCAATCCCGGCTGTGAGTAGCTCCATTCGGCAAAATAGCCCCGCTCAAAGCCGCTTCATTCAAATTATCCACATTCAAGCTCGCCCCAATCAAATTAGCCTCCGACAAATTAGTTCCTGTCAAATTCGCCCCTGTCAGAGAACTCAGCAGCAAACCCGCTCCCGACAAATTGGCGTGACTCAAATTCGCCCCCCGCAAATCCGCTTCCAGCAAGCTAGCACCCGACAAATTCGCACCGCTCAAATTAGCTCCCCGCAAAGAAGCTTTGTTCAAATTCGCAGCCCTCAAATCAGCATTGTGCAGAATCAAACCATTTAAATTAGCTTTACTCAAATTAGCTCCCTGCAAGTCGGCACCGCTCAAATTAGAGCCATTTAGATTGGCGGATTGCAAGTCAGCGCCGCTCAAGTCAGCACCGCTCAAATTAGCAGCGCAAATAGAAGCCTCCCGCAGACTTGCTTCGCTCAAAGAAGCCCCAACCAAATTTACACCGCTGAGATTTCCGCGATTGAGATGAGCCCGAGTTAAAGTTGCTCCGCTCAGGTTTGCCCCAGTCAAATCTACCTCGCTGAGAATCGCTCTCGTCAGATTTGCTCTGCTTAAGTCAACCCCGCTCATAATTGCTCGGCTCAGCGTCGCCCCGCTCAAATTAGCCTCAGTTAGTTTTGAGCCGCTTAGCAAACAAGCTCCTACTAAACTCGCTCCAGTCATAACTGCTTTGCTCAAGTCAGCCTGAGACAATATTGCTCCGCTGAGATTTGCCCCGCTAAAATCTGCGGCGATCGCCACAGTTCCAGTTAAACTAGAACTGCCGAGGTTAGCTTCAATTAATTTCGCCTTACACAAATTAGCCCCGCTCAAGTCGGCGGCGTTTAAATTAGATCCAATCAGTTTGCTTCTAATTAAGTTAGCACCTTTCAAATTAGCGCTGCTCAAATTTGTTCGACTGAGATTAGCTTCACTCAAATGAGCTGCAATGAGGTTAGCCCCTCGAAAATCTCGTTCCCCGTTTCTATGTCTAATTAAAAGTTCATCGGCACTTAAAAGTTCAGTGAAATTCATAAAAAATTGAGTGAGTTTCCTTAATTTCTCGATGTTCCTATGTTGTCTGAAAGTTTGTACTATCGTGTTTGCCAGTCAGTTTTTTAAACCAATACTGGTACAGTAACAATTGTCAAAACTGCTTGATTCCTAGCATCACCCTGCTAACCTAGTTATAACTTACGAAAAGAAACCGGGTTCTGGTAAAATATAAGTTTGGCCAGCGCCCAAGTCATGAAAAAACCGAGTTTCTCGCCTAGTGTAAGCCCTGTAAGCCTTATTTTTGCTAGTAGTTAGTTGGCGGTTGATGTTAGTTGTTAATTGTTAGTTGTATTTATACTAACTACTAATCACTAACTATTAACTGCTAACCACTTACCAAAATACCGAGAAGTTGTCGATCGATCTTGTTAAGGTCGATCGAATATTTGGGGTATTGCTGGCGGCATCCGCGCCGCCTTCTGACCCGAAAAATTGCCGATACAGGCGATCGAATTTATTAGTGCAATCAAGAAAGAAGATAGCGGAGCTTCAACCCCTAATGCCTTCTAAATAAGTGCTTTCTACCTTCGAGTAACCCGGACGGCAGCACCAGGCCAGCTCAGCTAGTGTCACCTCCCCCCACTGTGCTCCGTGCCAGTGAAAACCAACAGGAAGGCTGTTTCCCTCGGAGTGCTGAGCGAATCGTCGGCGAAGCAAGCAATACGCTGTGCTGAGCCTGAGATTGCGCGAAAAAATGGTTCGCGAGTCGTTCCCGTATTCCCGCGCTGCTGTGCTTGCTGTTAATCTTTTCTCGATCCATGAGCGCTTGCGGTTCTAATTTACAGAACACTCGACACCAGACGCGCTCCCGGACATAAAAGCTGTTCCTGGGCTTCTCAAATGCTTCTCTGAGGCATTCCCAGAAAAACTGTATTCATGCCGCAGGTCTTGCCAACAGCAATTGGGCTGCTACAGCCAAGCAATGACCAGCCTAAGTCTTGCGGGAAGGCGACGACAATATTATTCTAATAGTTGCCGACCACTGCAGGCCGTACTCGGCGCGCGGGACTGGCTACTTCACCTGTATAAGTTGCTCAAATTAGCTACCCATAATTAAAGATAGTCGCTCTTTGACTAACTGGGCAATATCTGTAGTAATTTAGGTCATTAAATTTGATAATACTGTGGGGTTTAAAATCTAGCAGTAGTGAGTGTTACAGACTAAAAAACCGCAGCGGATTTCTGCTGTAAAAATTCAGGGAGCCGATCGATCCTCCGGCGCCAAGCCCAGCTCACGGACTGGGCCCCTAATCAAAATTAAACTTTTGACAGGTAGCTTTTTTAAGTTTCCAGAACAAAACAAAAGCCGGCTTTCAGAGAAAAAGCCGACTTTTGAGATAATTTTACCGACGAAGCGTAAAACCGCTAGCTCGCCGTTGTTGGTTGGATCACTTTCCACAATCCGAGTGCGCGAGTGCGACTACCCTGCAGGAAGTAGAAACAATACCCAAACAAACTCTGAATTATTAAATCAGAGGGCGGCCGGTAGTGCCATGAGTGGGATCGTAAACACCAGCGGTAGTATCAACCCCTGGAGTGCCAGGTGCGCCGTAATCAGCCCGAGCGCTATCGACGCTGGGGTGGTCGTAGGTGTTCCAATGCTGAATGCCTCCGCGGCTCAGAATTGTTTCAGCTTTAGCGACTTCTGCTTCGCTGCCGTCCACCAGTACCAAGTAATCTCCTCGGGCCACGCGATCGCTGTATGCTTTAGCTTCCTCTTCGGGAATTCCCATGCCGACTAAAGCTCCGATCAAGCTGCCCGCAGCCGCACCCAAAGCCGTACCGGCAAGTGTAGTGGCGATCGCCGTAGCTGAGGCTCCTGCCAGCATAATCGGCCCGATGCCCGGAATTGCCACTAAGCCCAGACCTACCAACAAGCCTGTCAAACCGCCCAAAGTGCCACCTGTGAGGGCGCCCTTAGTCGCTCCTTCATCCGCCTTGTTGTCGGCGCTGTCGTGTACGTCAATGCCTGCGATGTCCCCTTTCGAGTCAGCATCCTTAGCGATGACCGAAACCCGGTTCATGTCGAAACCGGCAGTTCTCAGTTCTCCCAGCGCCTGTTCCGTCTCGCGGCGGGTTGAAAATACTCCCACGGCGCGCTTCTGGCGACCCGAAGCTCTGCGGCCGGTGTCTGCCGGCACATCGTAAATGCCCCAATCCTGAATGCCCCGCACGCTCATAATTCCTTCGGCTGTGGCAAGTTCGGCATCTGTTCCTTCTACGAATACCAAATATTCTCCGCGCGAGACGCGATCGCTATAAACTTTAGCTTTTTCTTCGGGAATTCCCAAGCCGACCAAACCGCCGACCAAACCGCCTGCTGCTGCCCCAATCGCGCCTCCGACTACAGTATCTGCCAGTAGAGTTGCGATCGCACCCCCCGCCATCACCGGGCCAACTCCCGGAATCGCTAGCGCTCCAATGCTTCCGAGTAACCCAATCAAACCGCCCGTCACGACTCCCGCTGTCGCCCCTGCTTTTGCGCCACCGCCTACTTTGTCGTCGGTACCCTTACCAGCGGTAGCGCCCGCAATGTCGCTGCGATCGAGATTTTCCCCAACTACCGAAACTTTATTCATCGGAAACCCGGTACTTTGCAGCTCCATCAGGGCTAGTTCCGTATCTCGGTAATTAGAAAATGCTCCTACAGCTCGCTTGTGTTGACCTAAAGCCATTTTTTTTCTCCTCGAAAATATACTACTTTTACACAACCACAGAATTTATGCTCTGCCATCAATCACATTTAGTCATTTTTTCCCAACAACTTTCATCGGTCGCTGGGAATAACTTCCCGCTCTATCTTCAGGTTGGTTTCCCACTAATTATCCGGGCTGGGAAATCGGAAATGGGGAAGGGGAAGTTGCAGGTATTGCGCGATTTTTGAGTGCGTGAATTTTAAATTCAATTTAAACTCTTTAACTTAAAACCCCGCTCTCCCTAGAGAGTCACCTAAGCGTTGCGATCCGTTCCGCAAGCAATCTTACCATGCCAAACTTTACCCTCTTCCCTCAGACTTCTCTCCTAGATAACTACATCCTTCTCCCTTCTTTCCCTCGGACTTCTTCCTTCTAATTTATTGACTGCTGCTAGGCGATGCGGGTGCAGCGGGGGCGACAACAGCAGTAACATTCACCTGTTTGACACCTTTAATCTCTTTAGCTAGTGGCTCAATTTTAGCTAAATCAGTTTGATTGGGAACTGTGCCGCCTACGGTGACAACCCCGTCTTTTGCGTCAACAGTTAGCTGACCTTTAGTGATGTTTACTTCTAACTTCGAGCGCACTTCACTTTGGAGGTCGCCATCAGCTCTGATTGCATCGCCTCCCGTCACGTTGTTGCGCTGTTCTCTGGCCCTAATATCAGAATTTGCTTGGTTTTGGCGAATCTGGCTAGTGGCATCACCCTGAGTTTTTTGAACTGTCTCGGCTGGGGGTGGGCTAGTGGTATTTCCTGTGGCAGAATTAGGAGCATCAGCGCTAGTTTTAGCCCCATCGCTGCAAGCAGCAGCTCCAAATAATAGGAGGCCGCTGAGGAGAATTGGTGTTAGTTTGTTCATAATAGGTTAATACCCTCCGGGTAAGCTTTCAATGAGGCTGACTTGGTTGAGCCAGATGGGAGCCAGATGGAGCAAGACAGCATCTTTGTTTTTGCTTTCTGGTTTGTGCTTTCTGCGCTTTAAAAATCCTTATATCAAATATATAAACTTGAGCAAGTATCTACATCGCTCCACGGGTGTAAAATTAATCTATGTCGTTAGATAGAGTACAAAAAATAAAATAAGGTCTTAAGTCAAATTTAGCGTAATTTAGTTCTGACCACATTATTACTCAAAAACAGGTTTGAGCCCGCCTTTTTTGTTGCCCAGGTCAATATTTACCTAGACACCAAGTTGAAAAGCGTAAGTTTTATTAATAAATTCGATCGCCACTCCCAACTAATTTTTCTCTCTTCCCTGCAACCTCTGACTTATTCCCTCAACCTCTCTCCGTTAAATCTGTTAAATCTCCTACACTACTCATTGCCAAACTTCCTGCTTCAAAACAAACGAAAAGAGTCGAGAAATTTTTGAGCATTTTCTGGTTCTGGGGTAGTGGCAACCAGGCCGTAAACGCGCGTTTCCACCAAAAAAACTTGACCTACACCTACAGGTTCAGTCGGGGAAAGCGGCTGAAACTCAAATTCTTTTCCGGGATAGCCTCCGAGGGAAATATCCCGCACTTGCAAGACTTTAGCATTCGCTGCCACGACGAAAAAATCAACGGCATTATTTAAAGTAATTCTGATATTATTGATATTATTGTTCCTCAGCCGAAAATCAAGGTCAAAGTATTGAAGCAAATAAGTTTCTTTGTTTTTTAAGTTCGATCGGTATGTATGAGCAATAATTTGATTTGAAAAAGTTTCTGAATTAATTTTGGGATTTGCCGGCATATCGATCGCAAACTGACCCATCGCCGAGCAAAATGGCTGCCACTCTGGCGTCTGAATGGCTGTCCGCAGCGGGGCTGGTTGAGATGCAGCGGGACGGGCAAACTTGACAGGGTATGAAAGTAATGTAGCAGTAACTAGAAGTATATACAGAAATTTCATTTGGGTAAAAATTATATATGCCCGATCGATCTGCGCTAGCCTAGAAATATATCCGCAAAGGGGGGATTTATGCTGAATATTATATTTACTCAACGGCGAGGCAACTCTCAAGGACGATCTAAAATCACTAAAACCAATAAAACCAATATACTCGTTGCTGTAAATACTTGGCTGGCTGTGTGTCTGCTGGCTGCTGTCACAGCTTGTGCAAACAGCCCCAACAGCAAGGCACTCGAAGAATCATTAGCCGCCGATCCGAAATTAAAACAAAACCCAGTAGTTTTCTCTTCCCCGCCACCAGCGACAGCAATTGAGACAAACTCTACCGCCAAACTTCCTCCCGATTTCCCGACAGAGATTCCACTCTATCCTAATGCTGAGTTAATCGAAGTTGGTGGGCAAACCGATCCGTCGCCAAAAAATGTGCGGCTGCGTTGGGAAAGCACAGATCCGGTTAATTCGGTTCAGAACTTTTACTCTACAGAGTTTGGGCGTCGCAACTGGGAAATAGTCAGCCGCCCAACCGCCGAGGGACAAGGTTCTTTGGTAGCAACGCGAGATAATTTGCGGGTAACAGTGTCGCTTTCTCCTACTCAGAAAGTAGGGGGTTTTACAGAATTTGCGATCGACTACAGCAAAGAAAGCCCCGAAATTGTCGCCAGTCCCCAACCTAATAATTCGGATTCTAGCACATCTCCAACCGCTTCACCAACTCCATCTAATTCAGAGGGAACTACTCCAACGCCATCTGCCTCGCCAAAATCAGCACAAGTTAGCCAACTAGACACCCAAATTCCTCAACAGTTGCGGCAGTATGTGGCTGATTTAACTCAGTTGGAAGTGCTGAAAGTGCGAGCAACAGAAAGTGCTAATTTAGAAACAGCCAGCACTTTGCCAAAACCCAACAAAATTGTCACTCGCCGCGAATACGCCCGCTGGTTAGTAGCAGCTAACAATCAGATTTATGCTAGCCGTCAAGCCAAACAAATTAGATTAGCAGTAGACTCTAGCGAACCGGCTTTTTCTGACGTATCCAAAACAGACCCAGATTTTTCAGTAATTCAAGGTTTAGCAGAAGCCGGTGTAATTCCGAGTTCGCTTTCGGGTGAAACTAAAGATGTGAAATTTCGCCCGGATGCACCTTTAACTCGCGAAACAATGATTCTCTGGAAAGTGCCTGTAGATAGTCGTCAAGTTTTACCGACAGCTAACATTGACGGAGTGAAAGAAAAATGGGGTTTTCAAGATGCTTCTAAGATTGATTCCCAGGCATCGCGGGCAGTTTTAGCTGATTTTAACAATGGAGACTTAGCGAATATTCGCCGCGTTTTTGGTTTTACTACTCTGTTTCAGCCGAAGAAATCGGTGACTCGGGCCGAAGCTGCTGCTAGTTTGTGGTATTTTGGCGTTCAAGATCAGGGATTGTCTGCTAAAGATGCCCTGGAAGCAAAGTCTCAACCGGCGGAGTAGAGTTGTTTGAGGTGGTTAAAAGTTTTGAACACAGCATCTACTTACCAATACCCAAGAAACCGGGTTTTTTCTCTGTAAGCAAACCCGGTTTCTGCGTCCAAGACTGACGAAATTAGACTTCTTGCAACAGTCCTTTTAAGCAAATTTTCGGACGGGCTCTCCGGCCCATCCCACAACAGAAAAAACTTTTTGTGGGATGGGCCGGAGAGCCCGTCCCAGCTATTTTTGCAAGAGGTCTATTGTACCAATTTTTGACAAATCGGCGGGCGATCGCCCGCCACAAAAATTGCAGCTTGAGTTTCTAGGAGTTCGGTGAATATGGCTTACCCAGAAACCGACTTTTATCTACGAAAATGCCCTGTAAAACGCGAGGCATATCCGGTGAAAAACCCCGTTTCTTTAATTCCTCTGGGGGAGTTATCGTAAAAAATTATTTTATAAAATTTACATCGGCTTTTCTGTCCTTGTGACCTACCCTAGGGAATAGATTTTTTTTAAATCTTAATTTCTGGATCCTGCCATACAACTGCTGCATTTGGCGAGCCAAGTTTCTACATATTTTAACTAACACTTGGTGCAAAACTCTCAGTAAGATTCCGGATGCCGTAGCGGCCTTAACGATAAATGAAAAACAGTGTTTGAGCTCTTGGAGAGCATTTTTTAATGTACGATATTACCTTATTTACCCCGCAAGACATGGCAAAATGCAGCTTAGTCCTGCGCCAGTTAGGTAGAAATACTGCTAGTATGGAAGCCAGCAGCCAGAAAATTGTTAACTATATTTACCAACATTTTTGCGACTCGCAAACTGGAGAAAATACCTGTGCCTTAGTGCGTTTGTTCAAAACTCATCCCTACGGGGAATTAGAAGACTCATTGCAACAATCCGCCCGCCGCTTGATGAAGGGCAATTCCCCCGCCGCCGACATGAAATGTTGGACTCTGCTAGCAGCCGCAGGCACACAACCGCAGTGGAATTCTCGGCACACAGCAGCAGAAAATACAGCTATTCCATTAGTTAGCACAAAATTAGTGGCTCAAATGCCGGCGATTTCGGAAATAATCCGGCAGTTCGGTTTAGACATTCCTACATTCCTCGGAATTGAGCCAGAAAGGTTCCTGCAATTAGAGCCCGCAGTATTAAATATTTTTCACGTATCAGAGGCAAAAGGCAGCCCCTTTATTCCTGAGCAAAATTCTTTAATTATCCCCTACCAAGTCAAGTCTGTCTTGGGATTTGGGGGACTTCTGCCGTCAGGAAGTTTGTTTGCGGTAGTGATGTTCCTGAAAGTTAAAATTCCCCAAGGCCGGACTGAAATGTTTAAAAATTTGGCACTTAGTGTCAAAACAGCATTGTCCCTCCCCGACGAACAAAGTGTTTTTGAGTATTCAGAAAATCCTCAAAATTTTGTTACTAATAACAATTTTGCCGAAACCCAATTACTGGAATATCAAGTTGCCACTTTAATTCAATTGCTGGATTGTTCAGAACAAGAAATGCTCAGACAAGCCGCTCGGTTTCAACAGACTATTGACAATTTACAGCGCGAACTTGCCGAGCACAAAAATAAGGAACAAACTTTGAAAGTAAGCCAAAATTCATTTATAGGCATCCTCAATATTCCCAAAGATGCTATTGTACGCGTAGAGGAAAATGAAGGAATTCAGCGTTTTAATCAAGGGGAAGAACAGATTTAAACTAAGCTCTGTGTTTAGCAACCCGGTTTATCCAAGAAACCGAGTTGTTGCGGTGTTTGTTGAGTCAATAGGAATTTTTGACAGCAACAACGCGAATTCGGCGATAATCTGCAATCCAATTACCATCGCGGTACAGCGCCGATCGCAAACGCTCTTCAACGGAGTTAATTACCTGCGATCGCACATCATCAGACAACCCCGACAAAAACCCGCCAGCAAACATCTCAATCCAATTTACCATACCCGCACTGCCACCTTCTAGGGGAGTCGGGCGATCGAACAAAACCGCATAACCCACATCAAATCCCTGCTTTTCCAGAAGCCCCGCATACTCGCCAATACTCGGAAAATACCAAGGATTAAGCGCTTCAGCCTCCTGGCAGCCAATTTCCGACAAAACACTCAAAAGCGCCCGGACGATCGCCCCCACATTCCCCTTACCGCCAAACTCAGCCACAAAACGCCCTCCCGGCTTCAGCGCTTTTTTCACGCAATTGATCGCAGCATCCGGTTGTTTTATCCAGTGCAAAACAGCATTAGAAAACACAGCGTCTAACGGCTCTTCTACTTGAAAATCCCTAGCATCCGCAGCCACAAAGTTAATGTGAGGATAGTTAACTTTTGCCGTGGAAATCATCGACAAAGATGAATCAATACCTTGCACAAAAGTACCATTTTCAGCAATCTTTGCAGTTAACTGTCCCGTACCGCAGCCCAAATCCAGAATTCGTTCTCCCGCCTTCGGAGCGAGTAACTCCAAAAGCGATTCACCGTACTGCCAAATAAAAGCATGATTTTTCTCGTAAAGAGATGTATTCCAAGAATCTTGTGACATTTGAAATTCCTCAAATTGTAAATTACACAGGGCGGTTGAAACCGCTTCTATACAAGCAAAACCCGCCTCCGCGGGTTGAAGAGTGTAGCGATAAACCGTGTTTCTGAGACGAACACGCGATTCGTTATTGAATTATTTCCCAGCAAGCAAACCAATTCCATCCCCATCAATACGGCAAACTCTAATATTTTCCAAAATCCGCGCTCCCTGCTTTTCATAAAAAGCAATTCCCGGCGCATTCTTAGCATTAACAGTCCATTCAATCCGCCCGCAATTTGTGGACTCAGCAATTTGTGCCAAATGTTTCAACAAAGCTGTACCGACTCCCATACCGCGCATAGGAGCTTGCACAAATAAATCATCAAGCCACAGACAAGGCTGCGTCAACAAACTTGAATAGGTAGCATAAAACATAGCAAATCCTACCGCAGTGCCTTCAATTTCTGCCAACAATACCCGCACTAGCGGAGGTTGACTAAATAAAGCTTGCTGCAATTGCTCTGCGGTTGCTGCTAACAAAGTTTTCGCTCCATCGAACTCGCTTTTTTGCGCGATAAAAGTCAGAATAGTTTCCAAGTCAGCAAGTTCTGCTTCTCTAATTTTGATATCCAAATTAGCCATTATTTAATTCTCAATCTCACCTATTAATCACTGTATTAAATGCCATGATTAATGTCCAATATTTTTTTAACTAACAACTTATACTTTTAAAGTATTAATGATAGGGGAGCTATGGAACTGCGACATTTACGTTACTTTATTGCCGTTGCAGAGGAACTGAATTTCACTCGCGCAGCGGAAAAACTGCATATTGCCCAACCTCCGCTGAGCCAACAAATTCAGCATTTGGAGGCAGAGTTGGGATTTCAATTGTTTCACCGCACCAAGCGGACGGTTGTGCTCACGGAAGCGGGACAGCTTTTTTTTGAGGAATCACAGAAAATTATGCAGCAAGTCGATCGAGCAATTCAACTCGGCCGACAGACAAGTCGGGGCGAACTCGGCCAACTGACGATCGGCTTTGTGAGTTCTGCAGCACACAACGTGGTTCCAGCGATTTTGCAAGCCTTTCGCACTCGGTGTCCCGCAGTCTTGCTCGAACTGCACGAACTGACGACAAACGAACAGTTGCAGCGGCTGCGGTTCGGGCAAATTGATATCGGCTTCGTGCGCCCTCCGGTTGAGGAAGATGGGATAAATTCTGAAATCGTTTTTCGAGAACCGCTGATCGTGGCACTGCCAGAAACGCATCCGGCGGCCGATCGCGCGAAGGTAGAATTACGCGAACTCTCTACCGAACCGTTCATTTTATTTCCGCGATCCCAGGCTCCGGGATTGTACGATGCGATCGTCAGTCTTTGTCAGCAAGCCGGTTTTAGCCCTCGCGCAGCTCAAGAAGCCATTCAAATGCAAACCATTGTGAGTCTGGTAGCCGCCGAGATGGGGGTGGCGATCGTCCCGGCGTCGATGCAAAATTTCCAGCGCAGCGGGGTAGTTTACAAAGCGTTGCCAGAATCAACCTGCATTGTGGCGATCGCCCTAATTTGGCGCAGCGATCCCACGGCGGCGGTGCAGCGGTTTTTGGAAGTTGCCAGACAAATCAGCGGATTTCATATTTGAGATTGTAAATTTTAGATTGACTGGTAATTTGACAAAGTTATCAAAACTCAAAGATTTTCTGTGCAACAACACCCGTAGAATGATTAATTGATGCTCGGAGTTCGAGCAACTACCGCCGTAAAAGTCGGCACGATCCGACCCCAACGGCTCACAATATCCCACATAACTATTCAGTACAAGAGAGCAAGGGATGGTATTGGCAACAGAAATGGGTTCGTCCCAACCGGAATCCTCTTTCGACCTATCTACTTATCTAGTCAATCGAAAAGAGGCGATCGAGGTAGCTCTCGACAGTGCACTGCCGGTCATCTACCCAGAGAAAATTTACGAAGCAATGCGCTACTCGCTGCTAGCGGGGGGCAAGCGCCTGCGTCCGATCCTGTGTCTGGCTAGCTGCGAACTGGCCGGCGGCACTACATCTATGGCAATTCCGACAGCTTGCGCTTTGGAAATGATCCACACGATGTCGCTGATTCACGACGATTTGCCGGCAATGGACAATGACGACTACCGGCGTGGCAAACTGACGAACCACAAAGTCTACGGCGAGGATATTGCCATTTTGGCTGGCGATGGTTTGTTGACCTATGCTTTTGAATTTATCGCCACTAAAACTCAGAACGTACCCCCCCAGCAGGTGTTGCAGACGATCGCCCATTTGGCGCGGGCATCGGGTGCTGCTGGACTCGTAGGCGGTCAGGTGGTTGATTTGGAATCGGAAGGCAAGACAGATGTTTCTCTGGAAACTTTGAATTACATTCACGCTCACAAAACAGGCGCGCTGTTAGAGGCCTGCGTAGTTTGTGGGGCAATTCTGGCTGGGGCCTCAGCAGCAGATTTGCAGCGGCTGTCTCGTTTCGCTCAAAATATTGGGCTGGCTTTCCAGATTATTGACGACATTCTGGATATTACTGCTACCCAAGAAGAACTGGGCAAAACTGCTGGCAAAGATGTTCAAGCAGGGAAAGTCACTTATCCGAGTTTGTGGGGAATTGAGGAGTCTCGGCGCCAAGCTTCGCAGCTTGTTGCTGATGCTAAGGCTCAATTGGCAGTGTTTGGGAGCAAAGCTCTACCGCTGCTGGCGATCGCCGATTTTATTACCAGCCGCAGTAACTAGAAATACCAAACACTATGCAGGAAATTTGCAGCGGCATATTAAACAATCATGTACTCGTGGTTGCTTTGCTCGCTTGTCTGGCGGCTCAGATCATGAAGCTGCCGATCGAATTAGTCAAAAATCGCAAATTCAATCTTCGGAATTTAGTAACCACCGGCGGAATGCCCAGCGCTCACTCGTCTTTTGTGGGCGCTTTGGCTGCTGGAGTGGGACAAACGATGGGATGGGAAAGTCCGGATTTTGCGATCGCTGCGATCTTTGCAATTATTGTGATGTACGACGCAGCAGGCGTCCGCCAAGCTGCAGGCAAGCAAGCTCGCATCCTCAACCAAATTATTGACGAGTTTTTTGAGGAAGATCACAACCTTAATGAGGCTCGCCTGAAAGAGTTGCTGGGACACACTCCTTTTCAAGTGCTTGTCGGTTTGGGGCTGGGAATCACTATTGCTTGGATCGCAGGGCCTGCATATTAGTTAACGGTTAACTGTTAACTTTTAACTGTTAGTTGACTGTTAACTGTTAACTAATGGCTACTGACCGAATTCTGCTTGCAGAATATCGTCATTATCATCGGCGATCGTGGCGACAATAGTAATAACCCGAGAAATTTCCCCGGCCGAGATTTCGGCGATCGTCCGAGTCGATATTACCGCAACTTGATTGTCAACAATGGCAAAATGAGATTCCAAAGTAGACAGCCAATTCATTTCTAGAAGTTTCCGCATTAATTGAGCTTCATTCTTCGCCGGCAACTGCAGTACAAAAGCCCAAACAGTCAAAGTATCATCTTCGGTTTCGCCGGTGAGTTGCACGAACACTTCAACACTGCCGTACTTAAACTTCCAAAGATGTCCCCCAGCTTCATTTTGACCGACCATCACTTTTTGGTCTACAGCCATGCTGGCGATGACAGTTTCAATTTCTTCTGCATAGGTGACGGCTGTGGCTTTTTCGACCTGCTCAGAGGCGATCGCGCTTTCACTCGATAGGCTTTCTGCGGAAGCTGTTTGTATGTTCGGCTCGCTGGTAGTCATGATTAATATTTAGACGGAAAACTATTCCAATAATCAGTTTACTTGCTCAAGCTTAAAATTATGACTTTAAATAACTGGTTCCGAGGCTATGCCTGGGAACCAGTATATCTCGCTTGTTTGTGGAGGCAGACGCAAGTTTGACTTGCAGAGCGGTTTCAACCAGGTTCGCGATCGTTTTTAAGCCTTGGGCTTAGTCGCCGCGGGCTTCTTCTCAATGGTATTCAAGCCGTTGAGGAACATCGGCACCAATTTCTCCACAAATGCCTGCGGGTCGCGGTTCCAGGCGCGCTGAGCTACATCGACTCTGGTCATTTGTAGGTCGGGGGCCAGCAGGGTTCTGGGCAAGCGTTCCATCAGGTATTGCGGGCGTTCCCACATCGGCATGGTGTTGGCAATATCCACGAGGCGGGTGACGCGACGGAGTTCTGCCCCCAGCATGATATCCATTCCCGATTCAAAAGCTGCTTGTTCGATCGCCACATACTTGCGTTTTGCCTGTTCCACCTTCTGGCGGTGTTCCGGGCTTTTGGCAGCTAGAGATCCCAGCCAGCGGTTGCCCCAGCGGACGTGACCAGCTTCTTCGGGAAAAATCTTTTCGATGGTTTCGCGAATTTTGACGTTTTCGTCGGTTTGGGGAGCCTGTTTGAGGGCGTGGATGTGGGCTGAGAAGTATTCGCAGCCCCGCTTTTCGGTGACGTTAATCGCGGCTAGAGAAGAAATTACAAAATCTTCGCGGTCTTTGGTCGGGTCTTGTTGCTCGCTGTCATACAACCTTTCAAATTCGTCTATGTAGGAGACTCCCGGCGGCTTTCCCACATTTTGGCCGATGTCTACCAGCAAGTCGGTGAGCCACATGGCGTGCCGCGCTTCGTCGGAGATGTGGCGGGAAAGATCGCGCACGAGTTCGGCCGGTTCGCCGTCTAGCTGTTCGATCAAGTCGGTGAGGTCTTTGCAACTGCGCTGTTCGCTGTAGCGGTAGCGGTTAAGGGTGATCAGGTGAATTTCGCGATCGCGCACTACTTGAGCTAAAATTTCGCGCGCTCCCATAGCGTTGCGAAGCTTGCGGGGATAGGCAACAGTCATGGTTTTATGTTTTTTTGTAAAGATACTTGTATAAGTGTAACGCAGTTTTTTCGACAACCAATTACCTCGCAAGGCAGAGAATTTTTGTTGAGCAGGGAGATTGAATTTTATACAGACAATTTTTTTACTCGCAGATCGCGCTCGACTTTCAATAGTTTTGAGTTGCGAGTCAAGCAACCGTTGCGCGACGCTCCCAAATAAATTTCACGCCCTCAAAACTTTTCAGGTTCCATCGAGTCTGAAGCCTCAACACTAGCAGGCTCTTGTTGAAATTTTCGCGCCTCTTCTACTTCCAACCTAGCCAGCGTTGTCGCCACATCGGCTAACTGTAAAGCCAGATTCATCCGACAAATCGGGTTTTTTTCCCTCCAGAGGTCTTTCGCCAAGAAATGTACTCGATAGCGAAACATTTTAATTGAATTTGGCGGAGTAACTTTTACTGTCATAGTCTTTCTTCGGTTGAAGTTTGAATGCGGAGCAGCACTCGTTCTAGCTCCAGGTAAACAAATGTCAGCATGATGACCCGATCTTCATCGGTGATTGTAACATTACAGCTTGCCGATCGGGGTTCGACGCTTTCGTGCCTGACAACTACAGTATATTTGCCCTGCTTCAGTTCATCAAAATTCACATCTGCCTCAAACAGATCAACTGTCTCCTCGGCGAGCACTCGTCCTTCTTGAGTCAGTAAAGTGACAAAGGCAATACCGTCAACTGAAGTCATGGCGACGTTACTCTGATTGCGGATCATCACAAAAATATCGGACATCGTTTGGTCATTGGTAATTGCTAATTGCTACTTTATACTGAGAGCAGCACCTGACAAACAAATAAGCATGAAAACTGTGCATTATTTCAAGCCTTTGCTAATTTTGACGGCTTTTGCAGCGGTTCTCGGTTTGGGAAAAAGTGGGGCGCTAGCTGCTGCCTCGAATATCTCTGAGACTGAGCCTTCTTTGCAGCTTCACGGCGTGCGGCTTGCTCAAAGGGACGATCGCAATTTAAGTAACTCGAAAGGTACATTAAAAGAAGGCAGTGCCCTCTCTATCGATCCTGATCAAGTTACGGGCATACCAAAAGCTGAGGCGCGGACACGTTTCATTTTGAATAAGATATATCGAGTTCAAGAAGGCACTACCGCTGATGATTTGTTTATTGTTGATGAGAAAGCAAATAAATGGGCTGTAGAGGATGTCTCTGAGGCTACAATGGGCCCTACTACTAACAGCGTTGCCCAGATAGTGTCGGGGAACGGGAGAGTATGGGCTCTGATCCAGAAGTTCTAAACTCGAAAAAAACGCCGCTTTTAAGGGCGGCGTTCTTATTAATTAAAAATCCTCGGTTAAAAATGGTATAATTACCATTTTTAACTTTTAATTTTTAATTATTAATTTTCTAACAGTCGTAATAGAGAGCAAACTCGTAGGGGTGAGGACGCAGCCGCATCGGGTTGACTTCGTTGTCGAGTTTGTAGGAAATCCAGGTTTCGATGAAGTCTTCGGTAAATACGCCAGTTTCTGTTAAGAAACTGTGGTCTTTTTCTAAAGCTTCTAAAGCGCCTTCCAAGGAACCGGGAGTCGAAGGAATTTTGCTCAATTCTTCCGGCGAAAGGTCGTAGATATCCACGTCCAAAGGTTCACCCGGATCGATTTGATTCTTGATGCCGTCTATGCCGGCGCACAGCATTGCTGCAAATGCTAAATAGGGGTTGGATGTGGCATCGGGACAGCGGAATTCTAACCGCTTCGCTTTGGGGTTGGTTCCCGACAACGGAATCCGCACGGATGCCGATCGATTTCCTTGAGAATAAGCTAAGTTTACAGGAGCTTCAAAGCCCGGAACTAAACGCTTGTAGGAATTAGTCGTCGGGTTGGTGAGTGCCAAAAGTGCCGGCGCGTGCTTGAGAATGCCGCCGATGTAATGCAGTCCCATTTGGCTGAAACCAGCATATTGATCGCCTGCAAATAGCGGCTGGCCGTCTTTCCAAATCGACTGGTGAACGTGCATCCCGGAACCGTTGTCGTTAAACAGCGGTTTGGGCATGAAGGTGATGGTTTTGCCGTATTTTTTGCCGACGTTTTTGATGACGTATTTGTATGTCATCAAGTAGTCGGCGGCTTGTACTAATGTGGCAAAGCGGAAACCGAGTTCGCATTGCCCGCCGGTGGCGACTTCGTGGTGGTGTTTTTCGATGGGTACGCCGCATTTGGCCATTGTCAGCAGCATTTCCGTTCTCATGTCTTGAGAGGTATCGGTTGGTGCTACTGGAAAATAACCTTCTTTGTAACGCGGTTTGTAGCCGAGGTTGCCGCCTGGTTCTTCTTTGCCGGAATTCCAGCGACCTTCGATCGAATCTACGTAATAGTAGCCGGAATTTTGGGTTTGGTCGAAGCGAACGTCGTCAAAAATAAAGAATTCTGCTTCCGGGCCAAAAAATGCTGTATCGCCCAGACCGGTTGTCAGCAAGTAGTCTATGGCTTTTTGAGCAATGGTGCGGGGACAGCGGCTGTACGGTTCGCCGGTGCGGGGCTCTTTGATGCTGCAAATGAAGCTGATGGTGGGTTCTGCCATGAACGGGTCCATCCACGCGGTGGTAGGATCGATGACCATTGTCATGTCTGATTCGTTGATGGCTTTCCAGCCCCGAATGCTGGAACCGTCGAAGGGTACGCCGTCTGTGAATGCGGTTTCGTCGATTTGGTCGTGGAACAGGGAAAGGTGCTGCCAGATCCCCGGCATATCGATGAACTTTAGGTCAACGATCTGGATTTTATTTTCTTTTATGTAGTTTAAGGCTTCTTGGGGCGTCTGGAACATGACTTACTCCTGATATTGGTTGTGTCTTGGCGATCGGCCGATTTCAGACTGTTTGGGCGATCGTAGGCCTTCAGTATCCACTATTTTGTATCTAGGGCTACAAAATTTTGAAATAGGGGCCCAGTGCGGCCGGGCAGTTTGAAATTCTTGCCCTGTGGATTTTTCGGCTGAAGATACAAGGCAAACGGCTGAATTTTACGACAGTTTGCCGCGGATAGACTACCCTTCGTGAAAATCCTATCTCAAATCTTAATCAAACGCCGATTTGTAGTAGTCTACAATAGGCGGTCTGTCTCAGATAGCAAAGTATTGATAAAGATTTTTGGGAGAGAAACTTATGCGCGATGCAGTGACGAGTCTGATTGAAAATTATGATGTTGCTGGTAGGTATTTAGACCGAGATGGTATCGATCGGTTGAAATCTTATTTTGCAACGGGCACGGCACGGGTACAGGCGGCGGCTGCGATTAACAGCAATGCTGCGGCAATTGTCAAGCAAGCTGGTATCCAGCTATTTGCTGAACAGCCGGAACTGATCCGTCCCGGGGGAAATGCCTACACGACTCGCCGTTACGCGGCTTGTCTGCGGGATATGGACTACTACTTGCGCTATGCTACTTACGCCCTAGTGGCTGGAAGTACCGACGTGCTCGACGAGCGCGTGCTGCAAGGTTTGCGGGAAACTTACAATTCTCTAAGCGTTCCCATTGGCCCGACGGTGATGGGGATTGGCATTATGAAGGAGATGGTTAAGGCTCAGGTGGAAGCTGCTGGCTTGTCTGTGGGGCCTTTTTTGGAGCAGCCTTTTGATTACTTGATTCGCGAATTGAGCGAACAAGATATTTAAGTCAATTTGCTAGTTCTTTTAGCCGCAAATTGCATTTGTGGCTTGCAGTTAGCAGCAGTTGGATCGATCGCTTTTTTTGGCCTCACAGCCTCCAAGCGATCTTTTTTTATGGGTTATGCCATTTGAGATTAAAGATTTTAGATTAAAGATTTTAGATTAAAGATTTGAGATTAAAGATTTGAATAATTGGGAATGACTGATGAATTAAGGGTTTGGAGCTTCCATATAATTGCATTATTTTTTGAAACTGGTGTTAAAAATCGCCAACAGATCCCCAGACGAGGCATTTGTCTAGGGGATTTTTGGTTTGGCGCAGAGCGATTTGTGCGACGGTTGTTGCTTCTACTTCGCCGTTGGGGTAAAGAATGTGGATGATGTCACCGCTGACGAATGCGAGGGGATTTTCTTGACTATTGCCCGGATTTCTTATAGGAAAGTTAATTGTTTTCATGGTCGATCGCCCTGGTGATAGTTGTAGTGCTTTTAGCTGCATATAAATCATCTGCTATTGGCCCAATTTTTTGTGTGATTCTATGAATGTTTATCTGTGATAAAACTACACAATCCGAGCGATCTCAGTCACATAATGTCAGGTGGGATCGATGCCCCGCGATGAGCCAAAAACCAAAATGGTCGCCAAAAATCCGCACTAGGGCTCGTGCGTAAGTGCTAATCTGGTACTTGTTCTTAACCCTATTCGTACAGATTAAAAACCTTGGCTAAACAGCGACTAGACACTTTATTGGTCAGCCTAGATTTGTGCAGTTCCAGACAGCAAGCTCAGGCCTTGATTCGGACTGGGAAAGTCTCTATCAACCAGCAGGTAGTTGACAAACCGGGCACTGAGGTTGACATTGCAGCAAAAATTCAGATTAAAGAGCGATCGCGCTATGTTTCTAGAGGCGGCGACAAATTAGCCAAAGCTTTAGAAGTTTTTGCGATCCCAGTAGCAGGCAGAATTTGTCTCGACGGCGGCATCTCCACAGGCGGTTTTACCGACTGTCTGCTGCAAGCCGGCGCCACCCTAGTGTACGGCGTAGATGTTGGCTACGGTCAAGCAGATTGGGGCTTGAGGAATGATCCGAGGGTAATTTTGAAAGAACGCACCAATTTGCGGTACATGACTGCTGCTGAGCTTTACGGCAATTCACCCCCCCCAGCCCCCCCTTCTCAAGGGGAGGAGCAAGAG
>ENA-ORBV01002117-ORBV01002117.1-microbial-mat-metagenome-genome-assembly--contig:-NODE-2117-length-42575-cov-5.131889_pt1 | contig 42575 bp, 40 predicted proteins | sample MGYA00237777_ERZ505514 | MGnify/ENA primary metagenome ERZ505514 (study PRJEB26160, sample SAMN06269048) | microbial mat metagenome | isolation source: Oligotrophic lake microbial mat | place... | reverse complement strand
CTCTCTATTCGTCGGCAGCGTCAGATGTGTATAAGAGACAGTTCTCAAACAACCCGAGAAGAAGAAGGTCGCTGGAAGTAGTAGGCTGACGAAAATGCATTGCTCGAGTTTCGACATAAGTAGGACCTACGTGTCTATCGTCGGTCCGCGCGAACGCCTATATAGGTAAAAAGATTGACGGCAACGCACTCAGGTAAACGGAAAGACATAGACGTGCCGATCGACTTCTAGTCCACCGTCACTTGCACGGGATTCCGCAAACGGAACCCAACCAGGGTTTCGGCAGGAATCCCGTGAGCGCGTAACTGTGGTTCGTCACTGGCAATATAATAGGTTTTGCCGCCTTTGAGATCGATCCTGGTCGCCCGTAGCGTGATTCCATCGCGAGAGGTATCGCCCACCACTGTCATGACTTTGGAACCCCGCGGTGCAATGGTTTGCGTGAAAGCGGATATCGGTGCCGCCAGTTCGCCCTCTACGCTAGAGCCTGTCGGATTCTTTTGTGACGAAACGCCCTGAGGAATCCGAACCGAAAACCGGGTTCCGGCGGGCAACATAAAAACCTTCTGAACGGCCTGCGAAGATGCCGCTTGAAGCGCTGAAAGTTGCTTTCTGTCCCCACCCGGCTTTGTCGCCACCGCTTTCCTGGATTGTCTGTTGCAACCGATGCAAAACGCCAACACGCACACTCCTAGAGTTTGACAAATGACTAGGGCCATAAGCTCAAGCATGCAATTCCCTGGCCATGCCGCCAAGTACCTTATGACTCAGTACTAGGGTGAAAAGTCCCGGTAATTGTTACCGGCAGGATTGCCCTGTTTCCGGCTATCGCGGAACAGAAACAGGGTTGCTCAGGCTAAACGACAAGAGCGTTTCCGCCGGAACCACCGCCGCCACGCCACGCGTCGCCAGAACGCCAACGGTCCCAGCCCCGGCCCCGGCACCGGCACCGATCGCCGCGCCCTTACCCTTGCCCGTTATCGCGCCTATGGCCGTGCCGATGCCACTCGTAACACCTATGGCGATGGCGTCGCGCTTCACGGTTTTGCGTGCTTGAAACATTCTGGAATTTGTCGAGATTCCGATCACCTGGCCATTGTCAAGCTTCAACTGTGTCGCACGCAGGGAGACATGGGCTAGGCCTTTGACGCGCCCACCTTTTGAAGATTCTGAGACAATGCCGATCACTTGCGTGCCGCGCGGGGCAAGGGTGACGCCCCGTACAACCAGCGGATTCACCAGTTCACCATAGAAAGTTTCGCCAGCTACCTGCACGTTGGACGACACGGACGTTGTCAGCCTCACAGAAAGTGGCGTGCCGGCCGCCAAAGTGAGCGGCATGGGAGGCGCGATCACTGGTTTCGCCATGGCAGTCACCGTGGGCGTCGTAGCAGCGCCTACGGGCAGGGAATCCTTCGAACAGGAAACTATCAACGCACAGCCGACCAGTAGAATCAGTTTCGGGTTCATCATACCTTCAGAGTTGCAATCCACTGGCCAGTTGTACAAAGCCGAGTGAGACAGCCGTGAGAACCAACCCCACAATCACAATCGCACCCGCGGAAACCACTGGCATCCAAACCAATAACGGATGCTCTGCAGCGCCCGCTGGCAGAAGGTGCTTGGCATACAGCACCGCGAGGCCAATCGCCACCAGCACACTCGCCAGTCCCAAACTGAACGACACCAGTAGTACCAGCCCCAACGCCACCTTGCCCAAGGCAATCGACGTCAGCAACAAAACCAGTGCCGATGGACATGGAACCAGCCCACCGCTGGCACCCAACGCCAGCAGGCCGCCAAGACCCGGATCCCCTTCCGTATGATAATGGGCATGGCCGCGGCCGTTGATTCCCTGCCTCGCCAAAATCACAACCATGGCACGCTTTTGCAGCAACCACAACCCCAGGATCACAATCGATACGCCTGAAACAAATTCCAGGATCTTTGTTACCTTCTCAGGAACAAACGATCCGGCCAGAAAATAGGTCGCGATGCCCAGTGTGAACACCGAGATCGTATGCGTGACGGTGGTTGCCGCACCCAGCAGAATCGCGTGTTTCGCCGTTCCGCGCTCGCCTACGAGGTAGGCGGCGGCCATGGTCTTGCCGTGCCCCGGCGCGGTTGCGTGCGCGGCTCCGAAAACGAACGCAAGTCCCAAGGCTAAGAACAGCGCGTTGCCGCTGAGTTCCTTTTGGGAAATCAGTTCGGACAAGCGATCGCCCTTTGCAGTCTTCGGTGGAGCCTTCGGTGGATTCGCCGACTGCGGCTGCTCAATTGCCTCAATCACCGGCGGACGCCCCACAGCGATTGCGCCCCATTCCACATGCGCCCGCAGATCCTGAGGAGGCGCCCCCTCCGGCGGATAGGCCGTCAAAGCCTTGCTGCGATCCGCGTCTGCGTGGCTGGCATTGGTCACATGACCGCCGGCAATCACAATTTCCTTCCAACCTTCGCGATCCTTGAAGTTGGTGTCCTCGAATTCCAACACCCCCGGCGGCGCGGCGAGTTCGTAGTGTGCGGCGATCCGGAACACCGCCATCGCCCCGGCGCCATCGCCTCGCTGCAGTTCACTCGAAATCAATCGAAGCGCACCTCGGCTAAAGCGCAATCCGCGGCCCAACTCCTCGGCATCGGCCGCAGCCTTTGTGCGAAGCTCATCCATCGAAGCATCCTGCTTGATGCCCCACTTCTGCGTCAGTTCGAACGACGGCAGTTCCGCCAGATCGACCACGTAGCTGATCTTCACGCCCGCCGCATGGGGCTCAAGGCGGGCGTAATGGGATACGCTGAAATTCCCCATCGGATGGGCGGATGCCAACGCAACCCCAAACACAAGCAAACCAACGCAGCGCATGAACTCTAGGGTAACTTTGCCAATCGCCGCCAGAGTGCATCGACGCGCTGTTGATCCACCGCCTCTTTTAAACGAAAGTTGAAAGCTTTCTGGCTGCCGTAACTTGCGCGCGCCCGCTCATGCGTCGTCAAGGTCAACTCAAAAGGACCACTCGAATTCACGTTCTCCAAATCTTTCATGCGCCAGGTTCGCGATTCGCCTAGTAGAGCGGAATGATAGACAATACGATCCGTCGCCACATAAAGCGTGCCCTCGGATCCCTTCACCAGTCCAAGCTTCTTCACCGGCACCTTCCATTCAAACTCAGCCGGAACCTCGGCCAGAGCGGAAACGAAGCGCTGGTCAAGCTTCGCATGAAGCAAGTCATAGACCGCACGAAAGTTCTTCTGCGGATCTGCCAATTGAAACGCGAACGCGCGATCCAGACCCAGCTTCCAACGCGGTGAATCCTCGTACGTCACCAACAGCAGCTTGTTGTCGCTAACTTTCACCTCTTGCAAATGATCATAAGACCAGACTCGCAACTCCTCGCGTTTCTTCTTCACCTGCTTGCGAAACACTATGCCCTGCTCGTCTACCTTGAGCGTGCCGCCGCCCCGGATCTCATATGTCAGCGTCTCTGCGCCCAACGTTAAGACGGTTGCTGCAACGAAAGCGATTTGACTTCCGAGTGCCATTTCCACACCTCATAAATTACGGGATAAAGAATCAGTTCCAACAGGAACGAAGTAAAGATGCCGCCAATCATCGGAGCTGCAATGCGTTTCATCACATCCGCGCCGGCACCGGTGGACCACATGATCGGAGCCAACCCCACAAACATTGTGGCGACGGTCATGAACTTCGGTCGGATGCGCTTCACCGCGCCATGAACTACGGCCTCGCGAAGTTCTGTTGCCGACCTCGGCTTCGCGTCCTGATAGGCGATATCGAGATACAGCAGCATGAAGACGCCAGTCTCCGCATCCACACCCAACAGCGCAATCAACCCAACCCAAACACCGATGCTCATGTCGTAACCAAGTGCATACAACAGCCAGATCGCGCCGATCGCCGAGAACGGAACCGCGAGCATAATGATGCTTGTCTTGGCGAGCGACCTCGTATTCAGATAAAGCAACAGCAACACCAGTAACAAAGTCATCGGTGCGACAATCCACAGCCTCGCGCGCACACGTTCCATCGCTTCGTACTGTCCGCTCCAATGCACCGTATATCCTGCAGGCAACTGCAAGCCGTCGCGAACCACGCGCTTCGCCTCGTCTACATACGAGCCGATATCGCGACCTGCAACATCGACGTATACGTAACCCGTCAGCATTCCGTTCTCGTTACGCAACATCGACGGACCGCTTCGTATCTTGATTTCTGCCAACTGCGCCAGCGGGATCTGCATGCCCTTCACCGGTACCAACACACGGCTCAGCGCCGGGATATCGCTTCGGAAATCGCGCGCGTAACGAACGTTAACCGGATACCTTTCGCGGCCTTCGATCGTCGTTGTGACGTTGTCGCCGCCAATCGCCGACATCACCACGGACTGGGCATCGTCAATCGACAAGCCATAGCGCGCGAGCTCATCGCGCTTCCAGTCGAAGTCCAGGAAGTAACCGCCCGAGGTGCGTTCCGCGAACACACTGCGCGTTCCTGGAACGTTCACCAACAGCTTCTCGAGCTTGCCGCCCACCGCTTCAATCTGCGCCGTATCCGCGCCAAACACCTTGATGCCCACCGGCGTCCGGATGCCCGTCGTCAACATGTCGATGCGTGCCTTGATCGGCATCGTCCAGGCATTCGACGTGCCTGGAATTTGCAATGCCTTGTCGAGTTCGGCAACCAGATCCTGCGTGGACATGCGGTCCGGCGTCACATGACGGAAAACGCGCTGCATCCATTCCGGAGCCCACTCCGAATACCATGTATCGACGCGACGCCATTGCGAACGCGGCTTCAGCGACACGGTCGTTTCCATCATCGACAACGGTGCCGGATCCGTTGACGTCTCCGCGCGGCCTGCCTTTCCGAACACGCGATCCACTTCCGGAAACTGCTGCAGAATCCGCCCCTGCACCTGCAACAGCCGTTGCGCCTCCGTCACCGAAAGCCCCGGCAGCGTGGATGGCATGTACAGCAACGACCCTTCGTCCAAAGCGGGCATGAACTCGCTGCCCAGCCGCATATATGCGGGAATCGTCACCAATATCATCATAACGGCCACTGCCACAACCACCCACTTGTACTCGAGCGCCAGCCTGCACACCGGATCGTAGACCCGCATCAGAAATCTACTGATCGGATGCGCCTCTTCCGAAAGAATCCTGGTTTTCTTCATCGAAAACATCAGGCGCATCGCCGGATCCAGAGTAATCGCGAGCACCGCCGCAACCACCATCGCGAAGTTCTTCGTATAGGCGAGCGGCTTGAATAACCGGCCCTCTTGCGCTTCCAAGGTCAGCACCGGAAGAAACGACACCGCAATCACCAGAAGGGCGAAGAAGCTCGGGCCGCCCACCTGTTTCACCGCGTCGATCACCACCCGCTCGTAGTCGCCAATGCGTCCGCCGCGATCCCACTCTTCAAGCTTCTTGTGCGTCTGCTCGACCACGACGATCGCCGCGTCCACCATCGCGCCCACCGCGATCGCAATGCCTCCCAGCGACATGATGTTCGCACTGATGCCCATCAGTTTCATCGGAATGAACGAGATCAGAATAGCCGCGGGAATCGTGAAGATAGGAATCGCCGCACTCGGTGGATGCCACAAAAACAGCAAAATCACCAACGAAACGATGATCAACTCTTCGAGCAGTGTGTCCTTAAGATTATCGATCGCGCGCAAGATCAATTCAGACCGGTCATAAGTCGTGATGACCTTGACTCCCTTGGGCAGCCCCGGTTCGATCTCTTTCAGCTTCTCTTTCACCCGTTCGATCACCGCCAGCGCATTCTCTTTCTCACGCATCACCACGATGCCCGCCACCACATCGCCCGTGCCGTCGAGATCCGTGACTCCACGCCGTATCTCAGGACCCAACGTCACCGTCCCCACATCGCGGATCTTGATCGGAATCCCACTGGCATTGCGCAGCAACGCGATGTCGCCGATATCTTCGGTGGATTTCGCATAGCCTCGTCCCCGCACCATATACTCTGCGCCGGCGAACTCCAATAGCCTTCCACCGACATCGTTGTTGCCCTTGCGAACCGCTTCCACCACTTCCGCGATCGGAATGTTGAATGCCTGCAACTTTCTCGGATCCACGTTCACCTGATACTGCCGGACGAAACCGCCAATCGGTGCAACCTCCGCCACACCGGGAACTGCCTTCAAGTGATAACGCAGAAACCAATCCTGCACCGATCGCAACTCGGCCAACGAGTGCTTGCCAGACGTATCCTGCAGCGCATATTGAAACACCCAGCCAACGCCCGTCGCATCCGGACCCAACTCAGTCTTCACCTCCGCCGGCAGTCGAGACTGCACTGCCGACAAATACTCAAGCACTCGCGAACGTGCCCAGTAGATATCGACGCCGTCTTCGAACAGCACGTAAACGTACGAATAGCCGAAGTCAGAAAACCCGCGCACAGCTTTCACGCGCGGCGCACCCAGCATCGCTGTCACCAGTGGGTACGTCACCTGATCCTCAATAATGTCGGGACTGCGATCCCACCGCGAATAGATGATCACCTGCGTATCGGAAAGATCGGGAATCGCATCGAGCGGAATCGACCGCATCGACCAATAGCCCGCCAGCATCAGAAAGCCGGTCAGCAGAAATACCAGAAACTTGTTGCGTGCGGAATACTCGATGATCGCGTCAATCACGGCTTCGACCCACCAATGGCCGACTTCAGTTGGGATTCCGAATCGAGCAAAAATACGCCGGAAACCGCGATCTTTTCACCGGCGTTGAGCCCCCGGGTGATCACGATCCGCCCATCGCGGCGATCGCCGATCTCTACTGCGCGCGGCTCGAAGCGACCGTTGCCCTTATCGATGAAGACCGTCTTCTTCGTACCGGAATCCAGTACCGCTTCTGCCGGAACCGTGAGCATCGGCGCAGACGGAATTCGCAGATCCACCACCACAAACATTTCAGGCTTTAATTGTTGGTTCGGATTCGCAGCCTCCAGCCGCACCTTGATCGTGCGGGTGGTCGGATCCACCTCTGGTTGGATAAACGCGACCCTCGCATTGAGACTCTGCCCGGGCATGTACGAAAGCGAAACCTTCGCGTTCTGCCCCGGGCGCACCAGCGCGGCATCGCTTTCAAAGATATCGGCCACAATCCAGACTTTGCTCAAGTCGACGATGGTGTACAGTTCCATGTCCGGCGTCGCCTTCTGATGCGGAAACGCCTTGCGCTCGGTCACGTAGCCGCTGTGATGCGCATAGAGTGTGTAGTACCGAATTGGCTCGCCCGACGCCAGGATCTGCTCGATCTGCGGGCCGCCAAACTCCCAGAACTCCAGGCGCCGTTTGGCCGCTTCGAACATCGCCTCTGTCTGGTTCGCCGTTCCCGGAACGGTGCTTTTTTCCAACACCTTTCGGGCCTTCGCGGCCAGCAGCAACTCGCGTTGCGACGCCAGCATCTCAGGGCTATAGATGGTCAGCATCGGCTGCCCCCGCCGCACCCACTTGCCGGTAAAATTGACAAATACGTCCTCGATCCAGCCCTCCACCCGAGAATGCACGTGGCTGATCGCCGTCTCGTCATAAGTGACCTTGCCCTGCGCGTGAATGTCGCGAGCCTCGGTGGTTACTTCCGCGGAACCGGATTTCACTCCAATCAACTGTTGCTTGTCGGTGGAAACCTGGATGCCAGGTTCCTGCGATGTTACGCCCGCCTTGCGCTCCACCAACTTCATCCCGCAAACCGGGCAGTTGCCCGGCTTATCGGAATGGATATGAGGATGCATCGGGCAATAGTAATCGTGCTTTGCGAACGACAGTGTCTTCTTTTCCTGCGGACGTTCCTGCACTTGCCGAAACAGATAGCCGCTGCCGAAAACGATCAAGCCAATCAACGCGAAGAACAGAATCCTGATGTGACGCATGGCTATTGCACCAGCTTCTTTCCCGTGGATTCTTCCAGCCGTACCGCAGCTAGATGCAGGTTGCGAAGTTCATCCGCGTAGTTCATTTCGAACTCCAATACCGAAGTGAAGTTCGAAAGCACCGACAGAAAGTCCACCGTACCGGTTTCATAAGACGCAAGCGATGACTCCAATGCCAAACCTGCTTGCGGAATCACCGTTTCCGAATAAATCCGCAGCAACTTGTCCGCGGTTGTCGCCGCAAGATAGTCGTCTTGAATCTTCAAGCGCAGAGATTGCCCGGCGGCTTGATAGACATGCCGCGCCTCGCGGACATTTGTCACCGCCTCGGCTACCGCTGGCCGCTGTTTGCGAAAGTAGAACGCCGGAAGGCTGATGTCGGCACGCAGCATGAACATCGGTGCCATCAGCCCCATGTTGTAGTAGCCAGCCGAAAACGTATAGTCTGGCTGGTAATCTTTTCGTGCCAGATTCACAGCCACTTCCATCTTCTGAATCGACTTCCGCTCGCGCGCCAAAATCGGTGAATGCGCATCGGCCGCTTGTGCCAACTCATCGAGAGTGTCGAGGAAGACGAAGGCTTTCAGTTCGGCTGCGGTTCCATTGAACGCATGCCCCAATACCGCGCCGATTTCCTGTTGCGCCATCCGCGACTCCTGCGTCAATCGCAGCACCTTGGTTTCGAGCACACTCAACTGCATCTGCGCCTTGAACAGATCCTGCTGTGCGGCCTTGCCCACCGTATAGCGAGCCTCGGTGACACGCAGAATCTGCTGCAGCAGTTCGCGATTTTTCTCAAGGATCCGTCGCGCGGTCTGCGCATACGAGAGCTTGTAGTAAGCCGTCTTGACGCGAGTCGCAACGTTCAACTCGACGGTATGGAACTGCTCACGCTCCATCTCCGCGTCCTTGTAAGCAACGTCCGCGCGTAGCTTCAGCTTGCCCGGCGCAGGGATACCCTGCGACGCCATCACTCCAATATTTGCGATCACCTCGCGACCCACGCCAAAGCCCGGCAGAGGATATTTGACGCTGTTCGAAATCAGCGACACCATCGGATCCGGCAGGCTCGAGACCTGGCTCGGACGCAGCAGTGCCGCTTCCACACGCTTCTGTGCGGCTTGAATCTCGGGATTCTTTTCCAATGCCTCCGCCACCAAGGCGTCGACGCTGACAACGGGCTCTTGCGCGCAGGCAAGAGCGATCAGAAGACTGACCAACATACAAGACACCCCTTCTCTATGAATTGCTGAAAAGCGAATACACGGGAAAGAGATCAGATGCGGAGAATGGATACGGAATCAGATGGACGCGTGGCGATCCGGATCTCGACAAAACGTGGATCGTAAATCGCGATCGACAGGAGAGTGACGGGTTCAAGAGCAGAAAGCAAAGCGAAATCCACTGCGGTGTCGGTCGATTTCTCGGCATCGGTGGTATAAGAAATCGAGCAACCTTCATCCTTGCGATCGTCCTGTGCAGGATCCTGTTCCTGCTGATGACAAGGATGAAGCGTCTTGCTGTGTTTTTTCGCAGTTGCTTGCGATGGCGACACGCGGCACTGCGCAACGCAAACGCTGGACCATAAAAGTCCTGCGACCAGCATCAGCGCTTGAAGAAGTCTCGCCACTGATTTCAGTGTATATCACACTCGTTGGCTCTTTTCACCCGAATGACCCACACAGTTGGGGCAAGAGGCAGCGACTTCTCCCCAAATCACCCGTTTTTCTTGGCATCCAACGTGCAGTATCTATGAACGTGTAAGGAGGCAACAAAATGCGGTCAATCAGATGGTTATCTGCTCTCGTAACGTTTTTCATCCTGTCCGTCGGCACGGCGGCACTGCTCCGTGCGGACGAAAAAGGGGACGAGGTCCGCTCTCTGCTCCATTCTATAGCGCCCGATTCGGCCCACCCCGATGATATCGTCGTGGCAACCGGCGAGCGACTGACAACCAAACACCTCGCTGAGCTGTATCTCACAAACGGCACCGACGACGTGAAGGTCGAGATCCTCAAACAGACCGAAACCGAAGTGACGTTCAAGATACCGCCTGGAATCAAAGGAAGGTTCCGGCTGATGATCCTCACCGCCGGGGTGGATCCAAAGTTGGCGGAACAGCCGGTTCGTATCGTTGTTGAGTAGTCTTCTGGGTCCGGTGGAGGAACCCGCTCGGCACCGCGCGGGTTCTTTGGACGTGCAGAAAGTTTCTTATATTATTTCTTCGATCAGATTTCCGGAGACATCGGTCAACCGGAAGTCACGACCGTTGTAGGGATACGTGAGCTTCTCGTGGTGCAGCCCCATCTGGTGCAAAATCGTCGCGTGCAGATCGTTGACCGACTTGCGATTGTCTTCCGCCTTGTAGCCAAACTCATCGGTGGATCCAACAATTTGTCCACCCTTGATACCACCACCCGCCAGCCAGACCGTAAAGCCGTAGGGGTTGTGATCGCGCCCGTTCATGCGCTGTGAAATCGGCATGCGTCCAAACTCACCATGCCAGATCACGATCGTCGAGTCGAGCAATCCCCTGCCCTTGAGATCGCGCAACAGACCTGCGATCGGCTTGTCGGTTTCCTTCGAGTGCATGCCGTGATTGAGCTCGAGATCGAAGTGGGCATCCCAGCTCTCTGTAAAGTTGCCGCCACCGGAATAGATCTGCACATAGCGGACGCCGCGTTCCACCAGACGCCTCGCCATCAGGCATTGCTTGCCAAAGTATTCGGTATCCGGCTCATCTAGACCGTAAAGCTTTTGCGTGACGTCGGATTCCTGTTCCAATCCAACGGCCTTCACCGCGTGCGTCTGCATGCGATAAGCGAGTTCATGCGCGGCGATCCGCGCCGTGAATTCGTTGTCTTCGGGATTCTTTGTCAAATGCTCTTCGTTCAGCTTACCCAAAAGGTCGAGCCACTTACGTTGACGATCCGGCGTCATCTCGGCCGGCGGACGTAGATCCACGATCGGATCTCCACTCGAACGGAACGGGGTGCCCTGATAAGCCGCAGGCATGAAGCCGTTGCCCCAGTTCGGAGCGCCTCCGATAGGGCCTCCGCGCCAGTCGGTGAATACGACGAAAGAAGGTAGGTTCTCGTTCTCGCTGCCGAGTCCGTAGGTGATCCACGAGCCCATCGAAGGATGTCCGGTGAGGATGAAACCGGTGTTCATCTGGAAGAGAGCCGGCGCGTGGTCGTTCGAGACGCAGTACATCGAGCGGATGAACGAGATGTCGTCCGCCATGCCCCCGACGTGCGGAAATAACGACGAGACATCCATGCCGCACTGGCCGTACTTCTTGAACTCCCACGGCGACGGCAGCAGCCCACCCGGATGGCCTTGCGAGACCACGACGTTGCCTTTGCCTGACATCGCCTCGCCTGCGCGACGCTTCAGTTCGGGCTTCGGATCGAACGTATCCACTTGGCTCACGCCGCCATAGCAGAAGATCGAGATCACAGCCTTCGCCTTCGCTGCAAAATGCGGAGCCTTGGGCGTCATCGGATTCGTCGACGCGCCCTTCGCCAGATCGGACATCGCCAAGCCGGCAATGCCACCGCCACACCGATTCAAAAGCTCTCTGCGCGACCAAAATCTCTTGTCGATCATAAAATGTACGCAAACTCGTTCAGGTTGAAGATGGTCTGGCAGAAGTCCACCAGTCCCGTAGGGTTGTTGTTCAGAAAGCTCTGCGCCAGATCGATCTCACGGGATGAGGGCTTGCGTCCGAGAGCGATTTCGTAAGCCCGTTCGATCTGCGCCCTGCGATCGCTTGTGCCAACTTCGCGTTCCACGCGAGCCGCGAACAGCTTCGCCTGATGCATCGCAAAACCGGAATTCATGAGGATCAACGACTGCGTGGCGATCGTGGATCGGTTGCGGCGCGAACACGCGAGATTCGTATCCGGCTTGTCGAACAGCTCAAACATCGGCAACGGAATCGTTCGCTTCGAGTAGACGTAGATGCTACGACGGAAGGTCGATGTATCGTCTTCGGGCCTGCCCGGCCAAGTACGCCGTGAACTGGAAGCAAAAAGCGCCGGATCGATAAAGGGAAAAACACCGGGCCCGCCAATCCTGAGATCCAGAGACCCGGCCGTCGACAATATGTTGTCGCGTAGAATCTCAGCTTCCATACGACGGCGCGCTTGACGCCAGTTCATGCGGTTATCCGGATCGATCTTCCGATTATCCGCAACATCGTCGCTCGCCATCCGATAGGCATCGGAGGTGAGCATTATCCGGTGCATCGCCTTCATGCTCCAACCCTTGGCCACAAACTCGCTGGCAAGCCAATCGAGCAACTCAGGATGCGTGGGCCGTTCGCCGGTCTTGCCAAAGTTCGAAGGCGTCCGCACAATGCCTTCACCGAAATGATGCTGCCAGATTCGGTTCACCATCACGCGGGCGGTCAACGGATTGCGCGGCGAAGTAACCCATTCCGCAAAGGTTTTGCGTCGCATGCTGGATGTCGCTGTGGGATCCGGCGTGGGGAAGTCGAAGTCTTTCTCAGTCGCCACGCTCAACACACCGGGCTTCATCACAGAGCCCTTGTTGCCAAGGCTGCCGTGGTGCAGGAAGTGCGATTCGAGTGGTTTACCGCCATCCTTCTCAATCGTCGCGAACGCCGTATCCACCTCGGGCTTTTCATTCTGGATCAGCGTGATCTTCTCGATGAGATGGCATTGCTTCGCGGCATCCTGTGGAGTCATGATCCACTCGATTTCGCCGCGCGAAACACCGAGCGTCTTTTCTACTTGCAGTGCGTTCAAACGCTGCCCTTCCGAGCGCTTCTCTGGGGGTGTCTTCAATGCAAGTTGGTAAAAGTCAGGAAGCTCAACGATCTTTTCGCCGCGGATCCTGGCTCGATAGGAGGCCTGCAGAGTCTTAAGCTCCGCCTCAACAGGCTCCAGTCGCGCACGCCAGGCTTTCAACGCCGCTTCGTGCTTCTTCATCGCTTCGTCCGCAACGATCGGCAGATCTTTGCTCGATGAGGGAAAGAAGACCGCCTGCATACGGTAATAATCCTTCTGCGGAATCGGATCGAACTTGTGATTGTGGCATCGAGCGCATCCCACCGTCATGCCGAACATCGTTTGCGAGGTGGTCGAAAGGATATCGTCCAATTCATCCATGCGGGTCTGTTCGTTGCGAACGTTCGCCTCAGGACCCAGGTACACATACCCTGTCGCGATCTTCGCTTCTACAGTGCCCGGAGCGTATTCGTCGCCTGCAAGCTGCATCTTCAGAAAGCGATCGTAGGGCATGTCCTGATTGAAGGCGCTCACCACCCAGTCGCGATAGCGAAACACATTTGGGCGGTCGCGATCGGTTTCATAACCATTGGAATCCGCATACCGAGCCAAGTCGAGCCAGTGACGGCCCCAGCGTTCGCCATAATGGGGCGAAGCCAGCAACTGCTCAACGATGTTTGTGAACGCGTTCGTGGATGCATCCGCCAGGAATGCGTTTACCTCTTCGGCGGACGGCGGGATGCCGATGACATCCAGATAGGCGCGACGGATGAGCGTGCGCTTGTCCGCTTTTGCCGAGGCCTTCAAGCCCTTCGCCTTCCAGGCGGCGTTGAGAAACGCGTCCACCGGGTTTCCGGCTGCTGGAGGCTCGACCCGTTTCACTTGTTGGAACGACCAGAATTTGCGTTCTTCTTCCGTGATCGGGCGATCTTCCAGCTTCGCCAAAGCTGCTCTCGGATCTTCGTTCACCGAACTCACGACCGCATCGAGATTCGCGCCGGAATCGATCCAGCTTTTCAAAATCGCGAGATCGGCGTCGCCGAGCTTCTTGCCAGGAGGCATGGACGGCTGATCGATTCCCGCAGCAAAGCGATAGATTTTGCTATTTGCAGCATCGCCGGGTTTTAGTGCCGCGCCGCGTTCACCGCCCTGAAGCATCGCCTCACGCGTCCGCAGGTCCAAGCCCGAAGACTGCATGGCGGATCCATGGCAAATGAGGCAGTTTCTCTTGAGTACCTGTTGGGCCGCAGCCGAGCGGTCATCCGCCAACGCGAAGCCAGCCGTCAAGACGAAAGCAGCAAAAGACATCCGAACCATGTTTCGATTCTATGTCAGTTGCTGCAAGTCCGTGAGGATCGGACCGCAGTGAGCCGGGAAAAAGTGCACCCAGACTCTCGCGGGCGGAGATCTCGGACTCGATTGAAGAAATCCGAAACCAAATCGTCACGAGTGCTATCTTATGAAATGAAAGGGGGCGCACCGGTTTCGACAGGATTGTTGTGTTGTGAGAAGGCGTGCCGGGTTCCAGGCTCCCGTAAAACGACTGGGAAAACATAACTGCCAACAACACGCAGTTTGCGTACGCTGCTTAATTAACTAAGTAGCCGCCCTCTCTTTCGGGCCTGCACGGAAGAGGCAGGGCGTCATCTTGTAGGATTGGCTGAACGCTTCTGTCCGGAGCGGTAAGGCTGAAAACCAATCGGGCTGGGTGGGTTCCGCTCTTGCCGGTTCCTTAGGAACACACCGAGACACTTAGAATCGGAAACGCACGTAGGGCTTTTCATAGCAGGCAGTCTTGGACGCGGGTTCAATTCCCGCCGCCTCCACCAAGATCCCAAACAGGCGCGGCCTCACAAGCCGCGCTTTTTCTGTCTGAACTCGTCCACCAACATCTTGCCCACCGCGCGATGCACTGCATTCGACGGGTGCCCGGCGTGATAAAAATAGTGATCCGCAGGATTCGCGCAAGGCGTCGTGCTCTCGTTGAAAATCGCCCGTCCCGCGCAGGCATCCTTCGTATTCTCGATGCCGAACTGCTTCGGATTCTCCATCACGCGGTCAAAGAACGGACCCCACTGACTCAGCCGCACCTCTATCCCTTTCAGATCCTCAGGAATCTTCGACAGCGCGGGATTCAACCGCAAACCGACCTCCCGAAATGACGGAATCGCCGCCGGCAACAACGCCACCGCGAAACGCTTGGCGCCAAGCCCGGCCAGCACACGGATCCGCGCCTCAAGATTACCCACTGTCTCCGCCGACTCGAGCCTGCGATCATTCAACCCGCCAGCAATGTAGAACAACGTCTTCTTGGGGTCGAACTTCAGCTTCTTGTCGCGAACCCTCGCTACAAAATCCTCGACTTGATTTTCCATACCGATGCCCAATCGCGCGGATCCAACCGTCCGGCCGTTGCCTTTGCCCGATCCTGCGCCACTTACCGCGAAGTTGAGACTGCTCTTGGCGTCCGCCTTGGCATCGTTGGCGGCCAGCAGTTTAATGCCAAGCCCTTCGGCGAAGTAGTGGACGGCGGTGGGTCCGTTGCCGTCCACGTAACCGTTGCCGGTATCCGAATAGCTGTCTCCGAAGACGTAGATGCGATCGATTGGTCGGTCCGCTGCGAAGGCTGTAAGGCTGAGGAAAAGGAGGATCTTCACGCACTGCCAGTTTACAAGGAACTTCTCAAGCTCCCCCGGTGTCTACCGCAAGGATGACAAAACTCCAGAGAAATGCCGTGAGATGGAAGATGGAACAAGCCGCCCTAAGGACCAGACGCGAACTCTCTAGCGGAATCCGCTCGCTCGCGTTCATTGCCAGTGCTGCACCGTCAATTGGTGGAATTGGCACCGCAATTGGAATCGTCCATTCCTTCCGTGGCGGCAGCGGGAGCAAGATGACCATGTTTCTCGCCATCGTTCAATCGCTGAGCGAGGCGATCGTGCCCATGGCGCTGGGACTGGGCGTGGCCATTCCCGCTTGGTTGCTGCATCGTTGGCTTTCCCAAACACTGGACGAATTCAGCCTTGAGATGGCAATCGCTTGCACTGACCCACTGCGATGGAATCAGGCTGCATTGGGAACATTGACCGGCGACAACGCTCCCGTGTCAACGTCTTAATTCGTCGCTACCGCAGCGAACCGCTTAAAGAAGCTATCCCCATTCCATTGCGGACGCTGTTCCGCATTCGCCACTCGCGACAGCAGATCGAAGAGGATCTGCGTGAACTGCCCCGCCCCGGCAAGATCCACTGGTTGCTTCAGATCGTCGCTCAACCCGTGATAACGATCGCGATACCAATCCTTGTAAATCTTCTCCTCAGGAGTTCCAGGAACCCAGCCGAACTTGAACGCTAAAGACGGAACTCCCTTCTTGACGAAGCTGTATTGATCGCTGCGAATGAAACGGTTGCGATCCGGTTCCTTGTCGAACTGCACTTCGATCTTGTGATCCGCGCACACCGTCCGAATATCCGCGCCTAACGATGACTCGCCCAGCCCCTGCACTTCCAGATAACGAAGAGGAAACAGCGGCAGCACCATATCCATGTTGATATCCGCCACCATTGTGGCACCCTTGACGCTGGGATTCTGCGCAAAAAACTTCGAGCCCTGCAGGCCCTTCTCTTCGCCGGTCACCGCCACAAAGATCAACGACCGTTTGGGCTTCATGCCCGATTCCTTCAACCGCCGAGCGGTCTCGAGCATCCAGGCGATACCGGATGCATTGTCCATCGCTCCGTTGAAGATGCGATCGCCTTCCACCGCCTGCGCCTTGCCAAGGTGATCGATGTGAGCCGACAACACCACGTATTCATTACGTAGCTTGCGATCGGATCCCTCAAGCATCGCCACCACGTTCTGCGATTCCACCGCCGAAACAGTCGCTGCCGTCTTCACGCGCAGCTTCAGCTTCAAAGAAAACTTCGGCAACTCGCGATCCGCATCCGCCGCCGCAAGAATCTCTTTGAAGGTATGTCCGGTGCCGACGAACAGCCGTTCCGCCTTTTCCGGATTGAACGACATCGCGCACTTCATGCCGCCACCTTCGTCAAATTTCGGGTCCGCCAACGACATCGAGGGCTGCAATCGCGAAGCCGCCTGACGCGCCCATGGGATGTCCATCGACTTCGGATTCGCGATGTTCACGGTTCCGATCACGCCTGCCGCCTTTAGAAACTTGCCTCGTTCCGAAGAGAAATGGGCTCGCAGATTGCCCTGAATCGACTTCGGACCTCCCGCCAGCATCACCACGATCTTGCCCTTCAGGTCGAGTCCTTTCAAGTCGTCGTAGTTCGCATCTGGCACGGTGAGTCCGTAGCCAACGAACACCACCTCGGCTTCGATCGGCTCGCCTGCCACCCCGGAAGCGCCGCGCGTCGACAGCAGCACCTCTTCGCCGAACTTCACCCGCTCCGCCGCTCCGCCCGTGGGGATGATTTCCACGCGGCTGTTCGGCTCGTCGATCTGACGCACAGCAAACGGAACGGGCTGGATATAACCCTTGACTCCGGCAGCCTTGAGGCCCGCTCGTTCGAATTCCTGCGCGACATAGTTCGCGGCGGCCTTGTGTCCGGCGCTTCCCGTATTGCGACCTTCGAGCTTGTCGTCTGCGAGAAACTCGATATGCTTCCACCAGCGTTTGCCTTCGGCTTCGTAGTCGGCAGCAAAAGTAGCGGCACCGAGGGCAACGGCAAAAACGAGAACAGTTTTCATGGGTCTTCTAATAATAGTCCGAGCAACTCATGTAGTAACCGCACTTCTCGCAGAACAGCTTGCACTTCAGACTTGCGAGGCGAGTCGAACAGATCGGACAGTAGAGCATCGGCTCGTCTTCGGACTTCGGCACATCGTCAGCAGCAGGATCCATTCAGCCATATTGTAATATTTGGTAATGAAGAGCGATCAGCGTCCGGCTTGCGAGCCAGCATCGGAACACCAACACTCGACCGCCGAACCCGTCGTTCGCGGGTACGGTTTTCGACGCCTTGCGATTCTGCTGGTTTGCGTGACCACTTTCTGTTCCGGTCAGCGGAAACAGCCCGAAATGGCCGCCAAATACTCGGCTCGAGGCACACGCGGCGCAATCGGAGCAGGAGCGGAAACTTCCGCAGAAGCCGGTATGCGACTCTTCCATCAAGGCGGCAACGCCGTCGACGCTGGCGTCGCCACCATGTTCGCGGGATCGATGGGCGAGTACTCCCACTTCGGACTCGGCGGCGAAGCGCCAATCCTCATCCGCACCCAAACTGGCAAAGTCTATTCGATCGCCGGCATCGGTACCATGCCCAAACTCGCTACAGCGGACTTCTACCGTAAGCGCCCGCTGAAAGAAGGAGAGGTGCTGCAGATCGATCCCGGTGGGCTCAAGGGCATGGTTCCCGTCGCAGGGATGATGCCCGCTCTTGTTCCCGGCATGGTGGACGCCGGGTTGCTCGCACTTCGCGAGTTCGGATCCAAATCGTTCAGTGAGGTCGTGCAGCCTTCAGTAGACCTGGCCGACGGAATGGCGATGGACGAGATGCGCTATATGAGCATCGCCCGCTCACGCGAATTCTTCGAACTCTGGCCCGATTCCAAGCGCCACTTCATGCCGGATGGCAAGCTCGTTCGGCCTGGCGAAGTCTTCCGCCGCCCGGACACGGCGCGAACTCTGCGCGCGATGATCGACGCTGAAAAGAAGGCCCTCAAGGCCGGCAAGAACCGCGCACAGGCCATCGACGCCGTTCGCGATTACTTCTATCGCGGCGAAATCGCCCGCAAAATTGATGCGTTCAGCAAAGCGAACGATGGCCTTCTGCGCTACGAAGACATGGCCGCCTTCAAGCTCGAACTCGAAGAGCCACTCTCCACCACCTATCGCGGATACACCGTCTACAAGCCTGGATTCTGGAGCCAAGGGCCTTCTTTGATTCAGGCGCTCAATATCATAGAAGGCTTCGACATCAAGAAGATGGGCCACAACTCGCCCGAGTACATCCACAAGCTCACCGAGGCTCTCAAGCTCGCCTATGCCGATCGCGACACCTATTACGGCGACCCCAAGTTCAGCAAGATTCCTTCGGAAAAGCTGCTTTCACGAGAGTACGCAGCGGAACGCCGCGCCCTGATCGGTGACCGAGCAGCCATGGGATTCAATCCAGGCAAACTGGGCGGCACCCATCCTTCGGAAACGACGATGGTACGCATCAAGATCGACGATGCGCTGATGGCCCGCGACACCACCTGTGTCGATGTCATCGACAAAGATGGGCTCATCTTTTCGGCTACGCCCTCGGGCGCGTGGCTGCCATCGGTGATCGTCGGTGACACTGGCATTCCGCTCACCCAGCGTGCGCAGAGTTTTCTGTTGATTCCGGGCCATCCCAACGAACTGGCGGGAGGCAAGCGTCCCCGGGTGACGTTGAGTCCAACACTGGTGACAAAGCAGGATGGCTCGCCTTACCTCGCGCTGTCAACCCCTGGTGGCGACAATCAGGATCAAAGCCTGCTGCAGTTGCTGCTGAACGTGATCGAGTTCAACATGAATGCGGAGAACGCGGTGGAATCGCCTCGTCTGCAAACGCGTCACCTGGTATCGAGCTTCGACAATCACGCCTGGAACCTGGGCGATCTGCTCTTGGACGAACGTATCCCTCGTGCGACGTTTGACGCGCTCACCAAGCGCGGACACGTGGTTGAATACCGCGATCGCTGGAATAGCGGCGCCGCGCCTGTCCTGGTGCGTGTCGTTCCTGGCGGCATCATCGAAGCAGGCGCCGACCCGTGGGGATATCGCGTCGCCCACGCCTGGTAGGTAACATGCTGCCGCTCTTCGACGATCCGGAACCGCCCGGATTCGACAAACTCTCGCTTGCCAGAAAGCTGGAAAAACTCAGCCGACAAGGCATCCAGATCGGAACCAGTTCGTGGAAATACGAAGGCTGGCTCGGCCAAATCTACGACCGCGAACGCTACATCACTCGCGGACGCTTCTCTCAGAAGCGCTTCGAACAGGAGTGCCTCAACGAGTTCGCGGAAACATTTCCCATTGTTTGTGGTGACTTCACTTTTTACCAGTTCCCGTCGGAACAGTTGTGGAGCAAGCTCTTCGCTTCCGCCCCGCGATCGTTGCAATATGCCTTCAAGGTTCCGGAAGAGATCACCGTCAAGACCTTCCCGCCGCATCCCCGCTACGGTGCGCGCGCGAACATGGACAACCCCGGTTTCCTCAATGCCGATCTCTTCCAAGCGGCTTTCACGCAGTTGCTCGAACCCTACCGCCGACAAACCGCAGTCCTGCTCTTCGAGTTTGGAGCCTTCTCCCGCCGCGCGATGCCCGATGTCGAAAGCTTCGCCGCAATGCTCGATCCATTTCTCGCCAAACTCCCCCCTGACTTTCGCTACGCAGTCGAGATCCGCAACCCGGATTTTCTTGCGCCAGACTACTTCGCCGTGCTCAAGCAACACAACGTCGCGCACGTCTTCAACGCCTGGAGCAAGATGCCGGAACTTGGCACGCAGATGACCTTGAAGGACTCTTTCACGGCGGATTTCACGGTCGTCCGCGCGCTTCTCCGGCACGGCCGCGTCTATGACGAAGCGGTGGACAAGTTCGCCCCCTATGAGACAATTCAGGATGAAAACCCTCCTGCCCGCCAAGCCCTGCAATCTCTCATCCAGAGAGCCAAAGCGAAGAAGGAACCGAGTTTCATCTTCGTCAACAACCGGCTCGAGGGCAACGCCCCTAAAACGATTGAGGCCGTAGTGTCAGATGAATAAATTCGACGCAATCCTGTTTGATTTCGACGGTGTCCTCGCAGATAGCGAACCCATCCACTACGAGGTCTGGTGCGAGATCCTCGCGCCCTATGGTTTCAAAATGGACTGGGATCACTATGTCCGCCACTGCGTCGGAATTTCCGACAAATTGATGATCGAACTCTTCTGCGCTGCGCAGACGCCGCCGCTCGACTTTGAAGAGATCTACGGACAATATCCGCGCAAGAAAGAACGCTTCAGTGAGCGGATGCTCGAAGTTCTGCCGTTCCATCCCGCGACTCTCGAAATCGTTCGGGAAATCGCAATCCCAATGGCGGTGGTTTCCTCAAGCGGACGCAACGAAGTGGAGCCTCCGCTGATCCATGCGGGCATCCGCGACCGCTTTCAGACGCTCGTCTGCGGACTCGAAGCCGGCAAGCTCAAGCCAGAGCCAGATCCGTATCTGAAAGGCGCTTTGGAGTTAGCCGTGAAGAATCCGCTGGTGGTCGAAGATTCGGACGCGGGCGAACGCTCGGGCATCGCCGCGGGGTTCCAGGTTTTGCGCGTGGCGTCTGCCGACGAGGTGGCTCCTCGTCTCCGCGCATTGCTCTTGGAAAATCGCTAGACTACAGCGATGACCGCTACGTTGTCCACCCAAATCGATATCGATTCCAAGGGCGTCGCCCGGATCGCGGGAACCGGGTACAAGGTCAGGGTTCTCATTCCAGAGATCCTGGCGAGCGGGTGCGCTGCGAAAGCCGTACAGAAACAGCATCCAGATCTTTCGTTGGCGCAGATCTATGGACATCCAACTGCTGCGCCGCCGCAACCACTTTCGGCCAGCCGCCGGCATTTGCATCCGCGACATTGTTCCAAGGGCCATTCGTGACCGCGTCGCCCGTCGCCAGAATCTTCTCTTTGGGCAAAAACATGAAGCCGTCGCCGCGCGTATGCGCCCATCCGAAGTCATGGAACTCCACCCGCCGCTCACCATCGTCGATCTCGCAGTGTGTATCGGCATCCACGCCTGTGAAATCCCGTCACGGCAGCAACAGCGCTAATACACTGAAAACAGAGGGACAGCACATCGGCGCGACACTTGCCTCTATAATGAAGATGATGAAGTGGGTTATACGTCATGTAGTTGGGGCTGCTCTGTGCGCCGTCGCTCTTCCGATCTCGGGTCTTTCCGCCGACATTCAATTGATCGAAGAGATCATCGTGAAGGTCAACGGCGATATCATTACTCGCGGCGAAATCGAGCGTACGCGCCGCACGATGGAAGCCGAACTACGTTCCAACAAAGAACTCACCGGCCCTCGTCTGCAACAGCAGATCCGCGATCGCGAAAAAGATGTTCTGCGTGAACGCATCGATCAACTGCTGCTTGTCCAAAAAGGCAAGGAACTAAACGTCAATGTAGACCAGGAATGGTCGAAGTACCAAGCTGAACTGCAGCGCCGCTTCAATCAGTCCGATCCCGAAAAGTTCCAGGCATTCGTCCGTGAACAGACCGGTACGCCATATGAGGACTTCCGCAGTGACTGGAAGAACAATGCCGTTACCCAGCGTGTGGTCCGCGAACAGGTCAGCCGAACAGTCAACGTTCCTCGCGAAGAACTGAAGAAGTATTACGAAGAGCACAAGACCGAGTTCCAACGCCAGGAACGCGTCTTCCTGCGCCAGATACTGGTTGCCACCGAAGGCAAGGATGAAGGCGGCGTAGCCGCCGCTGAGAAGAAGGCAAAAGATCTCGTCGCCCGCACCAAAAAGGGCGAGCGCTTCCCCGAACTCGCCCGCGACAACTCCGATGCTCCCACGGCCCAACAGGGCGGCGACATGGGCCCTTGGGAAAAAGGCAAGCTCCGCGAAGATATTGAAAAGCTGGTCTGGGACAAACCGCGCAACTTCGTCAGCGATCCGCTGAAAGTTCCAGAGGGTTTCCTGATTCTGCGTGTCGACGAACATCAGAAAGAAGGCCAAGCCGAACTCGAAGAAGTCGAAGGCGAGATCATGGAAAAATTCTATGGTCAGCGCTTTCAACCGGCTTTGCGTGACTACCTGACGAAACTGCGCTCCGACGCCTTCCTCGAGATTAAGAACGGTTGGGCGGACACCGGCGCGGCCCCCGGTAAAATTACCGCGTGGACCGATCCCGCGCAGTTGAAGCCCGAGACCATCTCCAAAGAAGAAGTTGCCGCGCAAACGCGCCGCCGCCGTCTTCTCTGGGCGCTTCCGATCCCCGGAACCGCAGTTGCCAAGAACAAACCCTCATCCTCGAAACGTTAAGCCAGTCCATGAAATCTCCGTTTGTGGTCGACGTCAAGCCTGAACAGAACATCCACACGACGTTCCTGGTGCTGGCCAAAGAGATTCGCCAGAAGAAAAGTGGCGATCCGTTTCTGTCGCTGATGTTGGCTGACAAAACCGGCGAAATCGATTCTAAGATGTGGGATAACGCGGCCGAAGTGATGGACACTTTCGACCGCGATGACTTCATCCGTGTCAAAGGACTCACCCAGAACTTCCAGAACCGCCTGCAGCTAACGATCCACAAGCTGCAGCGCATTGAGGATGCGGAAATCGAGTTCGCGGACTACTTTCCCGCCTCGAAACACGACCCGCGCGAGATGGAGGCAGAGGTCCGGGCCCTGATTGCGAGCTTCGAAAATCCACATTTGAAGGCACTGCTCGAAGGCGTGTTCGCCGACGAGAAGATCGCGACCGCCTATCGCACCGCTCCCGCTGCCAAGAGTATCCATCACGCGTTCCTGCACGGGTTGATTGAGCACGTACTCAGTATGGCCAAGGTGGCGCTGTTCACGGCATCGCATTATGCGAACATCGACCGCGATCTGTTGCTGACGGGCGTGATTCTGCACGACATCGGCAAGATCCATGAACTCACCTATCATCGCGGATTCGGATATTCGGACCGCGGCCAGTTAATTGGCCACATCATGATGGGCTTTCAGATGGTCACTGAAAAAGCTGGCGCGATCACCGGCTTTCCGGATAAACTGCTGCAACTCGTGCAGCACCTGATCTTGAGCCACCACGGCGAACTGGAATACGGCTCGCCCAAGGTCCCTGTGTTTCCCGAAGCGATGCTGCTGCACCAGATCGACAGCATGGATTCGAAGATGGAAACCATGCGCAACATGATCGAGAAGGACAATCGAATCGACGGCAACTGGACCGGCTACAGTTCCGCCCTCGAGCGCGCTGTGCTGAAGAAGGTGCGGTTCCTCGATGAGACTCCTGCTGCTCCTGCTCCCACGACGAAGCCCGCTGGTGGACCGGTTCCTGCACACGGCGGCGGTGGACACAAGCCGCAGCAGAATTCCCTTTTCGCCGACAAATTGACCCAAGCCATCAAGAGCAACTAGTGAACGATTCCCCCGGCCCCTTGGAATTGAAGTGCCTGCAAGCCATCTGGCGCTTGGGCGAAGCCAACGTTAAGGATGTCCGCGACATCGTCACCAAAGACCGCAAACTGGCCTATACGACGGTCATGACAACGCTCGATCGCCTCGAAAAAAAAGGGACGCTCAAGCGTAAGAAGTCCGGCAAGGCGTTTGTGTATTCGGCCGCTATGACGGAATCCGAGTTGCGGCACCTCGCCGTGCAACATCTGACCGAGGAATACTTCGAGGGATCGAGAGAAAGCCTGCTGGCGTATCTGCGGGGCAGTTCGGAACCTGCTGCCGCAGCCGCAACAGCGCCTTCTCTGCAGCCTGTTTCTGTGGCCACGCGGTTGGATCCTTCGCTGCTCTAACATTCATTCCCTTTGCCAGTCTTCCGATATCCACCGTCGAGTGTCGAAGCGATCATGACCAAGACTCGGCGAATGCTTGCGGTCAGGACATTCTGTTTCGTGACGATGAGCGTGCTGATCCTCTGGTTTTCGTCACCAGGCAAGGTCGGCATTGAGATGGTGATCTTCCCGTCTTTTCTCTTGGTCGTCATGCTTTGGTCTGGAAAGCGAACCCTTCAGAAAACCAGGGGAAACCTCCGTCTACTGAATTCGAACTGAAACCGGATGCGATCGAGGCCCGGTCCGCGTTGGCCTCCCGTGTCATTCCTCGCAATCAGGTTCGGAAAGTGAAGAATGTTCCCGATGGCTTGCAGGTGCATGGCGCAACGCTCACTGACCGGCTCGTGGTCCGCAAAGAGTTGGAGGGCTACGAACAACTGGCCGCCGTTCGCAGTTGGGCTCCAGAGGGCACCGCTCGAACATCCGGAGGCATTTCCGTTCAGTTGCAACTACTCGGGTATCTGTGTCCTGCTGATTGGTTCGTATTCCGTGGCGAATCCCTGGATTGCCGTTCCGTGCTGTCTGGCAAAGTGGTTTCTGCCAGTCCTTGTTTTGCAGATCGCCGGACTCCTTGTGCGGGCCTACCAACTCAGTCGCTAACCAAACATCATCTTCCTGCAAGTATTTGCACGTCCACCTCTTGACAAGAGGCGAACAATAGGCGAATATGGATCAACGGCGAAGAAATAGCGAAAACGCAGCAATTGGACGCTGGTCACATCTCTCATGTACGCCTGTATCCACATCCTTTCGCTATCTCAACAGCAAGTTTGCAGCACAGCGGGCGGCGCAAATAATCTCGTGGGGCGCGTTGACGCTAAAGCTGCGAATCGGGCCAGTGCACTTTTGGGTGGACTGGCCCGTCTCTTCTCTCCTCAGATCGAATTTGTCGACGAAAACACAGCCGTGATTCCCATCGCACCTCTGACACGCCTCATGGGGGGCCCCGGACAGATCGCCAGCGAAATCGCCCGGCGCTTATCCGAACGCGGACTGCACGGCAACATCGGCATCGCCGCGCAGCCCGACACCGCGATTCTCGCCGCGCGCAGCATCCCCGGCGTCACCATCATCCCGCAAGGCTTCGAGCGCAATATGCTCGGCAAACTGCGGGTCGGCGTCCTGCCCGTCAGCAGTGAAGCGCTGCGCGTGCTCGACCATTGGGGCATCCACACGCTCGACGAATTCTGCGCACTGCCCGAAGCCGGCATCCTCGAAAGGCTCGGCAAAGATGGCTTGCAACTGCTGCAGATCGCCAAAGGACATCTCGCCCGCCCTCTGCGGCCCGAAGCGCAGCGCGTCAACTATACCGAACGCATCGAAACAGAAAATCCGCTGACGCTGCTCGAACCGTTATTGTTCCTGCTCTCGCGGATGCTCAACGAACTCTGCGAACGGTTGCGATCGCAATCCCGCGCGACCACGCAACTCCGCCTGCGGCTTGAACTCGAAGGAAAAACCACGCACACGCGCATCCTGCAACTTCCCTTCCCCACACACGATGCCAAGACGCTGCTGAAACTGTTGCAACTCGATCTGGAAGCGCATCCGCCGCAGGCTGCCATCCGCGCCGCGACGCTCGCCGTCGAACCGGTGGAACCGCGCGTCGTCCAGCACGATCTCTATACACCGCCCTCACCCGCGCCCGAGCGGCTGGAACTGACGCTGGGCAAGATCCGCGCCATGGTCGGCATCGAGAATGTCGGATCCCCACAACTGCTCGACACACATCGCCGCGATGCCTGGAAGATGAACGCCACACCGAGCCTCGTCGCAGAACAGTTCGAAACGCCGCGAGAGAAAGGCCTGAGACTCGCCTTCCGCTACTTTCGTCCTCCGGTCAAGGCACGCGTGGAACTCGCCAGCGGCACCGGACGCCCCGCCCGTGTCTTCACTCAAAAACTCCATGGCTCGCAACAGATCTACGGCGCCGTGGTCGAATGCGCAGGACCCTGGAAAGCATCGGGCGAATGGTTCACCTCCGCCCCCTGGGACCGCGAAGAGTGGGACCTCGGACTCAACGATGGCGGCATCTACCGCGCCTATTCGGCCAAATCGCCCCGGCGCCCGACGGGCGGTGTGAGGATGAACGAGGAAGATCGCGACTGGTTCCTCGAAGGTTCCTACGATTAGGACAGCAGCCGTGTCCTACATCGAACTCCATTCCCGCTCCGCCTTCAGCTTCCTCGAAGGATCTTCCGCTCCCGAGGACCTCGTCGAGGCCTGCGTCCGCTACGACATGCCGTCGATGGCCCTCATTGACACCGACAATCTCGCCGGAGCCCCGCGCTTCTACATGGCCGCTCAAAAGGCTGGCATCCAGGCTCACATCGGCGCGGAAATCACCGCCGACAACCAATCCCGCTACACCCTCTTAGCCGAAAACCGCACCGGCTACCAGAACCTCTGCCGCCTCATTTCATCGATGAAGCTCCGCTGCGAAAAAGGCAAAGCGAGAGCCACAGAGTTGGAGTTCCGCGAATACTCTCAAGGCATCGTCTGCCTCACCCGCGGCTTTGAAGACACCGCCAAGCTCATCGACATCTACGGACCCAACAACGTCGTCGCCGAACTCCAACGCCACTACAATCGCGAAGAAGAGGCCCGCAATCAGTACGTCCAATCGCTCGCGGCAACTTACAAACTACCGCTGCTCGCGACCAACGGAGTCCGCTACGCCACGCCCGGCGAACGCGAACTCATGGACATCCTCACCTGCACACGCCACAAAACCAACATCCACGAAGCCGGGCGGCTGTTGCTCAAAAACAATGACGCCTACCTCAAACCACCGGCAGAAATCAGACAGCTCTTCGCCGATCTCCCCGAAGCCGTCGATTACAGCCGCGACCTCGCACAGCGCCTACACTTCACGCTCGCCGATCTCGGCTATGAGTTCCCGCACTATCCTTTGCCGGAAAACGAAACCATCGATTCGTTCTTGTGGAAGCGCACGGACGAAGGCGCGCGCATCCGTTATCAGCCATACTACGATCGCGCGCGCAACCAGATCGAACGCGAATTGAAGCTCATCGCCAAACTCAAACTCGGTGGATACTTTCTCATCGTCTGGGACATCATGCAGTTCTGCAAACGCAACGGCATCCTCGCACAGGGCCGCGGATCCGCAGCCAACAGCGCCGTCTGCTACTCGCTCGGCATCACCGCCGTCGACCCCGTCGGTATGGATCTGCTCTTCGAACGCTTCCTCTCAGAAGAGCGCGGGGAATGGCCCGATATCGACATCGACCTGCCTAGCGGCGAACAGCGCGAAAGTGTCATCCAATACGTCTACGAACGCTATGGACGCCACGGCGCAGCGATGACCGCCAACGTCATCACCTATCGCGGACGTTCCGCCGTGCGTGACGTCGGCAAGGCGCTCGGCTTCTCGCAAGAAGATCTCGGCAAGCTTTCTAGCGTCGTCTCCAGATGGGGCTGGAAGGATGACAAGACCGACGCCGTGCCCAAGCAATTCAGCACTGCGGGCTACGACCTGCGCGATCCCCGCATCGCCAAGTTCATCGAACTCTGCGGCGCGATCCAAGACTTGCCTCGTCACCTCGGACAGCATTCCGGAGGCATGGTCATCTGCCAGGGCGCGCTCACCGGTATCGTACCTCTGGAACCCGCCACCATGCCCGGCCGCGTCATCATCCAATGGGACAAAGAAGACTGCGCCGACCTCGGGCTCATCAAAGTCGACCTGCTCGGATTGGGAATGATGGCCGCGCTCGAAGAAACCATCCACATCATCCGCGACGCCTGCGGTGAAGAGGTGAACCTCGGGCGTTTGCCGCAAGACGATCCCAAAGTTTATGCTGCATTGCAGGAAGCCGATACCGTCGGACTCTTTCAGGTGGAAAGCCGCGCGCAGATGGCTTCTCTACCCCTCACGAAGCCCGCCAAATTCTACGATCTCGTCGTGCAGGTCGCGATCATCCGCCCCGGACCCATCGTCGGCAAAATGTACCATCCGTTCGTCCGCCGCAAACAGGGCCTCGAACCGCCGGTGTCGCTGCATCCTTCACTCGACGGCGTTCTCGCGCGAACGCTCGGCGTCCCGCTGTTTCAGGAACAACTGCTGCGTATGGCAATGATCGCGGCCAATTTTACGGGAGGCGAAGCCGAAGAACTTCGCCGCGCCATGGGCTTCAAGCGCAGCGAGAAGCGCATGAAGGACATCGAAGTCCGCCTGCGCAGCGGCATGACTGCGAATGAAATCGGCAAAGAGGCACAAGAGAAGATCATTCAATCGATCACCTCGTTCGCGTTGTATGGCTTCCCTGAATCGCATGCCGCGAGCTTCGCGCTGTTGGCCTACGCGAGTGCGTACTTGCGCTGCTACTACCTCGGACCCTTCACCGCCGCGCTGCTTAACAACCAGCCGATGGGCTTCTATCATCCCGCGACGCTCATCAAAGACGCGCAACGCCATGGCTTGCGCGTGCTGCCCGTGGATATTGAGAAATCCGGCGCGGTTTGCACCATCGAGACTGGATGCTTACGCCTGGGCTTCAACTATGTGAAAAGTCTACGACGCCAGACCGGCGAGGCGATCGTTGTGGAGCGGAAGCATCGCGGCAATTTCGCCAGCATCACCGAACTCGCCCGCCGTGTCCCCGAAATCCAACGAGATGAACTGCGTCAACTCGCGCGCATCGGGGCGTTGAACAGCATCCAAGGAACCCACCGTCGTGACGCACTGTGGCAGAGCGAGTTGGCGTTGAAGCCGGTGGGGCCGTTGTTAGAGATGTTGGAACCCGCCAACGAAGCGTCGCCACTGATCGCAATGGCGCGAGAAGAGCGTCTCATAGCGGACTTCCAAGGCACCGGCGTCACCGTCGGCAATCATCCGATGGGCTTGCGTCGCGATCATCTCAACGAATTGGGCATCGTGCCCGCTGGCGCGGTACGTTCCGAACGGCACGGTTCGATCATTCGCGTCGCCGGATGCGTGATCTGCCGCCAGCGTCCGGAGACCGCCAAGGGGTTTGCGTTCTTCAGTCTTGAGGATGAAACCGGAATCGCCAATGCGATCGTGAATCCCGATCTGTTCGAGCGGAATCGGCTGATGCTAGTCAGCGAGCCGTATCTGATGATGGAAGGGATCCTGCAGAATCATGGCGCGCCATCGGTGAAGGTCGCGCGCGTCCAGCCGCTGCGCTTTGGAGAGCCGATGGTGGCATCGCACGACTTTCACTGATGCATTTTAAGTAGCCGACTGAATGAGCCCTTGGGTTTCGTCGACTCGACCCCATCCTCAGCGATTCGGATCTGTTGGCAAGGCCTTGCGCCACGGATCGCTGTTCATGTTCTCTTCCCCCGTGTAGTAGTGATGACGAGCCGTGCTCGGTGGTACGTTAAGGTCAACTCAATTTTCTTTGACCCCGGTTCGTACTGGTACACGCATTCAAGGTTGGAGGAAACGTAATGTTTCAATTTCGACCGTCTCTTTTGCTCCTTTTCCCAGTTAATACATAACGGCCATTAGGGGAAAAGGCAACGGAATTGACAGGTCCTCGATGCCCCTTGAATTGCCGAACTTCGACTCCGCTGGATGTTTCCCATAAACGCGTGACCGTGTCAGCGCCGCCTGTAGTGGGTCAGTTTGAAAACTATATTGTTCTGTACTTACCCCTCTCGTTGGTACGCTCAACAATCCGCTTATCTTTCGCGTCGCGGACCACCCAGCGTGCGTCATTCTTGTAGCGCGGTTCGGTCGGTAGGTCGCCGCGTTTCTGACATTCATGCGGGAAATGTTCCTCTAAGAACCGATACATGTCGTTTGTAAAGAAAATCGTTCCGGGGGCCAGCGCTTCTATCCACCCGTAAACAGCAGCTCGAAGTTCAGTTTCTTGCAGCATTCAACGCCTTACCCTTCTCGTCCGTGCCATTAATGCTATCATGCCAACCCGCTCAAGCATACCCAAAGATCACGACTTCGCACAATGGCGGGCTGCCTGTATGCGGGCCCGATCACGGGGTTGTTCAACACGGGTGTTAATGCCGGAGGAACTATCCTCTCCGGCAACACAGGCGATTGCTGTAACGGCTTAACGGAAATCCACTGGCTTCAAAACGGCGGAACCGCCTTCGATCGAAGCAGAGACCAGATTGGGGCCGAGTACGAATTGCAGAGTGTACGGTACCGTACCACTCGAACCATCGCCGCCGGTTCCAGTGGTGGATGCTTCGATCAGCGGGCGCTGGGCGACGGATAATTGTGGAACCGCCCAACTCAATGGCGGCACCGCGTTCTCGACGATCACCGACTGCAACCCTGCAAACCTGCAAACCTAAATACGGGTCCATTCCGCAACTGGACTCCATTCACTGTCAGCTCTGGATTTCTGAATGGAACCAATACCCTATCTTTCGCAGGCCATCCGCGTAGAATTTCTAGAGTCGAACGCCATCACCGATGCCCCGGAACCGGCGACGCTGGGCCTGGCTGGCTCGGTGTTGCTGGCGCTAGGCATCGCTCACCGCAAGCGTCGCGCGCGCGAAGCTTGAGCCAGGCCACACCAGTCGTGCGAATCAGAAGCCGATCAGGGACACTGGTCGGCTTCTCGCTGCGGGTTGCCGGACTTGCCATGCGGAGGCGACGCCGCGATCGGAAGCGCGAGGCGCAACATGCCCGCGCGGTCACGGTTTTCTTCACATTCAAGGCATGGCGCGCGTCGCTGCCACAAGGCACCCGACGCAGCCAAGTCCCACTGGCTTCGCAAAGATTCCATCATCTGTATCGCTTCGATGACATGACCAAGCCATCATTGCCGTCACGGCGCCGATGGTGCAGGATGAGGGCAATCTCTCGATTGAAGATCTGGTCGGCAAACATACTCGAGAGGTTTTCTGAAAGCCTCAACGGCATCACCCTGCAAAGACATGCTCACGCATACATCCGGCATGGCGAAGCCACTGCTTAGGAACTCGCAGGCGCGCGCATCCTCATTGACATCGATCGTTTCCAGCCAGTTCCTACATTTGCGCCTTCCGCCGTTTTCGTAGGATGAATCATGATCGGCACGTTATTGCTGCTCGTTGCTCAGGATCTTCCCGTGGAGCATCCGCTGTTTGTCGGCGATACCGTGCATGAGATGCGGCTCTACTTCGACCGACCGGATTGGTACCTTCGTCTGCGCGCCAGCTTCGAAGGCAAAGCGGATCCCGACTATATGGAAGGCCGCTTCGTTTGAGGCGATGTCAACATCGATCGCGTGGGCGTGCGTTTCAAGGGCAATTCGAGCTATCGCACGTATCCAACGCAGAAAAGATCATTCAAGATCGAAACCAACGAGTTCGTCAAAGGCCGGCGCATCCAAAACATCGATACTTTGAATCTCAACAACGCGTTTAAAGATCCGTCGATGGTGCGCGAAATAGTCTACTACGAGATGGCTCGCGATTCTGGTCTGAAAGCTTCGCGCGTTAGCTAGGAGATCCGCAGGGGACGCTGCAATGGCGCGGTCGGGATGCCGCCCCTTACAAGCAGACCTTTGAAAAAGACAACAACGAAGCAGCGGACGATTGGAGCGATCTCATTCGCCTCATCGATGTCCTCAACAACACACCATCCGATCAGTTGCGGGAAAGGCTCGAACCGCTGCTCGATGTCGAGAGTGCATTGGCACTGCTTGCGCTCGACAACGTGACCACGAACCTCGACAGCTACATCGGATCGGGACAGAATTACTATCTTGATCACCGGAAGGCGACGACCGGTTCGCATTGATGCCCTGGGATCCGAATGAGGCTTTCGCATCGTTCGATATAGGCATCCCACTTGCCGATTTACAACGATTGCCACTGTTCTTTACGCCAAGGCCGAGGCGGATGCCCGGAGGTCCGCCACTACCGCCCAACGCGATGTCGTCGAGACCGGTGGCGCAAAAGCTCTGGGATGTGCCGGAATACCGGGAAAGGTATCTGGCGAAGATCCGCGAGATTGCAGAGGGTTCTGCGAATCCCGATGCGTTGTTAGTTAGAGCGAATGAGCGCACTGCGGGCGGTGATCGAGCCTTGGGTGGAACTGGAGAAGCACTCGATGTTCACGATCGATCGGTTTCGCGGGGCATTGACAGAAAACATCCAGACCGGAACCGCCGGTCCGCCGATGCCGGGCACCCCTCCAGTTCCGCGATCTCTGATTCCGGGCCTTGAGCCGTTCCTGCGCGAACGTGCGGCGAGCATCCGCGAACAGCTACCATAACGGCTTGTCCCGAGTCAGTTCTTCGATATCCGTCAAACCCGCCTTGAACTGGTCACAGCTCTACTTTGGCGTCGGTTTCACGACTCTCGCCACGTTGATTTTGGAGCTGTCGCTCACGCGCATCTTCTCGGTCATCTTTTACTATCATTTCGCGTTTCTCGCCATCTCCATCGCGCTGTTTGGCTTGGGCGCAGGCGGCGTCCTTTCGTATGTAGTCGCCGGATGGCGTGCCGATCTGTTCACCAAGCTGGGAGCCCTTGCCATCGCCAATGCGTTCGCCACTGTAGGCGCAGTCAGTTTTTTGCTCTCCCAAAGCGGCGAACCCACCAATTTCTCGCTGGTGCTGGTCTATCTGGTGAGCGCGATCCCCTTTTTGCTTGCTGGCACGATCATCTCGCTCGCGATCTCGGAATCGATTGAGCGCATCGATCGCGTCTACTTCTTCGACCTGCTTGGCGCCGCTGCAGGATGCCTGCTGCTGATCCCGCTGCTCGATCTTGTGGGAGGCCCGAACACAGTCATCGTGGCAGCCATCGTCTTCGGAATTTCCGCAGCGATCTGGTTCAACCTCGCCGGACGCGGCACACTGCGGGCCGCCGCGGTGATGGTGTCGCTGGCCTTGCTGGGACTCGTCTTCGTGAACTCGAAGAGCCATTGGATCGATATCCATTACGCCAAGGGCCAGCCGCTTCCCAAAGAAATCTTCTCGCAGTGGAACAGCTTTTCGCGCATTGGGGTGGCTCCCGAAAGACCCGGTGGTCCGAACCTCATCATTATCGACGCGGACGCTTCCACCGGCATCGCCAACTTCAATTTCGAAACAATGGACCAGCGCACGCGCGATGCCCTGATCTACGACGGCCCTGGCTTCCCTTATGCGATGCGGCCCGGCGCAAAGGCCCTGGTTATTGGACCCGGCGGCGGTTGGGATGTCTCTCGCGCGCTTGCATCCGGCAGCAAAGACGTGACCGGCGTCGAGATCAATTCGATCATCGCCCGGACGGTGATGAAAGATAAGCTGCCACAGTTGAGCAACGGCATTTATCTCCGACCGGAAGTCAAAATTCACGTCGAGGATGGACGCAGCTTTGTACGCCGTTCCACCGATCGCTATCAGGTGATTCAAGCGACGCTGGTGGATACTTGGGCGTCGACCGCTGCGGGCGCGTTCGCGCTCTCCGAAAACAATCTCTACACGTCCGATGCGTTCTACGATTACTTGAGCCATCTGACCGAAGATGGTATTTTGACCTTCACCCGATGGGGCTTCGATCCTCCGCGCGAGTCTTTGCGTTTATTGAGTCTTTCGATGGAAGCGCTGGCCCGCCTCGGTGAAACAGCGCCCTCGCGGCACGTGATCGTGACCCGGCAGAATAGCGCCATCATCAAGCAGTGGGGCGCGACGGATACCGTACTGATCTCGCGCAAACCGTTTTCTAAAGAAGATCTGGAACGTGCCCGCGTCACCGCAGCCAAAGCCAACATGCGGATCGTCTATCTGCCCGGCGACAAAACCGATACGCCCTTCGCCCAGTTGTTGAAAGCCCCGGATCTCGCCAAGTTCTATCGCGAGTATCCCTTCGACGTCACCCCGGTGGACGACGATCAGCCATTCTTCTTTTACACCGTGCAACCCCGCGATTTGCTGTCGTTTTGGACCTCCGAATCGAAGTCAGCGGCGGATTACAAGATCAATCGCGCCGTGCCCATGCTATTCAGCCTGATGGGTATAAGCATCTTCGCCACCCTCCTGATTCTGGTGATGCCTCGTGTCTTGCTCGGAAGCCGGTTGCCCAAAGAAAAGGGCGTACTGCGGTTTCTCTTCTACTTTCTGGGCGTCGGCGTCGGGTATATCCTCATCCAAGTCGCGCTCATTCAGAAGTTCGTGCTGTTTCTGGGGCATCCCACTTATGCGCTCATCGTCATCGTATTTTCAATGCTGGTGGCGAGTTCTGTGGGAAGCTTCTACTCGAAGAGGTTCATCGCCGGAAATGCCAACAAGTGGCGCAACGCGCTGCTGCTGGTTCCGGTGCTTGTCACGATTCTGTCGTTGGCATCCGCGCCTTTAACCACGGCGCTCGTCGGGCTTCCGCTGGCCCTAAAGATGCTCATTACCGTGCTGCTGATCGCCCCAGTCGCCTTTCTCATGGGAATGCCATTTCCCACAGGGCTTGCGTATCTTGAGGAACTCCACGCACCCTCGGTGCGCTGGGCCTGGGCTTTGAATGCGGCATCGAGCGTCCTGGGATCGGCAAGCGCGATCTTTCTGGCGATCTATATCGGACTCCGCGCGACGCTCATCATCGGCGGCTTGTTCTATCTTTTGGCGCTACTCGCGCGCGGCACCGTCAACATGCGGCGTCCAAGTCAGGCGTCATGATTCTCGCGGTTGCTCTGATCGCTGTCGCGCAAATCGTTCCGGAACGCTACGAGAGCGTTCGCGCGAACGCACCGATCGAGATCGACGGCAAGCTCGACGATGCGGCCTGGCAACCCGTCCAGTGGACCCCGCTGTTTGTGGACATTGAGGGATCCGCCAAGCCGAAGCCCCGCTTCAAGACTCGCGCCAAGATGACCTGGGACGCTGAGTACTTCTACGTCGCCGCCGAGTTGGAAGAGCCGCATCTCTGGGCTACCTATACAAAGCATGATTCGGTGATCTTTCACGAGCCGGACTTTGAAGTCTTTCTCGATCCCGACGGCGATTCACTGCATTACTTCGAGTTCGAGATGAACGTGATCAACACCGGTTGGGACCTTTCTCTCGACAAGCCTTACAAGAAGAAAGGCAAGGCGGACAACGGCTGGGAGATTCCCGGCTTAAAGACCGCCGTGCATGCGCGGGGAACGATCAACGATCCGAATGACCGGGACGAAGGTTGGACACTGGAGATCGCATTTCCATGGAAGGCGTTTGACCGGGGCCCGCGAGCGGCGGTGGCTCCAAAGGTGGGCGAGAGTTGGCGGGTGAACTTTTCGCGAGTGGAATGGCCGATTGAAATCCGCGACGGTCGCTATGAAAAGCCCAAGGGTGGAAAAGAAGACAACTGGGTCTGGTCGCCGCAGGGGCTGATCGATATGCATGTCCCCGAAAAGTGGGGATTCGTGACCTTTCGGTAGCATGGGCGGATGCGTCGCGTTCCGCATGGGAAGGGGTTAGAATTAGGTCGTGGCCTATCAAGTTACTCTCATTCCTGGCGACGGCATTGGTCCGGAAGTCGCAGAAGCAGCAGCGCGAGCTGTCGACGCAACTGGCGTGAAGATCGACTGGGAACGCATTGAGCTGAATGCCGATGTGATTCGGAAGAAGGGCGAAGTGCTGCCCAACGAAGTGATGGATTCGCTCAATCGCACGAGAGTTGGACTCAAGGGTCCCGTCGCTACGCCGATTGCCGGCGGATTTCCCAGCGTCAATGTCGCGTTGCGCAAACGTCTGGATCTTTTCGCGAACGTCAGGCCAGTGCGGTCATTGCCTGGAGTCAAGACACGCTTTCAGGATGTCAAGATCGACATGGTGATCTTTCGTGAGAACACCGAAGATCTCTATTCGGGCCTCGAACACGAAGTGGTGAAGGACGTTGTCACGTCTCTGAAAGTGATCACCCGGGTGGCGTCGATTCGCATTGCCCACTATGCCTTCAACTACGCCAAGGCCACCGATCGTCGCAAGGTCTGCGCCGTGCACAAAGCTAACATCATGAAACTGGCGGACGGCCTGTTCTTGCGCTGCTGCCGCGAGGTTGGATCGCAACACCCCGAGATCCGGTATGAGGAATTGATCGTCGACAACGCGTCGATGCAGTTGGTGATGCGTCCGGAGACATTCGATATCCTACTGCTGCCAAACCTCTATGGCGACATCGTTTCGGATCTTTGCGCGGGTCTGGTGGGCGGACTCGGTATCGTTCCCGGCGCGAACATGGGTGAGAACCATGCGGTGTTCGAAGCTGTGCACGGGTCGGCTCCGGATATCGCGGGAATGGGCGTCGCGAATCCCACAGCACTGATGCTGTCTTCTGTGATGATGCTGATCCACCTCAAAGAAATGGACGCCGCGCACCGGCTGCAGAACGCGGTGGAAGCGGTGTATGCTTCCGGTCAGAACACGACGCGCGACGTGGGTGGACAGACTGGCACCGAAGGATTCACTGACGCCGTCATTGCGGCGATGAAGTGATCGCGGCGTTCAGTCTGGTTGTTCTCGCCTTGCAGGATCCTCAGGGCTATCGGATTGCGCCAGTCGACGACACGGATCGGGATCCGGCGTTTCGCAGTTTCGCCGCCAAGCTCAATCGTTTGGCGGTGAAACGCGATGTGAAGGGTCTCAAGAAGCTGGTGGACCAGGACGTGGTTACCGGCACGGGCCGCAAGGGCGACCCGGAAGAGAAGGGTTGGAACGCCTTTGTGGCGCGGTGGCGTCCAGCCGAGAAGGATTCGATTTTGTGGGAGACGCTGACCGATATCCTGTCGTTGGGATGTGTGCGGATGCATCCCCGCCTGTTTGTGGGTCCGTATCTGGTGTGGAGGTTCCCGCGCGAATTGGACCGGCGACGCTATCTGGTGCTGACTAAGGATCAACTGGTATTGCGCGAAACGCCGGAACGCAATGGACTCGCGGTTGCGACCTTGTCGTTCGATGTGGTGGAAAAGATCGGACCTCTGTCAAGCGAGGGGCAGTGGGTGCCAGTCCGCGTGAACGGCAAAGAAGGCTATGTGCAGGCGCAGTTTGCACACAGTGTCGCAACGCCCAGGGCGCAGTTCGCGCAGCAGGATGCAGGATGGCGGATTGTGGCGCTGGAAGTGCCATAGTGACCACTGGTTGATCAGCGAAAGAAGCCGGAGATTGCTTCGAACTCGGATTCGAATTGTTTGAGCACGGCTTCGGTCTTGTCGCCCAGACCGAATGAGTCTAGCGTGTCGGAACTTTCGAGATCGAGCGGCGAGATTGCAGGGTCAATGCTGCGTCCGTTGTTGTTCATATAGTGGTCTGCGACAGCGATCACCCGGCTCAGAGGAATCGAGTCATTCGGAGCCGCAAAAGCAGGTCGGTGATGATACATCACAGCGTTCTGGATGGGTTCAGGAAGATTCCAGGCGGCGACCGCCGCTGCGGAAAGATCCGCATGATTCAAGCCGAGAATGGATTCCTCGCACTCGATCAGCCTCATTCTGCCACCAGCGTAGAGCTTTTGGATTTCGTCCGCTTCGGACCGCATACCGATCACAATCAGCATTTTGCCAAGATCGTGAAACAACGCGGCAACGAACGCGCCTTCCGGATAGTGAACTGGCCTATATTGAGCCAGGAGATCAGCCAGAATCGCCGTCGCGACATTGTGCTGATTAAAGCGCGCGGTGCTGAACGTTTTGGGCAGCGCGGATTGCGTCCACATGCGGGAAACCGACATGCCGAGCACAAAGTTTCGTAGCTTGTTCAGACCCAATACCGACACAGCGTTTCTTACCGAGTTGATGGTCCCTCGACGACCATAGAGCGCGGAATTCACAACCCGCAGGATATTGCCTGCAATGACCGTATCCTTCTCAATCAAATCGGAAAGTCGGCTGAACGAAACATCGTCCCGCCCCAAATCTGCCAGCAGTCTGTTCAAGATCGGAGAGAACGGAGGCAGTTCCTCCAACGCCTTGATCGCTTTTTCGCGGTATACGGAAACTTCAAGAGTTGCAGCCACGATTCTCATATCGCCGGGTCGCTTGAAGACTTGAGCGGTAACATGGAAAGAACATCGCATGGAATCTCCAGACGAATTCCGCCAGTCATCGCTTGCCTCAGTTGCGCCGCCCGCGGTGGCGGTTCGCGGTCTTCGTAAACTGTACGGAACGAAGGCTGCCGTCGACGGTCTGGATCTTGTGGTCCCTTGCGGCTGCTTTTTTGGATTTCTGGGCTCCAACGGAGCCGGCAAAACCACCACGATCCGGATGCTGATGGGTCTCATCCCCCCCACCTCGGGCGAAATCAGCATCCTTGGTCTCAACATGCCGGCCAACGATGTCGACATCAAGAAGCGCATCGGCCTGGTGCCCGACGAAACACTGCTTTTCGACCAGCTTACCGGACTGGAGTTCATCGAATTCGTTGGCCGTATGTACGGCCTCGAAAAATCATCCTCTCGTGAGCGCGCTCGCGAACTCATGGCTCTCTTCGAACTCGACAGCCGCCAGCGTAAGCTGATCGGCGAGTATTCGAAAGGCATGCGCAAGCGCGTGGCGATGGCGGCGGCCCTCATCCACAGACCGCAACTGTTTCTGATGGACGAACCCTTCGAGGGTGTCGATGCGGTAGGCGCCCGGCTGATGAAAGACATCCTGCTCGAACAGGTAAGGCAGGGCGCAACGATCTTTCTCACATCCCACGTTCTCGAAGTGGTGGAACGGCTCTGCGATCGCGTCGCCATCATTCATGACGGCCGGTTGGTCGTTGACGATTCCATCGGCAACCTCCGCGCCGGCGAAGAGACGCTCGAAGACATCTTCGTCCGTGTGGTGGGCGGCGGCCGAACCCGCGAACCCATCGAGTGGTTGTAGCGCGTGCTCGATCAAGCCAGAGCGATTCTCTGGGCACAGGCTCGTGGCCTGCTGAACAACTATGGCGGTGCCCGCCGTGGTCGCGGAGGCCGGTTCACCGCGGCACTCACCATCGCGTGGTACCTTCTGTGCGCCTTCTTCGCCTGGATCGTTTTCAAACTCGTTTCCGAAGGCACAGATCCCAACAAGATTCAGTTGCTGCTCGCACAAGGCATGCTCTTCGCCACCGGTTATTGGCAGATGGTTCCCGTCATGCTCGCCACGACCGGACTTTCACTCGACCTGCGTAAACTGATCGTCTATCCGGTTCCCCACACACAGCTTTTTTTGCTCGAAATGCTTCTGCGGATTTCGACCTCGATTGAGATCCTGCTGATCACGCTCGGTGCCGCAACGGGAGTGCTTGTGAACCACACACTGCCCTGGTGGGGCGTCCTGGCATTTCTCCCATTCATCCTGTTCAACCTGTTATTGAGCGCAGGCGTCACCGAGTTCCAAAAACGGATCTTCGCGCGCAAGTATCTGCGCGAAGCGGCGGTGTTGTTGGTGGTGATGCTCGGCGCGATTCCGCAGTTATTGTTCACCACAACGATTGGCGGCAAGCTCAAGGTTTGGTATCTGGCGATGCCTTCCCTGCCCTTGCCATGGACATCCACCGCGCAACTGGCGACCGGTACCTCCGGTGCCTCTATTGCCATTGCCGCGATGGCCGTCTGGCTTTTGCTGGCCTGGTGGTTTGGACGCTCGCAGTTCGAACGCGGACTCCGCTTCGACGCCGAAGCGCAACAGACATCCTCTTCAGAACTCGTGCGGACCGACGGCCATTGGACAGAACGTTTCTACCGCTGGCCAGGCTGGATCCTCAACGATCCTCTCGCGGCACTGGTCGAGAAAGAACTGCGTTCACTCTCGCGGTCGCCAAGGTTCCGATTGGTCTTTTTCATGGGCTTCTCGTTCGGCTTGGTGATCTGGCTGCCCTTGCTGGGCGGCATCGGCGTGAGCGAACGGCCGAGCGGATTCAGTACCGATAACTTTCTCACTTTGGTGAGCGCTTATGCTTTGCTGCTGCTGGGTGAGGTCTGTTTTCTGAACTGTTTTGGATTCGACCGCAGCGGTGCGCAAGCCTATTGGGTGATGCCCGTCACGTTGCGGCAGAGCTTCGTATCCAAGAACATCGCGGCCTTATGTTTTATCCTGCTCGAAATCGTACTGATCACGGTGGTATGCCGCGTGGTGGGGATGCCCGTTACCGGTCCGCGCGTCGCGCAGGCGTTTTTGGTTTGTCTCACCATGGCGATGTTGCTCATGTCCATTGGCAATCTCACCTCGGTCAACAACCCCCGGGCAGTGAATCCGAACAAGTCGATGCGGTCCACGCCACCGGGCAAAACGCAGGCGTTGCTGCTGTTGATCTATCCGCTGACGGCGGGTCCGGTGGCTTTGGCATATCTTGCGGAATACGCTTTCGAAACGCCATTGGCCTTTTACGGCGTGATGGGATTCAACCTGCTGATTGCCGCCGTCATTTACGCAGTTGCGTTGGATTCGGCAATCGAAACGGCGACCGCAAACCGGGAACAGATCGTGGGGGCCCTGTCACAAGGGGAAGGCCCCGTCGCCGGTTAATTCGTGCCACCTGGCTGAAATCGCATTGAGGTGGATCGGACTCTATGCGATGTAGTCGGTCCGACCGCCATCGACCTTCAGAACCTGGGCGGTGATGAATCCCGCCTCTCTGGATGCCAGAAACGCCACCGCGTGAGCGACATCGTCAGGGATTCCCGTGCGGCCAGTCATCGCTTTCGCCGCCATCGTGCACAGAGCGATCTCGACCTCCTCCGGACTGCGTCCATCGCTGACCATGTCCGTGAAAATGAAGCCAGGGGCGACGGCGTTGACGGTGATGCCCGAGGATCCGAGGGTCAGAGCAAAGCGGCGCGTGAGCGTGATGACAGCAGACTTGGTCGCGGCATAGAACGTGGTTCCGGGCATGGATGTCCCAAGCGCCGCGATGGAGGCGATGTTGATCATTCGCCCATACCCACGCTCTCGCATGGCTTTCGCAAAGATAGTTGTGGTGTGAACGATGCCGTCGACATTGATGCGCTGCATCTGATCCATTCCATCGGGGTCGAACTCGCCAAGGTCGCCCCGTTTGAGGATCCCCGCATTGTTGATGAGTGTGTCAACGTGAAGATCGCCGAATTCACGTGCGATAGCATCGCGCATGGCTTCGACCTCAGGCAGGCTGCTGACATCGGCCTTGAAGGCTGCTGCGCGCCCTCCAGCCTGTTCGATTTCACCGACAACAGATTCGGCGGCCTCGCGTTTCGAGGCGTAGTTCACGGCAATCGCAAAGCCGTCGCGGGCCAGCCTTCGTGCGATCGCTTTGCCGATTCCGCGGGAACTTCCGGTGACAAGCGCGACGCTCATCCTTCGCGCTTGAGGGCGATCAGAATCTGGTCGATGCATGATTCCACCAAGCCGGGCAGATTGTCGACGTTCTTCTCAGAAGGCACTACAGGCTTATAGCGTTTGAGATTGCCTGCGATGAACGCTCCATAGCCGTCGCGTTGCAGGGATTTCAAGACCACCGGGGTGAGATCGCGTTTGAGCTGCTCTTTGCTTTCGAAACGGCTGCGGGTGGTTTTTTCCAGAAGTTCCTCAATGAATCCCGCCATGTTGTAGAGGCGGCCCTTGCCTTGTTGGACATCGGCATGTCCGCCAATGACCTGATTGAAGTCGAGTTCCGCGAAGGTGTAAAGCGTCTTGGGCCACTCATGTGGATAGCCGTCACTGAACCACGGCTGGAATCCGTGAAGCATGTCTCCCGTGGCGATGACTTTCTTCTGCGGACAAAAGACCGAGATGTCCCCCGCTGTATGCGCGCGGCCACGGAAGGCGAGATGTAGATCGTGCATCTTGTCGTGCAGCACCAGATCGCGTCCCACTGCGATCGACGGGATCTCGGGCGTGTAGCTCTTCATTTCCGCGAGATACGATTGCGCCTCTTTGATCTGCGCCTGATAGAACTTCTTGTCGTCGGCGTTCGATGTCTTGCCGAGCTTGTCCTTCATTTGCTCGATGCTGGCCGACGTCTCGTCGAGAGAGCCTTTCAAGCGCAACGTCGCCTGCTCGGATAGCAAATGGCGCGTGCCGACACTGGACATGATTGTGACTTGCGGATGCGCTTTTTTGAACGCGGCGTTGCCCTGCGAGTGATCCCAATGGAAGTGTGAGTTCACAAGGTACTTCACGGGCTTCGGGCTCACTTCGCGCTTGATCTGCGCGGCCAACGAATAGACGGCCGAGGGCTTCGAGTGGGAATCGACGACAAGCAACCCGTCGGACATTTCGAAAATCGCTGCGTTGCAGTTGATGAGGGTCGTCGGGCGTCCGATCGCGGCATAGATGCCATCGGCCACTTTCTTGATGTCGAAGAGCGAGGGAAGGCCGGGGTTGGCCTGTGCGCGTGCCTGGGCCGCGCGAAAGACAGCCTGTTCGAGCAGGGCGGCACCCTGTCTCTTATACACATCTCCGAGCCCACGAGACTAAGGCGAATCTCGTATGCCGTCTTCTGCTTGAAAA
>ENA-ORBV01002114-ORBV01002114.1-microbial-mat-metagenome-genome-assembly--contig:-NODE-2114-length-42627-cov-6.326580_pt1 | contig 42627 bp, 40 predicted proteins | sample MGYA00237777_ERZ505514 | MGnify/ENA primary metagenome ERZ505514 (study PRJEB26160, sample SAMN06269048) | microbial mat metagenome | isolation source: Oligotrophic lake microbial mat | place... | reverse complement strand
TTACACACCGGCGTCGCACAAGGCGCGCGGCAAGCATTGCTCGCCGCGCAAGGCATGCAGCAGGCCATCGAACAACTCAGCGCCGACCTGCACGAGGAACTGGCGCTCCCGCTCAAGCTCGGAATCGGCATTCATTGCGGAGCGACGGTTGTTGGGCATATGGGGCGTGGTCTTGCCACGTATCTCACGGCCGTCGGCGACACGGTCAACACCGCAAGCCGGCTGCAGGACCAGACCAAGCAGTTCGATTGCCAGCTCGTGCTCTCGGAACCAGTGGCCCGACACGCCGGACTCGATCTCACCGGCATGCGCCGAGAACAGATATCCGTGCGCAACCGGGCCGAGCCGATCGGCATCCTCGTGGCCAAGGATGTACGCGATCTGCAGTGGTCGGTCGAGCGCAGCTGATACGGCGCCAAGACGCAAAACCGCCACGGGTCGGTCGACTCTATGGCATCCATCCGGCAAGTCTGGCCTTGAACTGTGGCAGCGCCGCGAGCATCGCTGCGCGTCCGGCCTCTATGGATTGCCGACGGGCGGCAAAATCGGCGCCACCAACACCCGCCAAGGCCGGCCGGACAACCACGTCCGCGCCGCGCAACTCGAAGGCGTTGATACTTTTGCTCATGATCGTGAATGTCTGCAGGACCACCTGCAGCGGCCCGTCAGCAAGGTTGGATTGCGGCGTCGTGGAGATATCCACCGCAATGACGAGATCGGCGCCCATCTGGCGCGCATACCGCACCGGCACCGGTGCAACCAGGCCGCCATCGACATAATCACGCCCGCTGATGCGAACCGGCTGAAATACGGACGGGACCGCACTGGAGGCGCGCACGGCCAGGCCGACGTCGCCGCGCCGGAACAATATTCCCTCACCGGTGTGAAGGTCCGTGGCGACGATTCCCAGCGGCAATGGCATTGACTCGATCAGGCTACCGTTGACCTGTGCATTGACATAACGCGCGAGTGCATCGCCACGCAGAAAGCCGCGTCCGAGAAAGGGCAACGTCCAGTCGGCCAGGCTGGCTTCCTCCATGTCCTGCGCGATACGCTGCAATTGCACACCGCTGCGACCACTGGCGTAGATCGCGGCAACCAGGCTACCGGCCGATGTGCCAACCACCATCTGCGGACGTATCCCAGCCTCCTCCAGAACCTGAATCACACCCACATGGGCAAATCCGCGTGCGGCGCCACCCCCAAGCGCCAGGCCGATACGCGGCTCTGGCTTGACAATTGGCGTTGGCGCCACGGGAGGTGCCAACACCACGGGGGGCTGCTGCGGCGTCGGAGCCGCGCACCCGACGATGAGGAGCGGGACCATTGCCACAAGCCCGGTCAGGCTTCGCAGACGCCTCGACAGCACAGCCCAAGCCCGGCTGACACCGGCAAACTTCACTCCATTACCCGTTCGCACACCAATAGTCCTTTTGACACTATTTTTATTGCGAATGATTCGCGTTTGCGTTATCATTGAGAAAATCTCCTGTTCAACCACCCCGAAAGAAGCCGATCACCATGTCCATCCGCAACATTGCCATAACAAGCAGCCTGCTCGTCGCCGCCTCGGTCAGCCAGGCACAAGGCACCGAACTCAATATCTACTCCGCGCGCCACTACCCGACCGACGAGGCGCTGTACGCCGACTTCACGAAGGCAAGCGGCATCAAGATCAACCGGGTCGACTCGGACGATGCCGGGATTCTCGCCCGTCTCAAAGCCGAAGGCACGGCATCCGCAGCCGACGTGATCTTGCTGGTCGACGCATCGCGCCTGTGGCGCGGTGAATCCGACGGTCTGTTCCAGGGTATTCGCTCTGCGGTGCTGGAAAAGACGATTCCCGCCCAGCTGCGCAGCAAACCCGATGCCGCAGGCAATACCGCATGGTTCGGATTTTCGACCCGCGCCCGTGTCATCGTGTACGACAAGGTCAAGGTGAAACGGGAGGAGATCGACACCTACGAGGAACTGGCCGATCCCAAGTTCAAAGGCAAGTTGTGCATCCGCTCCGGCTCCCACCCCTACAACCTGTCGCTGTTTGGCGCCATTTCCGAACATATGGGGGAGCAAAAGACCGAGCAGTGGCTGCGCGGCGTGGTGGCAAACCTTGCGCGCTCGCCCAAGGGTGGGGACACCGACCAGATCAAGGGCGTGGCCTCCGGTGAGTGTGCGATTGCGGTCACCAATTCCTACTATCTGGCGCGCATCATGCGGTCCGACTCGCCCGAGAACAAGGCCATCATGGACCGCGTCGGCGTGGTCTTTCCAAACCAGTCGAGCTGGGGTACCCACGTCAACGTGGCGGGTGGCGCGGTTGCACGCAACGCCAAGCACCCAGCCAACGCCGTGAAGTTCCTGGAATATCTGGCCAGCGCGCCGGCTCAGAACCACTTCGCCAATGGCAACAACGAATGGCCGGCCGCCAACAACGTCGACATTGGCAACCCGGCCCTCAAGGCAATGACCGGTGGCGACTTCAAGAGCGAGACGGTACCGGTGAGTCAGATCGGCATGAACCAGGTCAAGATTCAGCAAATGCTCGACCGCGTCGGCTTCAAATGAAGTCATGAGACCGCCGGGTCGTATCCGACGCGACCCTGCCTAGCCGCAAGGCTACTGCCCGGGGTTATGCTCGACAACATGTGCAGTTCTCTTGTCTCAGCCCAACCCATCCCACAGCGGAGAGCAGCTTGAAGTTTCTGCTGTGGGCGATCGTCCCTCTGACGCTATTGGCCGTCGGTCTGATCGGAGCCGGTCAGGCCGGGTACCTGGCCGGGCAAACGCCCGATGTTCTGGGTGTGCATGACGGCAGGCTGGCCGCCCCGTCCAAGACACCCAACAGTGTGTCGAGCCAGGCCGATCTGTATCCAGGTCATCCCCAACTGGACTACGCGCGCATCGCACCGCTGCGATTTACGGGTGATGGACGGGCTGCGCTGGCAAGGTTGGCTACGTTGCTCAAGCAGATGGACCGAAGCCGCGTGGTGATCGAGCGACCAGACTATCTTTATGTGCAGTTCCAGACGACCTGGTTACGCTTCGTCGACGATGCCGAGTTCTGGCTTGACCCTGTGGACGGCGTGATCCAGCTACGATCAGCCAGCCGCCTTGGTGAAGGCGACCTTGGCCAGAACCGCAAACGGATCGAACAGATCCGCAAGCGATTCAGCCAATAGGGCCACGGCAGCTTCTTAGCCGACCGCCGCCTCTTCGGGTTTGGCCTTACCCTCTTTCCTGGGTGTTGGAACGATGTCCAGCCAGACTTCGTCCTTATCGTCCAGATCCACGGTCAGGCGACCGCCTTCGGTCAGGCGTCCGAACAGCAACTCGTCCGCCAGCGCTCGACGGATGGTGTCCTGAATCAGGCGCTGCATCGGCCGTGCGCCCATCAGCGGATCGAAGCCCTTCTTGGCCAGGTGCTTGCGCAACTTGTCCGAGAACGTGACGTCGACCTTCTTCTCGGCAAGCTGCGTCTCGAGTTGCAACAGAAACTTGTCGACGACGCGCAGAATCACGTTTTCGTCTAGCGCCTTGAAGCTGACAGTGGCGTCGAGTCGGTTTCGGAACTCGGGCGTGAACAAACGCTTGATGTCCGCCATCTCGTCGCCAGTGTCGTGCTTATTGGTAAATCCCATCACCGTTTTGTTCAAGGCTTCGGCGCCCGCATTCGTCGTCATGACAACAATGACGTTGCGGAAGTCGGCCTTGCGCCCATTGTTGTCTGTCAAGGTACCGTGGTCCATGACCTGCAACAGCACGTTGAAGATATCCGGATGCGCCTTTTCGATCTCGTCGAGCAACAGAACGCAGTGCGGTTTCTTGGTCACCGCCTCGGTCAGCAGGCCGCCTTGGTCGAAACCGACATATCCCGGGGGTGCACCGATCAGTCGGCTCACCGCATGGCGCTCCATGTATTCGCTCATGTCGAAACGAATCAGGTCGATACCCATGATGTATGCCAACTGCTTGGCGGCCTCGGTCTTGCCAACGCCGGTAGGACCGCTGAACAGGAACGAGCCGATCGGCTTGTCACCCCGACCCAACCCGGAGCGCGCCATCTTGACCGCCGAGGCAAGAACGTCGAGCGCCTTGTCCTGGCCGAACACCACACTCTTGAGGTCACGTTCCAGCGTCTTGAGTTTGCCCCGGTCGTCGTTGGAAACGTTGGCCGGCGGAATACGTGCGATCTTGGCGACGATATCCTCGACCTCGGTCTTGGAGATCGTCTTTTTGCGTTTCGAAATCGGCAGGATCCGCTGTGCGGCGCCCGCCTCGTCGATCACATCGATCGCCTTGTCCGGCAGATGGCGGTCATTGATGTATTTGGCGCTGAGTTCAGCCGCAGCCTGCAGTGCCGCCACAGCGTACTTGACGTTGTGGTGCTCTTCGAAACGCGACTTCAGCCCCTTGAGAATTTCCACAGTCTGCTCGACCGTTGGTTCGACCACGTCGACCTTCTGGAACCGCCGCGACAACGCCGCGTCCTTCTCGAAAATGCCACGGTACTCGGTGAACGTGGTGGCACCAATACATTTGAGCGCACCTGAACTCAAACCCGGTTTGAGCAGGTTGGACGCATCGAGCGTGCCGCCCGAGGCCGCGCCAGCACCGATCAATGTATGGATCTCGTCGATGAACAGAATGCCGTTGGGCTTGTCCTTGAGCGACTTGATCACGCCCTTGAGTCGCTGCTCGAAATCGCCCCGATATTTGGTGCCGGCAAGCAATGCGCCCATGTCGAGCGAATAGACGACTGATTCGGCCAGGATCTCGGGAACTTCTTTTTGCGTGATGCGCCACGCCAGGCCCTCGGCAATCGCCGTCTTGCCGACACCGGCTTCGCCCACCAACAGCGGGTTGTTCTTGCGCCTGCGGCACAGGATCTGGATCACCCGCTCGACCTCATACTCGCGGCCGATCAATGGATCGATCTTGCCATCCTTGGCAAGCTGGTTCAGGTTCTGGGTGTACTGCTCGAGTGGCGACTGCTTCTCGGCTTTTTCGCTGCCCTCTTCAGCCTCGGCCTGGTTTTCATTGGACTTCGCCGGCTCCGGCGGATCCGACTTCTTGATGCCGTGGGCAATGAAATTGACGACGTCCAGGCGTGTGACTCCCTGCTGGTGCAGGTAATACACGGCGTGTGAATCCTTCTCGCCGAAGATGGCGACCAACACATTTGCGCCGGTGACCTCTTTCTTTCCGCTGCCTGTGGATTGCACATGCATGATGGCGCGCTGGATCACGCGCTGGAATCCCAGAGTCGGCTGGGTATCCACGTCGTCGGCTCCAGCGACCTGAGGCGTATTGTCCTTGATGAAAGTGGACAACGACTTGCGCAGATCGTCGATATTGGCAGAGCAGGCACGCAGCACTTCCGCCGCGCTGGGATTGTCCAGCAACGCGAGCAGCAGGTGCTCGACGGTGATGAACTCATGGCGCTGCTGGCGCGCCTCGACAAACGCCATATGCAGGCTAACTTCCAGTTCCTGGGCAATCATGTGCTTTCCTTTTGCCTTGCGTTAGTGGTTGACTGTAAACCGATTTGAATGCCCGACTCGACCGCACCCGATTACTTACAACTCGACGGGTTCGCTGACACACTGCAGCGGGTGACCCGCCTTGTGTGCCGCGTCCAGAACCTGATCGACCTTGGTTGCCGCAACATCCTTCGAATAGACCCCGCACACGCCGCGCCCCTCCAGATGGATCTTGAGCATGATCTGCGTCGCCGCCTCCAGATCCTTGCTGAAGAATTCCTGGATCACGACCACGACAAATTCCATCGGGGTGTAGTCGTCGTTAAGCATGACCACCTGGTACATCTGCGGTGGCTTGACACGCTGAGTCCGACGTTCTGCGACTACGGAACCCCCGTCGTCCGTCTTGGGAAGCTGGACCGGGAGTGCCGGGATTTTTACGGGGACCTTGGTTGCCATCGGCTGATTCTATAGACGGTCCGCGAGCGTCGCCGGACCAAGTTCAATTGGAGCCAGACGGTCCGGATTCAAGAGCGGCCAAGAAAAAAGCCGCCCGACGACCAGATGGTCCGGGCGGCTGTCGGAAAACACGTCAACCGTCGTCAGCGGCGGGAACGCGGCGTCACATGTTGTCGATCATCACCTGACCGAAACCGGAGCAACTCACTTGAGTCGCGCCGTCCATCAGTCGCGCAAAGTCATAGGTGACCTTCTTGCTGGCGATCGATTTCTCCATGGACTTGATGATCAGGTCGGCCGCTTCGGTCCAGCCCATGTGGCGCAACATCATCTCGGCTGACAGAATCTCGGATCCCGGATTGACGTAGTCCTTGCCTGCGTATTTCGGCGCCGTGCCGTGGGTTGCCTCGAACATGGCAATGGTGTCGCTCAGGTTGGCGCCCGGGGCGATACCGATACCTCCCACCTGCGCCGCCAGTGCGTCCGAGACGTAGTCACCATTGAGATTGAGCGTCGCGATCACGCTGTATTCGGCCGGACGCAACAGGATCTGCTGCAGGAAGGCGTCGGCAATGCTGTCCTTGATGATGATGTCCTTGCCCGATTTCGGGTTCTTGAACTTGCACCATGGACCACCGTCAATCAGCTCTGCGCCAAACTCCTTCTGTGCCAGGCCGTAAGCCCAGTCGCGGAATCCACCCTCCGTGAACTTCATGATGTTGCCCTTGTGCACAATGGTCACGCTGGGCTTGTCGTTGTCGATAGCGTACTGGATCGCCTTGCGCACCAGGCGCTCCGTGCCCTCGCGCGAAACCGGCTTGATGCCGATGCCCGAGGTCGCGGGGAAGCGGATCTTCTTGACACCCATTTCGTCCTGCAGGAACTTGATGATCTTCTTGGCCTTGTCCGACTCCGCCTCGAACTCGATTCCAGCGTAAATGTCTTCCGAGTTCTCGCGGAAAATCACCATGTTGGTCTTGTGCGGTTCCTTGACCGGCGACGGCACGCCCTTGAAGTATTGAATCGGGCGCAAACACACGTACAGGTCGAGTTCCTGGCGCAGCGCAACATTCAGCGAACGGATACCGCCACCCACCGGGGTCGTCAACGGGCCCTTGATCGACACCACATACTCCCGGACGGCCTGCAGCGTCTCTTCTGGCAGCCAGACGTCCGGACCGTAGATGCGAGTCGACTTCTCGCCGGCATACACCTCCATCCAGTGGATCTTCTTCTTGCCACCATAAGCCTTGGCAACCGCCGCATCGACGACCTTGAGCATCACCGGTGTGATGTCCAGACCGGTTCCGTCGCCCTCGATGAATGGAATGATCGGCTGGTCGGGCACATTGAGCGACATGTCGTCGTTGACGGTGATCTTCTGGCCGGAGGAAGGAACCTTGATGTGCTGGTACATGGAAATGGGTCTCGGTTGATCTCGCCGGAGCAGGCCGGACGGTTGCTGAACGAGCTTGCCTTGGGCCTACCGGCCCAGGAAGAGTGGGAATTTTAGCTGCAAATATTTTCGCGAAACTGTCAACCACCAGCCAACAAGCGCCGTTACAGGTGGGCTTCCCACGTGGGAAGAAGTCCTTACAACCCATTTTCCAGAAAGTTCACCATGAACAAAATTCTCGTTACTCTGATCGCCGGATTGTTCGCCTCTGGCGCATTCGCCCAGACCGCAGCTCCTGCCAAGGCAGAAGTAAAGAAACCGGTCGCCGCTGCAGCTGCCGCTCCCGCTGCAGCCGCTGCGCCTGCGGTCGCCGCCGCTCCTGTCAAGGCAGTTGCTCCCGCTGCTGCTGCAACCACTGTTGCTGCTGCGCCCGCAGCTGCTCCGGCCAAGGTCGAAGTGAAGAAGGACGCCAAGGCCGAAGCGGCCAAAATGAAGGAAGACAAAGCCGCTGCGAAAAAAGCAAAAGCCGAAGAGAAAATGGCCGCCGCTGCCAAGATGAAAGAAGAAAAGTCCGCCAAGAAACCCGCCAAGAAGGACGTAACGCCCAAGGCCTGATCCCGACGCATGACGGGCGAGCCGATGCCCGTCATGCAGCAAATGCCCGCTCTGCGGGCATTTGTCGTTTATCGGCACAATGCACTCATGCATATCAGATCCATTGTTTTCGTTGGGTTGCTGGCCCTGCTCGCAAGTCAAACCCAGGCCCAGGAGCAACCGCAACTCAATCTGCCCCGCGTCTCGCTCACAGCCGGCATGCATCGGATCGACGCGCAACTTGCACTCACGCCCGATCAACGCCAGATCGGCCTGATGCACCGCGCCGAGATGCCGCAGCATGAAGGCATGTTGTTCATGTTCGAGGAACCCGCGCAGCAGTGCTTCTGGATGAAGAACACGTTGCTGCCACTCACCGCGGCATTTGTTGCGGACAATGGCACGATCGTCAACCTGGTCGACATGAAGCCGCAGACCACCGACTCCCATTGTTCAGCCAAACCGGTCCGTTTTGTTCTCGAAATGAACCAGGGCTGGTTCGCCAGACGCGCCATCAAGGCCGGATTCCGGTTGACGGGCAAACCGTTCGAGCCGGCCCGCTGATCCAGATGGGGCTTACAACCTGCCGCGCCGGCGCCTTTGTCCGACGCACATGAAAATGCCGGCCCACGGCCGGCTTTCACTTTCTCAAAAGGCGCTTGATGGTCAGGCGAAGTTCGCCTCGGCAAAGCTCCAGTTGACAAGCTTGTCAAGGAAAGTCTCGACGAACTTGGGACGTGCATTGCGGTAATCGATGTAGTACGCGTGTTCCCACACGTCCACCGTCAGCAGCGCTTTGTCCGCCGTCGTCAGCGGCGTGCCGGCAGCACCCATGTTGACAATATCGACCGAGCCGTCTGCCTTTTTCACCAGCCAGGTCCAGCCGGAACCGAAATTGCCAACTGCCGACTTGACGAAAGCCTCCTTGAACGCGGCATAGCCCCCCCACTTGGCGTTGATCGCTGCGGCCAATGCGCCAGACGGCTCACCGCCGCCGGCCGGCTTCATGCAGTTCCAGAAGAACGTGTGGTTCCAGATCTGGGCGGAATTGTTGTAAACGCCGCCACTGGACTTCTTGACAATTTCTTCCAGCGCCATGTTCTCGAACTCGGTACCTTTTTGCAGGTTGTTGAGATTGACGACATAAGCGTTGTGGTGTTTGCCATGGTGAAACTCAAGCGTCTCGCGCGAATAATGCGGCGCCAAAGCGTCAATGGCGAACGGCAATGCTGGCAAAGTATGTTCCATGATGTCCTCCTAAAGTTGTTGCGCAAAAACGGCCATTGTAGGAAGTTTGTTCATTCCTGCGCGGCCACCCGCAATTCAAGGATTCCGCCGGCAAGCGTCGCGCGCAGCGGCTGATCCGCATGGGTCTGTGCCGGGTCCGTGATGGTGCGGCCGTCCCCGTCGGTGACCCAGGCATAACCGCGTTGCAGCACCAGCGTCGGATCCAGCAGTCCCAGGCGCACGCTGGCTCGTTCGAGGCGCCCGTGCACACGCTCGGCCAGGCGTAAGCGACCCACTTGCATATTTTGTTGAAGCTGCTGCAAGCTCAGCCGGTCCCGTTGTACAAGCGCACGGGCGCCAAAACGCAAACGCCGCGCGCTCGACAACAGCGCCATCTGCTGCGCCGCCGCAAGCGCCGACGGGCGCCCAAGCCGTGCCGAGGCCCGATCCAGTCCCTGGGCCGCGAGGTCCAGTCGCGTGGACACAGCGTCTTGCAGCCGCGTGTGCAGCAACTCCAGTGCGCCCAGCCATGTGTCGCGCGCGGGCGCAACCAGCTCTGCCGCCGCAGTAGGTGTCGGAGCGCGCAGATCGGCCACGAAATCGGCGATGGTGAAATCGGTTTCGTGACCGACACCACACACCACCGGCACCGGACTGCGCATGATCGCCCGTGCCAATGTTTCGTCATTGAAGGCCCACAGGTCCTCGATGGAGCCGCCGCCACGCACCAGCAATATGACGTCAGGTGCGACGCTGCGTCGCTGTGTCGCGTCGCTTATCGATGCATCGGCTACCAATTGGTACAGCCCATCCAAGGCCTGCACCAACCGCGCTGGTGCGCCCACCCCCTGCACCGGCGCCGGCGCCAGCACGACCGGAATGTGCGGCACCCGTCGCTGCAAGGCACTCACGACATCGTGCAAAGCGGCGGCACCCAGCGAAGTGACCAGGCCGATGGTCCGTGGCAACAACGGCAATGGGCGCTTGCGCGCTGAGTCGAACAAGCCCTGGGCCTGCAGGCGGGCCTTGAGTTTGACAAATTCCTCGAACAGCGCACCGGCTCCGGCCTGGCGCATCGATTCGACGACCAACTGCAGATCGCCACGCGGCTCGTAGACGCCAAGCCGCCCTCGCACTTCGACAAGGTCGCCATCGCGCGGCGAAAAATCGATGAGACTCGCTGCACGCTTGAACATGGCTGCGCGTATCTGACCGGACGCGTCTTTCAATGCAAAGTAGCAATGGCCACTTGCAGCACGGGCAAAACCGGTGAGCTCCCCTCGCACGGTCACCGGGTTGAAGCGGGCGTCCAATGCATCGGCCACAGCCCGGCACAAATCGCCGACGATCCAGACGCGTGAGGTCGGCTCAGCCATGCTCGCGCCCATCATCGAACAACTGCAGTCGGGTGACGACATGCAGACTCTTCCACAAGCTATCCGATGCGGTCCCAGGCCCGGCAAAACCCCGCTGAGCGCCAGCAATATGAGCGCAAGCGTTTGATTTATATTGGATTGTCACTGCTTTGTTTCTCATCACTCCAGCGCCAAGCCGCATAGATACGGCTTGTCACGGGTTTTCAACCGGGTTTTGCACAAAGTTATCCACAAGATCTGTGGGAGAAATCCGACCGGCATGGGCCGAAACGCAATCGCGATAGACGAATTCCCACCATGGTGGTAGTCCATAATTGGACGTCGAACGGCTATCCCTTCTGCGCGGAGTCCATCATTGTTTTCAATCATACAAGCCGCAGGCTGGCCCATCTGGCCGCTGGTTGCAAGCTCCATTCTGGCCTTGGCACTTGTCATCGAACGGTTCATCAGCCTCAAGACCCCCAAGGTAGCGCCGGAGCGATTGCTCGATGAGGTGCTGGCGGTATCGCGCAACGGGCTGCCGTCGACCGACATGGTGGCGCAACTCGAACGCAACTCAGCTCTTGGAGAGGTATTGGCCAGCGGATTTCGGGCGCTCAACGCCAACCCGCGCTGCAGCGAATCCGACCTGCGGGCCACCATGGAGGGCACCGGTCGGCAGGTTGCCCGCAGGCTGGAAAAGTACCTCAGTGCGCTGGCAACCATCGCGTCTGCGGCGCCCCTGATGGGTTTGTTCGGTACGGTCGTGGGCATGATCGAGATTTTCGGCTCGCAGGGCCCAACAGTGGGAGCGCCGGGCGGGAACCCGGCACAACTGGCACACGGCATTTCCGTGGCCCTTTACAACACGGCCTTCGGCCTCATCATTGCCATCCCGGCGCTGATCTTCTGGCGTTACTTCAGAGCCGTGGTGGACGGTTATCTTCTGACGCTCGAGTTGTCGGCGGACCGTCTGGCCCGCCACCTTAACACCTTGCGCAAGTGACCATGAACTTCCGCACCTCGTCTCGTGACGAGCCCGAGATCAACCTGATTCCGTTCATCGACATCCTGTTGGTGGTACTGATCTTTCTGATGCTGACCACAACCTACAGCAAGTTCACCGAGATCGAGCTGCGCCTTCCCGTTGCAGACACCGAGCACCTGCGCGATTACCCGAAAGAGTTACTGGTCAGCGTCAGCAGCGACGGCGCTTACGCCGTCAACTCTGTGGCGCTTGCCGGGCGAAGCCCCGAGGCGCTGGCAGGGGCCTTGGCAGGCGCGGCCAAGTTGGGAAAGGACACGGTGGTGGTCATCAATGCCGATGCCAGCGCCAAACACCAGTCGGTCATCACCGTCATGGAAGCGGCACGGCGCGCCGGTTTGTCCCAGATCACATTTGCGACCCAGCCCTCGGCCAAGGCCGCCAGTCGATAACACCATGGGCCTGGCGGCGCTAACGCGGCAGACCCTGCTTCGCGCATGGACCCGGCGCGGCGTCCTGGCCTGGCTGTTGTGGCCGGCCTCCTGTCTGTACCGACTGTTGTGGCTGATCCACCGGAGGACCTATCGCATCGGCTGGCGGCAGGTGCAACACGCAGCCGTGCCGGTTATCGTGGTCGGCAATGTCGTGGCGGGCGGCGCCGGAAAGACACCGGTCGTGCTGGCGCTGGTGGCCCACTTTCAGTTGCGCGGCCTGCGACCCGGGGTCGTGGCGCGGGGTTACGGACGCCGACCGCAAGACTGCCGCGCCGTACTGGCGCAGTCGCACCCCGACGACGTCGGCGATGAACCCTTGCTGATCCATCGTCGCACGGGGGTTCCGGTGTACGTGGCGGCAACCCGCTTCGATGCGGCGCACGCGTTGCTCGCCGCCCATCCGGACGTCGACCTGCTGATTGCCGACGACGGGTTGCAACACCTGGGCTTGCACCGCGATATCGAGATCTGCGTCTTCGATGAACGCGGCGTCGGCAACGGATTCCTGCTTCCGGCCGGGCCCTTGCGCGAACCCTGGCCGCGTCCGGTCGATCTGGTATTGCACGGTGGCAGCACGCCGGTCCGGAGCGACGCGTGGCAATTCCACCGCACGCTGGCGAGCCACGCGATCGCAGCAGATGGCACCCGGCACCTTTTGTCGGACCTGCAGCGTTCGACCTCGGACACTGCCAAACCATTGCGGGCTGTCGCTGGCACTGCCAGGCCGGAAGCGTTCTTCTCGATGTTGCGCGGCCTGGGCCTGCATTTGGACCGTACCCAGGCCTTGGCAGACCATGCCACTTTTGACGCTTGCGACTGGGCCGATCAAGGTAGCGACACCGTGTTATGCACCGAAAAGGACGCGGTCAAGTTATGGCGGTACCGCCCGGATGCACTTGCCGTACCGTTGCTGCTGCACGTCGACCCCGGCTTCTGGCACGCGCTGGATCGCCTGGTGCGGGAACGCGCTCCGGCGTCCGTGGCCACGAAGTTATCATCGGGCCATGGATACACGCCTTCTTGAACTACTGGTCTGTCCGGTCACGAAAGGGCCGCTGGAATTCAACCGCGAACGCCAGGAACTGGTATCGCGTTCTGCACGGCTGGCCTATCCGGTACGCGATGGGATCCCGATCTTGCTCGAGAACGAAGCGCGCACTTTGACCGACAACGAACTCGGCCTTTGATCCGGGCCCGAATGGGACTGCACGCAGGCAAGGTCCACCCATGATCTACACAGTGCTGATACCGGCCCGGCTGGCCTCGACCCGCCTGCCCAACAAGCCCCTGGCGGACATTGACGGTGTCCCCATGGTGGTGCGGGTTGCACAACGTGTCAACTCTGTCGACCCAGTTGCCCAACCGGTGCGCGTCGTGGTCGCAGCGGACGACCGGTCGATCACCGCGGCCTGTGCGCAGTACGGCATCGAATCGGTCCTGACACGCTCGGACCATGCCTCGGGCAGTGACCGACTGGCCGAAGCTTGTGACCTTCTTGCGCTGGACGACACGCATATCGTCGTCAATGTTCAGGGCGACGAGCCGCTGATCGAGCCGGGGCTGGTTGGCGCTGTGGCGACGCTACTGTTTGAAACTGCCGATGCCAGCATGAGTACCGCCGCCCATCCGATCTCGTCGCGGGAGGACTTTCTCAGTCCGAACGTGGTCAAGGTCGTGATCGACACACGGGGCTATGCGCTGTATTTCAGCCGCGCTCCGATTCCTCTGGCGCGCGACGATTCCGGAACTGCCTGGTGGAACGATCCACAAGGGCCCAAGCGGCAAGCCCTGCTCGCGGCGGCTCCCTTGCGCCATATCGGCATCTATGGATACCGTGCCGGCTTCTTGCGCCAGTTTCCCCAGTTGCCCGCCGCACCGTTGGAGCAGGTCGAAGCGCTTGAGCAATTGCGTGCCTTGTGGCATGGCCATCGGATTGCCGTCCATCTGACCTACCAGGACCCTGGGCCCGGCGTAGATACGCCACAAGATCTGGAGCGTGTGCGCGCGTTGATCCGCCGCTGAGGCCGATCACGCCCATGCTATTCTTGCGCAGGCGGCGACCGAGCGCCGCATCGCAACGATGTGGAAGCCGCTTGCGTTGAAATCCCTTATACGAGACATTCCATGAGACTTATTCTGTTGGGCGCACCCGGTGCTGGCAAAGGAACGCAGGCAACATTCATTTGCCAGAAGTTCGGCATTCCGCAAATCTCCACCGGCGACATGTTGCGAGCAGCGGTCAAGGCCGGGAGCCCCATGGGTCTGGCGGCGAAAAAGGTGATGGACACCGGGTCACTGGTCAGCGATGACATCATCATTGGCCTGGTCAAGGAAAGGATCGCCCATTCCGACTGCACGAACGGATTTCTGTTCGACGGTTTCCCGCGCACAATTCCCCAGGCCGACGCACTCAAGGCCGCAGGGGTCAAGCTCGATTTCGTGCTGGAGTTCGACGTGCCGTTCGAAGCGATCGTTGAACGTATGAGCGGTCGCCGCTCCCATCCGGCATCCGGTCGTACATACCATGTGAAGTACAACCCGCCCAAAGTGCCTGATGTCGATGACGTTTCGGGAGAACCCCTGATTCAGCGCGACGATGACAAGGAAGAAACCGTCAAGAAGCGGTTGCAGGTCTACAGCGACCAGACCCGCCCATTGGTCCACTACTACGAAAGCTGGGCCCAGACCGATCCTGCTGAGGCACCCAGATACCGCACCATCAACGGCACCGGATCGGTCGACGAGATCCGCGACCGTGCTTTCAGGGCCCTGGCCGCCTGAACCGAGGTTTCAATCGGCACCGCCACTGGCTGCTACTGCGGCCAGCATCAGTTCGAGCGTCAGTGCGATGCGCGCCTTGACCGGGGACAAGCCTGCCGAATCGGGGAAAGGACTGGGCGTGCGGCCAACCACACGGCCACTTGCGCACCGGCTGGCTCTGATCACGACAATCCCCGCAGCCTGGGCGCGCATTAACGCGGCCTCCAGGTCACGGTGCACACTGCCATTGCCCGTGGCTGCCACGACAATGCCGCGCACGGAGTCGGTCGACAACTTGCCGTGCGCCAGCAGCGCCTCGACGATGAATCCGTCAGCTGCACCATGGCTCGTAACGATCTCGACGCGCGGCCAAACCGCGTGGCGTCCCAGAATCCGACGCCAAGTCATCGTCCGATCGGCCAACCATGGCACCCGCAAGCCGATCAACGGCAGGGTCGCCGGTTCGGTCGGTGCCGCGTGTTCGAGCCTTACGACGCCCTCTTCGACCTGACCCATCACACCGGCTTCTCCCGACGAGAACGCATCAAGCCGGTACGGATGCACCTTTTGCACGTGTTGTGCGTGGTGCAAACAACCTGCGAACGACACCAGAACACCTTGCAGGCCCGGTGTCGCAGCCACGGCCATCGCATCCAACAGATTCTGCGGCCCATCCGCAGACAAGGATGAGGCTGGGCGCATGGCACCGGTCAATACGACCGGCTTGTCAAGCGCACCGGACTGTCCCAGCACACTGTGCAGCAAAAACGCTGTTTCCTCCATCGTGTCGGTGCCATGGGTCACGACGATCCCACCCACGTCCGGGTCGCTGAGCCAGAACCAGCAACGTTGAAGCAACGACTGCCAGATCGAAGACCCGATGTCCTTGCTATCCACCTGCGCAACCTGTTCGAAGACAACAGTGGCCTGCGGCCGGCAAGCGGCCGGCAAAGCCTCCAGCAATTGACCGATTCCGACCTGAGCCGCTGTGTAAGCGACATTGTCTTGCGCATCGGCTGCCAAGCCGGCAATCGTCCCGCCAGTGCCAAGAACCACCAGTTTCTTATCGATAGTGCCATTCATGACTTGCATTTTCCTAAAAACTGGTTAAAAATACAGTTACTGTTAATGTAGACAGTCAGCGACATCGCAACGACCCACAAGGAGTGACCATGATGGACATGCCGCAAACCCAGGTAAAGCTTACAGCTCGCCAGCAGCAGATTCTGGACCTGATCCAGAGTGCCATTGCGAGCACCGGAGCGCCACCAACCCGGGCCGAAATCGCGACGGAGCTGGGTTTTCGCTCCGCCAATGCGGCCGAAGAGCACCTGCAGGCGTTGGCGCGCAAGGGGGTCATCGAGTTGGTCAGTGGAACATCGCGTGGCATCCGATTGCGCAGCGACACACTACGATCAATCAACGAGTCGCGCGCCAAGCAATATTCGTTGCCCCTGCAAGGGCTGGCGCAATTGGCACTGCCGCTGATTGGCCGGGTCGCCGCCGGATCACCGATTCTTGCGCAAGAACATATCGACCAGACCTACTACGTCGAAAACAGCCTCTTCCAGCGGCGACCGGACTACCTGCTCAAGGTGCGCGGCATGTCCATGCGCGACGCCGGCATCATGGACGGTGACCTGCTGGCCGTGCAGGCCACCAAGGAAGCCAAAAATGGGCAAATTGTAGTTGCCAGGCTGGGCGACGAAGTCACGGTCAAGCGCTTCAAACGCAACAAACATCTGATCGAGTTGCACCCGGAGAACCCCGACTACCAGACGATCGTTGTCGAACCGGGCGAGCCGTTCGAAATAGAAGGCCTGGCAGTGGGCCTGATCAGAAACACGATGTTGATGTAAGCCCACTCAAGAGAGATACGCCATGAACCCAAGTCTGGTCACCGCATCCACCTTGTTCGCCCCGTTTGGCCGTTTCCTGCGCAACCTGCATGGGCAGCCCAAGCCCGGCAAATTGCTGGTTCAGCCAGCGCTCCGTCAACCAGTTGTGCCCGTTGCTGGCCGCCAGTCGTCGTTGCGGCGGACCGGAACACCCGCGGCAGCGAAGACCGGCGTGCACCACCACAGACAGCCGCTGCGTGTCGTGCGCGTCATGGAAACGGGCCAGGCATCAGCCCTGACAGGTCGCATCCTGATATCGGGCCGCATGGCCGACGTATGCGCTGAACTCGATCGCATGGTCGAGCGCGAAGCCGGTTTTCATTCGGCTGCGTGAACAGTTTCAATGGTCGCCGCGCCCGGCAGCTATCGCATTGGACAACTTGTTTGCTGGCTCTGAAAAGTGGCGCAAAAAATGCCACGGTTACGTGGCAGGCCTTGCAGGCACGCATCGATCTGCAGGTGTTTGACCGACTTCCGGTACAGCCGAGTTCCGCCGGCGTAGTAGCGCGAGAGCGAGTTGGTGCGTCAGGCTCCGGCACCTAGCAGGCAGTCTGCTTTGCCCAAATCGACACCGTGGCGGCGCGACCCTTGCCTGCCAGATCGTCATCCGCCGCCAAGGCACAATGCAGCCATGAACATCGTGATACTGGACGACTACCAGGATGCAGTACGCAAACTCGCTTGCGCCGGCAAGTTGGAGCCCTACTCTGCGAAGGTCTACACCAACACGGTCAAGGGCATGGGACAACTGACGATCCGGCTCAAGGACGCCGATATCCTGGTGCTGATTCGAGAGCGTACCCATCTGACGCGGTCTATCATCGACAAATTGCCCAAACTCAAACTGATCGTACAGACCGGGCCGATCGGAAGCCATGTCGACGTGCAGGCTTGCACCGAACGCGGTATTGCAGTCGCTGAAGGCGTCGGCTCACCAATCGCTACGGCCGAACTCACCTGGGCACTCGTCATGGCATCGATGCGGCGTTTGCCCCAATACATTGGCAATCTCAAACATGGCGCGTGGCAACAATCCGGCTTGAAGGCGGCGTCAATGCCACCCAACTTTGGAGTCGGCAATTTGCTGGCCGGCAAGACACTCGGACTATGGGGCTACGGAAGAATCGGCAAGCTGGTTGCCGGTTACGCCAAGGCATTCGGCATGAACGTCCTGGTCTGGGGCCGAAGCAACTCACTGCAGCAGGCCGCGCTCGACGGCTATCCAACGGCACAGAGCCGGGAACAGATATTTACGGACTGCGACGTATTGACCTTGCACCTTCGCCTGAACGACGACACCCGCGGCATGGTCAGCCTGGAAGATCTCTCCAGCATGAAGCCGACAGCACTACTGGTGAACACGTCACGCGCAGAACTGATCGAACCCGACGCGCTGATCGCCGCATTGAACCGCGGTCGGCCCGGCATGGCTGCTGTCGATGTGTTCGAAGCCGAACCGATTTTGCAAGGCCACGCACTGCTGCGGATCGAAAACTGCATCTGCACGCCGCACATCGGCTATGTGGAGCAGGAGAACTACGAACGTATGTTCAGCAGCGCATTCGAGAATGTCGTCAATTTCATCCGGGGCACGCCCAGCAACATCGTCAATCCGGGTGCGCTGCAGGTCCGCCGCTGACCAGACCGCGAACGAACCGTCCCTGGGTACGAATCAGCCCCGATTCGACGGCTTGTCGGCCGGTAACTCGCTCAAATCGAAATCGATCAGATTGCCCGCGGGAGTATCTTTCGCCCCTTGCACAACAGAACGACGCCCCGGCGTTGGCGAAGAACCAGAAGGTGCTTCGAACGGGGCGAGCGCCGACAAGTCGATGTCCAGCGACGCGGGAGCGTCCAGTTCCGGAAACGACGTGCGAACCGCAACGGATGGTTGCACGCCAACAGAACGAACCGCCTGCGCAACTGCGTGCAGCGTCAGCAGATCGCGAAATGCCTCCAGTTCGAACAACTCCGCACTCTCGCCGCCGTCCGGTCGGAACATCAAGCCCTCGATCGTGTTCAGCACCTTATCGGTGCTCCACACTGAGATCAGCCGATCAATGATGGCGGGGTAGTCCTCCAATGCCTTGCTGGGACCTCCGAAATCCACGAACTCCGGCGCCTGCGCGCTGAAAAGCAGACCGAAATCTTCCCGCACCTGACGATAATCCGCCTTCAGCCCCAGGGCGTGGAAAAGCTTCAACAAGTCCAGATAGGCTTGTGGGCTGGACTCGCCATCCTGCGCAATCCGGCTTTCAAGGATCTGCACAGCCTGGTCGGTCTGCCCCAATGTTACGAAGAATTCGGCCCGCTGGCGGATGTCGATCAATTCCTCCGAGTTGATCCGCATGCGTCGGCTTGAGTCGACTGCACCGACGCCCGTCTCGGTCTCCTGTGGTGCGTTGAGTTCCGTAACTGCCGCTGGCATGCGCAAGGCATTGTGCTTGGTACCCGACTGCATCAGGCGTTCGAAGGTCGACTCGCTCACTTCGACCAGACTCACGTCGACCGGCGCACTGCCCGCTGCAGGCGCACGCGCGGCGGACTGCTGGATCGTTGTGGGGATCGCGAATTCCTGGAGCCGATCCGGGGCACTCGAGAAAGCATCCGGCTCGGAAAGTGTCGACGGTGAAGTCAGCGGTGCCGGCCCTGAATAAGGTTCAGGCGGTCGCACCGCCCGTGGTGCCGGATCCGCCTTGGCTGTTCCGTCGTCCCACCAGTTCTCCCCGGCAGCCACATGGCGCTGGCGCCGCGTCAGCAGATAAACGATTGCAAGCAGACTTGCCAATAACAATGCAGCCAACAGATATATCACCGGATTGCTGTACCGGTCATCCTGCACTTGTTGCAGGCGCGACCGTAACTCGAGCAGGCTGGCCTCGTTCCGGGCGGAAAGGGCCACCAGTGTCTTGATGCTGGCCTCCAACGCTTCAAGGCGTTGTGCATCTCGTATCGCCGCGTCGGTCTGGGCCGTAGACGTCGTCGATTCCAGGGTCGCGACCCGTTCGGACAAAAGCTCCAGTGGATCGAGCTTCAGGCGGGACTGACCCGCTGCTTCGACGCCGGCTGAGCGGTCACTTCCCCGCGCTGGCGGGGCCGCAGCCGCCGCTGGCGCAGCGGAAGGGGCGGTCACGGGCGGCTTGCTCTTGGAAGCGGAAGCCTTGGAACGCGTCGACCTGGCTGATTCACCGCTCTGGCCAGCACGCTTGGTTGGCGCCACCGAAGGCGCCTCACGCGCACGCGCGACAGCATCTGACGTCGATGCCGCAGTCCCCGATGCACCCAAGGCTCCAGCACCTGTACCCGAGGTTCCAGCCGACGCTGTGCCCGACGGCGCGGGCGATGCTATCAGGGGTACCGCCACGTCACGCGGCGCCATCGGAGCTGACTGCTCGCTGAGGATGTCGGCCAGCATCACATACCGGCGACTGACTACCTGCGCGCAGCCGGCGCGCAGGTAGATAGTGACAATCGGCTCGTCGATCGGGCTCTCGGACACGATTCGCAGTCGCACTGTGTCGGCCGATGCCGCTGGCTCGACCCGCAACTGGACCCGAGCCGAATTCTGGCGGGTATCTCCGTGAAAGACATCCGCCTCGAAACACGGACTCGAAATACTTTGGCCCGGGTCAAGCTGAACCTGTATCGACACATCGAGGCCGCGACCGACGAGCGCGGCGCCTTGCAGGCGTCCAAGGGTTAACGCATGGCTTTCAAGACCGACGAAAAATACAAGCAGCGCTAGAAACTGGGTGGTGAAGGCCGGCATGAAATGGGCTATCTGCAGAGATCGAATTCGAAATTCACCTGAGCCAGGTCGGGCCCGACGGACAAGCCGCCCCAATACGACCGCAACCCGTCGCGATTGTGTCTGAGGCCGGCCGCGCAACTGCAATCGCATCCAAGGTCATGCAGCCGGCCAATCCAGCCCATGGGCCAGTCCAAGGTCGGAGACCTCAGCCGAAGTCGCCCGACGAAAACCTCCATGCGCCGGCCTGACATGCGGCCTGCCGGTATGGGTTGTGGCAATTTGTTGACAAGCGACATGATGACGAATTCATTCTCGCATGGCAAAGTGCCAGCAAGGCCATCACATCCGTCAACTGCGCTGAACCGCGCCTGATTGGGTCAATAATCCAACACATGCCAACACAGTTCAAATCAGTAGGCGTCGTCGGAACCGGGGCCATGGGTCGCGGCATTGCCCAAATGGCTGTACAGGCCGGCAGTCGCGTCATATTGTTCGACACCCAGCCAGACGCCAGCCAGCGCGCGCGCACGGAGATTGCGTTACTGTGGGACAAGTTGCTGGCCAAAGGCCGGCTCGACAGCGAACAGGTCGCGCAATACCAATCACTCCTGAGTTGCGCCGAAAGCCTCGAAGGTCTGTCTGGCTGCGACCTGATCGTCGAGGCCATAGTCGAGCGGCTCGACGCCAAAGCCGGCCTGTTCCGAGCACTGGAAGAGATCGTTGCGCAATCCACGGTACTGGCCACCAACACCTCCTCGTTGTCGGTCACTGCCATCGCCGCCAGCTTGAAGCATGCGCAGCGCTTCGCTGGCCTGCACTTCTTCAACCCGGTTCCGCTGATGAAGGTGGTCGAGGTGATTGCAGGGCTCAAGACCGACGAGCGGGTCTGCGACCTGCTTGCACAATACGTAATGCAGATGGGGCACACGCCGGTGCGTGCATCGGACACACCCGGCTTCATCGTGAACCACGCCGGCCGCGGATACGGCACGGAGGCGCTGCGTATCGCCAGCGAAAATATCACCGACTTCGCGACCATCGACCGGATACTGAAAGACCAGGTCGGCTTCAAACTGGGCCCGTTCGAGTTGATGGACCTGACCGCGCTGGATGTATCCCATCCCGTGATGGAGTCGGTATACCGCCAGTACTACGAAGAGCCACGATATCGACCGAGCGTGATCACGGCACAACGTCTTGCCGGCGGTGTGATTGGAAAAAAGGTCGGCCAGGGTTTCTACCGATACGACAACGGCGTTGCACAGCTGCCAGCGGAGGCGCCGGCGCCGATGGTCGACGAGATGCCGCCGGTTTGGGTTTCCCCGCGCGCCGCCCGGCGGGCGCAGTTGCTGCAACTGCTCAAGACCCTGGGGGCCCAGATCGAGACCGCCCCGGCGCCATCCAATGCGGCGCTCATCCTGGTGGCGCCGCTGGGATTCGACGTGACCACGGTGGCCGTGGTCGAGCGTCTGGACCCGGCGCGCACCATTGGCATCGACATGCTGGTCGACGACGACGCCACTCGGCGCCGCGTGTTGATGACCAACCCCGCAACGCGCGCCGATATGCGCGACGTTGCACACGCGCTGATGGCCCGTGATGGCAAGGCGGTCAGCGTGATTCGGGACAGCGGTGGATTCGTGACGCAACGGGTGGTGGCGACGATCGTCAACATCGCCTCGGACATGTGCCAGCAGGCGATCTGTTCGCCCGGCGATCTTGAAACGGCAGTCAAGCTGGGCCTGGCCTATCCACTCGGACCGCTGCAGATGGGCGACCGGTTCGGTCCGGCCAGTGTGCTGGAGGTATTGTTCAACATGCAGACAGTCTACGGCGACCCGCGTTATCGCCCCAGCCCGTGGCTGCGCCGGCGCGGAGCGATCGGTCTGAGCCTGATGCACGAGGAAGCCTGAGACCGGACTCCGGCGCCCGCGTATGGCAGCGGGCGCGAATCGTGCCGCGAAGCGCGCTCCCGCGGTGCCATGGAGTCGCCGACACGACAATGGCAGCCCCTCCAGTCACGAAAAGGACAGCCCATGGATGAGCCTATCCTTAATATCGAAGAACGAGAGGCGATCAACTCCGGTCGCTGGTTCAGTTCTCTTTCACCATCTTTGCGGCACGACATTCTGCGATGCGCCTACGTCAAACGCTATCCGAGCGGCACGCTGATTTGTGCCCGCGGCGATCCGCCCGAGGAGTGGATTGCGTGTGCCAAAGGTGCGGTGCGGGTGAGTTCGACATCGATCTCCGGCAAGCAGGTCACCCTCACTTATGTGGAGCCGGGCATATGGTTTGGCGACGTCTCGATATTCGACGGCGACCGGCGCACCCACGATGCCTATGCGCACGGAGAATGCACCGTGTTATGTGTGTCGAGGGCCGACCTGATGAAGATCCTGTCGCAGCATACCGAGTTGTACGAGGCCATGTTGCGCCTGCACGCTCGGCGCATCCGCCAGCTCTATGGCCTGGTCGAAGATCTCAATACGCTGCCGCTGCGTGCACGACTTGCCAAGCAGCTACTTCACCTGGTGCGCAGTTATGGGGTCGCCGATCTGTCCAACTCCAAGGAGTTGCGCATCAGCCTGCATCTGGCGCAGGAGGAACTAGCCCAATTGCTTGGCGCATCGCGCCAACGTGTGAACCAGGAACTCAAGGCCATGGAACGCGAGGGTAGCATCAGGATCGAGCCCGGTGGCCTGATCATTCGAAGCAGTGAAGCCTTGATGCGCATCGTTGACACCGTCCATTGAACCCACGACCCAGACCATGAGCGACTACAGCCACTTCGTCGGCACCCAGGCCGTCAGCGAAAAACACCTTCTTGACATGGACGAATTGGCCGCGTGGCTTTCTACAAACCTGGAGGGTTTCACAGGGCCGTTGACCGCGGAGATGTTCAAGGGCGGACAGTCCAATCCGACCTACAAACTGATCACGCCCACACGCCAATACGTGATGCGTGCCAAACCCGGCCCGGCCGCCAAATTGCTGCCGTCGGCGCATGCCGTGGAGCGCGAGTTCGCCGTGATGCGCGCACTGCATGGCACTGCGGTTCCAGTGGCGCAGATGTACTGCCTGTGCGAAGACGAGTCGGTCATCGGACGGGCGTTTTACGTGATGGAATTTGTCCAGGGCCGGGTGTTGTGGGACCAGGCCCTGCCGGGTATGTCGAACTCCGACCGGGCTGAGATCTACGACGAGATGAACCGGGTGATCGCCGCACTGCATAGCGTGGACTACACGGCCCGCGGCCTGTCCGACTTCGGCAAACCCGGCAACTATTTCGAGCGACAAATCGGCCGTTGGAGCAAGCAATATGCGGCGTCGGTCACGCAACCCATTGCCGAAATGGATCGCCTGATCGCCTGGCTTCCTCGGAACATTCCCGCCAGCGCGCAGGACACCCGATTCACCAGCATCGTGCACGGCGATTACCGGCTCGACAACCTGCTGTTTCACCCGACGCAACCGCGTGTTCTTGCGGTGCTGGACTGGGAGTTGTCGACCTTGGGCCACCCTCTGGCAGACTTCAGCTACCACTGCATGGCGTGGCATATTCCGCCCGGCGCATTTCGTGGCATCGGCGGGCTGAACGTGCAAAGTCTGGGCATCCCCAGCGAAGACGAATACATCCGCACCTACTGTGAACGCACCGGGCTGACGACTCCCGACGCGCTCAAGTCCGATTGGAACTTCTACCTCGCCTACAACCTGTTTCGCATCGCTGCAATTTTGCAAGGCATTGCCAAACGCATCGAAATGGGAACCGCATCGAGCGCGCAAGCCGCCAGTTCCGCGGCCGGCGTGAAACCACTAGCCGAGATGGCGTGGCAGTTCGCCCAGCGCGCCTGAGCGGCAGGGACCGTCGCGTTCACGTACGGCTCAACATACCGAACCAAGGAGTTGCATATGGATTTCGACTATTCACCCAGGACCAAGGAGCTGCAGGCCCAGGTCCGTCGCTTCATGGACGAGCACATCTATCCGTCCGAGCCCGCTTACGCGGCCGAACTCGCGGCCAACACCGCGGCCGGCAAACGTTGGAGTGCGCTGCAGACGATTGAAGCACTCAAGCCAAAGGCGAAGTCAGCCGGCTTGTGGAACCTGTTTTTGCCGGTGGACAGCGCGGCGGCGTCAGGGTATGCCGGCGCGGGACTGACCAACCAGGAATACGCCCCATTGGCAGAGCTCATGGGAGCCGTTCCGTGGGCCAGTGAGGTGTTCAACTGCTCGGCGCCAGACACCGGAAACATGGAGACCATCGCACGATACGGGTCCGAAGAAAACAGGGCGCGCTGGCTCAAACCGCTGCTCGAGGGCGAGATCCGTTCTGCATTCGCCATGACTGAACCGGACGTGGCCTCCAGCGATGCTACCAATATCGAAACCCGCATTGAGCGCCAGGGCGACGAATACGTGATCAACGGCCGCAAATGGTGGATCTCCGGCGCAGCGGACCCGCGCTGCGCAATCTACATCACGATGGGCAAGACAGATCCTGACGCCCCGCGTCATTCGCAACAAAGCATGGTGCTGGTACCCGCGGATACCAAGGGCGTGCGCATCATCCGGCCGCTGAACGTGCTGGGGTACGACGATGCGCCTCACGGACACGTCGAGATGGTGTTCGAGAATGTCAGGGTCCCCGTGACCAACGTCCTGCTTGGTGAAGGGCGCGGATTCGAGATTGCCCAGGGCCGACTTGGCCCCGGACGCATCCATCATTGCATGCGCCTGATCGGTGTAGCCGAACGTGCGCTGGAATTCATGTGCAAACGCGCGTCGGCGCGGGTGGCGTTTGGAAAAACCGTGGCATCGCAGACAGTGACGCAGGAGCGCATTGCCGAGTCACGCTGCAAGATCGACATGGCACGCCTGCTCACACTCAAGGCCGCCTGGTTGATGGATGTGGCCGGCAACAAGGTGGCGAAGAATGAAATCGCCATGATCAAGGTGGTCGCACCCAGCATGGCATGCCAGGTGATCGACTGGGCAATGCAAGTGCATGGCGGTGGCGGCATGTCGGACGACTTTCCCCTGGCCTATGCCTACGCGCAGGCCCGGACGCTGCGTTTTGCCGATGGCCCGGACGAAGTGCACCGCAACGCGATCGCCAAGATGGAGCTGGGAAAATACGCGGCAAAGCCGCAGGCAGTCGAAATGCCCGTCACGCGCGGCTGCTGAAGACGTTGCCGTCAAGCGAGCCCTGCAGACCGGTTTCTGCATGCCGGCGTGGCGCCATGCCACGCAGGATGCCGAGGCGCCTCAGGACTTGGTGACTCCTGACCACAACTCGTCGAGATCGGCAAACTGCCATTTCGCCGGATCCTCTCGCGCAATGATCTTCTCCTGGCACCCCCGCTCGGACAGATCGAGACTGACGGGTACGATGCGCATACCGGACACGACGACGAAAAACACCTTGACGACCGGCATCGTCAATGCCGCCCTGGATTGCTCGGTGACAACGCCAATACGTCCCGAGTTCAGTAGCACCAAAGAGCCGACGGGATAGATGCCGAGAGTCTTGGCGAACGCCTGAAAAACGGGAAGGTCAAAATGTCCGCTCGCCCACAAACCCATCTGGCGTAGCGACTCAGAAGGGTCCCAGCCCGCCTTGTAGGGCCGATTGGACGTGATCGCGTCGTACACGTCGCAGACTGCGGCCATCTTGGCAAACAGGCTGATCTGCGAGCCATTGAGACCCTTGGGGTAGCCCGAACCATCGACCTTTTCATGGTGGTGCAGACACACGTCGAGTGCCATCGGGTCGATGTTGTCACTGGCAAGAAGAAACTCGTGGCCAGTTACCGGATGGCGTTTGACGAGGGCAAACTCCGCGTCCGTCAGTTTGCCGGGCTTGTTCAATACTTCGTTGGGAACCAGCATCTTGCCCAAGTCGTGCAACAGGCCGGCTATGCCCGCAGAACGAACCACGGCTTCGCTCTGATTGAGCTGTCGGGCGAGCGCAATCATCATTGCGCAGACCGCCACGGAATGCATATAGGTGTAGTTGTCCGCTGTCTTGAGCCTGGCCAGGCTGATGAGCGCACTGGAATTGCGCGCCACTGAATTCGAGATTTCTTCGATTAAATTCGATACGCCGGCCGCATCGATGGCATTGCCCATGCGTGCCTCCTGGAACATCGAGGTCACGGCCTGCCTGCCGGATTCGCAAATCCTGGCGGCGCGCTGCAACTCCTCGGACATTGGTACAGGTGCCCGTGACGCATACGCGTCGGCCTCGGACGAACTGTCGGATTGCTGCGCAGCACCGTCATCCGAGCGCAATTGCGCCGCTGTGGTGGCGACCCACACATCCGCACCCTTGCTGGCGTCGATCCAGACTTCGCGCACCTTGCTGGCGCGCAACATGGCGATGTCTTTCGGGTCGGAGATCACGAAACGCGAACGCCAGAAAGGGTTGTCAATCCAGGTACCGCAGACCTCCTCCAGAAACATTCCCGGCTCGAGTTCGTCGACACTGATCTTCTTACGCAATTTCGCCCCCACCAACTTTCATGTTGCCCACTCTTCACCCCGCATCATGAAGGTTATTTCACGTTCAGCCCTATCTTCGAACAGCTCCAAGCACACGCCGGACGCTTCCCATCGGGGCCAACAGGACGCTCAGTGCAGATGGCGCGGCTTACGACCGCCACCATGGCCTGCCCCGCCGTGACCGCCGCCAGGCCCACGCCGCGGTTTGCCGATCTCCAGCGAACTGACCAGCGCATCGAAACGTTGCGTGAACAACTTGTCGACTTCGGCCACGACACCTGACAACTCGGCGCCATCGAAATGGCGCTCCATCAGGGACACGAGGTCCTGCACCAGCAGATCGCGTTGTACCTGCATGATCGCGGCCGGATTGGGGCCAACGAACAGCATCAGGAAGTCGTCACGCGATTCCGCATCAACCTCCTCCTGCTCGTCGTCTTCGTCAAACTCGGTGTCATAGAAACTGACCTCGATCGCCGCGCCCGCGTCTGCCAATTCGTTGAGGTTCATGCACATTTCATCCAGCGTCTGGCGGAAGTCATCGTCGCCAGCGATCGTCCAGCAGATCTGGAGCAGGTGCTTCGATGCGTCGAACCGGATACCCGGCTCGTCTTCATAGGAACTGCGCGCACCATCGGCCAGCGAGCGCGCACCTGCATACTTCCAGATCGGCTTGAGGGCATCCTGGATTTGCTCGAACTGAGCCTCCGCGCGCAACTGAACTTCACCGTGCAGATGGATTTCGAAAGATGGGTCGGAACGAGGCATGGCTTATGAGTGTAGTGCGGGCGACAAGTAGGGCTCGGCGAGCCCCGAAATGGCCCAGGGTTTCTTGTATCGGATGCATGGCGCCGCAAGGAAAATCTCACCCGGCTGCCTAGATGCAAGCAGTTTTATTGTGCATCACATGAACGCCTTCCGACAGTGACGATGGTGACTTTCGTATGCGGCGCAAGACACGCAGCGATTTGCGCACTGGCGCTACGGGATGTCGAGACTTGGTGCCCGGGACCGGGGTCGAACCGGTACGCTCCTTATGCAGGATAGCGGCGGATTTTAAGTCCGCTGTGTCTACCAATTCCACCACCCGGGCGAAGCGCACTACCCAACTGTCATCAAATGCAGCGGATGCGATCAACCTGTTTTGGAGGCGCGACCCGGAGTCGAACCGGGCTAATCGGATTTGCAATCCGGTGCATAACCGCTTTGCTATCGCGCCAACATCCATCACCTGCGCCGGACGCGGCGCCAAGAAATCTCACCGACAAAAAAGGGAAGCCTGGGCTTCCCTTTCTCTGGAATATGGAGCGGGAAAAGAGTCTCGAACTCTCGACCTCAACCTTGGCAAGGTTGCGCTCTACCAACTGAGCTATTCCCGCATTTCCTGTCTGAAATTATAGCCCATGATCGGGCACTCTCCTGCCGGTGGGAAGCGCCCCGACGCAATCTGAACGCCAGCGCCTGCGAAGGCTTCAATGCTTCACCGACTCCACCGCTACCGACGCGACAGCGGCTGCCGCTACCGGCGCTGCCACCACGCCGACGACCGCCGCCGGCTCTTCTTCCGGCAATGGCATCGGCATGCGCACCAGGGCGATCTCCAGGACCTTGTCGATCCAACGCACCGGCACTATTTCCAAACCGTTCTTGACATTTTCCGGGATGTCCTGCAAATCTTTCGCGTTCTCCTCGGGGATCAGCACCGTCTTGATGCCACCACGCAAAGCGGCCAACAGTTTCTCCTTGAGGCCACCAATCGCAGTGACCTCGCCACGCAGGGTGATCTCGCCCGTCATGGCGACGTCTCCGCGTACTGGAATGCCGGTCAATGCCGACACAAATGCCGTGGTCATCGCCGCGCCGGCACTCGGCCCGTCTTTGGGAGTTGCTCCATCCGGAACGTGGATGTGTATGTCCTTCTTCTCGAACACCTCGTCCTTGATGCCCAGACGCGCTGCGCGGCTGCGCACCACGGTGCGCGCGGCTTCCACCGACTCCTTCATCACGTCACCGAGAGACCCGGTGCGGGTGATCACGCCTTTTCCTGGCATCAACGCCGCCTCGATCGTCAACAGATCCCCGCCGACTTCCGTCCAGGCCAGGCCCACCACCTGTCCGACCTGGTTGTGGTCTTCGGCCCGGCCATAGGTGTGTTTGCGTACACCGAGGTAGTCGTTCAGGTTGTCGGCTGTCACCACCACTTGCGGCGTCATCTTCTTGAGCTGCAGGCCCTTGACCACCTTGCGGCAAATTTTTGATAGTTCGCGTTCCAGCGAGCGCACACCGGCTTCACGGGTGTAATAACGCACGATGTCGCGTACGGCCCCTTCAGTGACATCAAGCTCCGCTACCTTGACACCGTTGTTCTTGAGCTGTTTTGGCAACAGGTACTTGATCGCGATATTGGTCTTCTCGTCTTCGGTGTAGCCCGACAGACGGATCACTTCCATCCGGTCCAGCAGTGCTGGCGGGATGTTCATGGAGTTGGAGGTGGCCACAAACATGACGTCGCTGAGGTCGAAATCGACTTCGACGTAATGGTCGCCGAACTTGTGGTTCTGCTCCGGATCCAGCACCTCGAGCAAGGCACTTGATGGGTCGCCGCGAAAATCCGTGCCAAGCTTGTCGATTTCGTCGAGCAGAAACAGCGGATTGCGGGTTCCCACTTTGGACAGGCTCTGCAGCACCTTGCCGGGCATCGCGCCGATGTAGGTGCGTCGATGCCCGCGAATCTCGGCCTCGTCGCGCATGCCACCCAACGCCACACGCACGTACTTTCGCCCGGTGGCCTTGGCAATCGACTGGCCGAGCGAGGTCTTGCCCACTCCCGGCGGCCCGACCAGGCACAGGATAGGCGCCTTGAGCTTGTCGACGCGCTGTTGAACCGCGAGGTACTCCAGAATGCGGTCCTTCACTTTGTCCAAGCCGAAGTGGTCTTCGTTGAGCACTGTTTCCGCATTGCCAAGGTCGTGCTTGATCTTGGTTTTCGCACTCCAGGGCAATGCCGCAAGCACGTCGATGTAGTTGCGCACGACCGCCGCCTCGGCCGACATCGGCGACATCAGCTTGAGCTTCTTGAGTTCAGCCTCGGCCTTTTTCAGCGCCTCCTTGGGCATCTTGGCGGATTTGATCTTCTTCTCGATCTCGTCGATGTCTGCGCCATCCTCGCCTTCGCCAAGTTCCTTCTGGATCGCCTTGACCTGCTCGTTGAGGTAGAAATCGCGCTGGTTCTTCTCCATCTGGCGCTTGACACGGCCGCGTATCTTCTTGTCGACATTCAGGATGTCGACTTCACGCTCAATTTGCTCGAACAGATTCTCGAGCCGCTCTTTTACGCCGGACAGGCTCAGCACGGCCTGCTTGTTGTCGAGTTTGAGCGGCAGGTGCGCCGCAATTGTGTCCGCAAGGCGGCCTGCGTCGTCGATACTGGAGATCGAGGTGAGGATCTCCGGCGGGATTTTCTTGTTGAGTTTGACGTACTGGTCAAACTGCTGCATCACGGCGCGCCGCAGCGCTTCGATCTCGCTGGCCTTGCCGCGCGGGCCAGAAGGGGCTTCAACCGCAGCCTCAATCGGGGTCACGTTGGCGGAGAAGAAGGCGTCCCCGTCATCGATGCGATTCACCTGTGCGCGCTGATGCCCTTCAACCAGCACCTTCACCGTACCGTCGGGCAGCTTGAGCATCTGCAGAATAGTGGAGACACAGCCGACATCAAACATGTCGGTCACCAATGGTTCATCCTTCGCGGCCGCCTTCTGCGCGACCAGCATGATGCGCCGCTCCGACTCCATCGCCGCTTCCAGCGCCTTGATGCTCTTGGGGCGCCCGACAAACAGCGGAATGACCATGTGCGGGAACACCACCACGTCGCGCAGCGGCAGTAGCGGCAGATCCAGCGGCGTGGCGGGAAGCAATACAGAACCAGACATGGGGAAATCCTTTGCGTTACCAAGTCAAGATGGATGGCAGAACGGGTTTTTCAACCCGCCACAGGCGACTCAGGCCTTTTTTGCCATTTCGCGATACACCAGCAGGGGCGGCTTGTTCTCTTCGATCGTGGACTCGTCGACCACCACCTTTTCCACATTGCTGGCATTGGGCAATTCGAACATGGTGTCGATGAGCGACTGCTCCAGAATCGAGCGCAAGCCGCGTGCGCCCGTCTTGCGCCCCAGGGCTTTCTTTGCAATCGCCTTTAGCGCCGAGGGGCGTATCTCCAGGCCCACACCCTCCATCGAGAACAGTTTGGCGTATTGCTTTACCAAGGCGTTTTTCGGTTCCACGAGTATCTGCACCAGGGCATCTTCGCTCAACTCGGCCAGCGTCGCCACCACCGGCATGCGGCCAACCAGTTCCGGTATAAGCCCGAACTTGATCAGGTCTTCCGGCTCGACGTCCTTGAATACCTCGGTCAAGCTGCGCTGGGCCTTGCTCTTGACGGTCGCGCCAAAGCCAATGCCCGACGACTCCGTGCGGTTGTCAATGACCTTCTCGAGGCCCGAAAAAGCGCCGCCGCAGATGAAAAGGATGTTGGTGGTGTCTATCTGCACGAAATCCTGGTTGGGATGTTTGCGCCCGCCCTGCGGGGGCACACTGGCCATCGTGCCTTCAATCAACTTGAGCAGCGCCTGCTGCACACCCTCTCCCGAGACATCGCGGGTAATCGAGGGGTTGTCGGACTTGCGCGAAATCTTGTCGATTTCATCGATGTAGACGATGCCGCGTTGCGCACGGTCGACGTCGTAACTGCAACTTTGCAACAACTTCAGGACGATGTTCTCGACATCCTCGCCGACATAACCGGCTTCGGTCAGGGTGGTGGCGTCCGCCATCACAAATGGCACATCCAGCATGCGCGCAAGCGTCTGGGCCAGCAGGGTCTTTCCCGAGCCGGTCGGTCCGATCAGCAGGATGTTGCTCTTGGTAAGTTCAACGTCATCTTTCTTTGCCTTCTCCTTGTGGCGCAGCCGCTTGTAGTGGTTGTAAACCGCTACCGCCAGGGTGCGCTTGGCCGGCTCCTGGCCTATCACATAGTTATCGAGGTTCGCCTTGATTTCGGAGGGCGTGGGCAACTCCCCGCGCGCGTCCTTGGCTACGGTGCTGGCTGGCAATTCGTCACGGATGATCTCGTTGCACAGCTCAATGCACTCGTCGCAGACAAAGACCGATGGCCCGGCAATCAGCTTCTTGACCTCGTGTTGGCTCTTGCCGCAAAACGAGCAGTACAGGGTCTTTTCGCCGGAGGAGCCTTTTTTTTCGGCCATGAAGTCAGTGCCTGTTCAATGGGATGCGCCATGATACCGAAATACGCGCGTCGGCATGCGGCTGCATGGCCGACGCCCTTGGCCGGTCGGCTGCGCAGATTGCACTGTCAAGCGCGTTTCGAAATCACCTGATCGACCACGCCGTACTCCTTGGCCTCGTCGGCCGACATGTAGTAGTCGCGTTCGGTATCACGTTCGATGCGATCGAGCGGCTGCCCGGTCTGGGCCGCCAGGATTTTGTTGAGCTGTTCGCGCGTTTTAAGAATCTCCCGCGCCTGGATCTCGATGTCCGTGGCTTGGCCCTGACTGCCACCGGACGGCTGGTGGATCATGATCTTGGAGTTGGGAAGGGAGAAGCGTTTGCCTTTGGCACCGGACGCCAGCAGAAATGCGCCCATGCTCGCCGCAAATCCAGTGCACAAAGTCGACACATCGGGCTTGATGAAATTCATGGTGTCGTAAATCGCCATTCCGGCACTGACCGAGCCACCGGGCGAGTTGACATAAAACGAAATGTCCTTGTCCGGATTTTCACTCTCCAGAAACAACAGTTGCGCGACGACCAGGTTGGCGGTCTGGTCGTTCACCGGGCCGACCAGGAAAATCACCCGTTCCTTGAGCAGGCGCGAATAGATGTCGTACGAGCGCTCGCCACGACCGGACTGTTCAATCACCATTGGCACCATGCCAAGCCCTACGGTATCTGTGGCTGAATTGCGCATAATCATGTCATCTCCAAATCGGTTATTGCACGCTGCCTGCTCCGAGCACATGTGGTCTTTCAGGCAACTTGCAAGGGCTGCTGCGGCGACTGGCCGCAAACAGACTGGGGCTTAGTTCTGGCCCATCAACTCGTCAAAGTCCACCGCTTTGGCCGTGATGTTCGCCCGGGAGAACACGTGTTCGGTCACATTGTTTTCGATCACGATGGCCTCGACCTCGGCCATGCGCTTGTTGTCGGCGTAGTACCAGCGAACAACCTCGGTCGGCTTTTCATAACTTGCCGACAGCTCATCGATATGCGCCTTGATCTGTTCGGGCCGCGCATGCAGGGCATTCGAGCGTACCAACTCGGCCACCACCAGGCCCAGCCGCACACGGCGCTCGGCCTGTGCGCGAAACATGTCTTCCGGAATCGGTGCCTTGTCGGCATCTTTGACGCCGCGCTGTTTCAGATCCGCCCGCGCACTTTCGATCAGACGCTCCAGCTCAGCCTTCACGCTGGCATTGGGCAAGTCGAGTTCGGCACGGGTCACCAGCGCGTCGAGGGCGGCTTGCTTGTTGTGTGACAACAAACGGAACTTGACCTCCCGCTCCAGGTTCTTGCGGATGTCGGCGCGCAACCCGTCCACGCTGGCGTCCGCAATACCCAGCGATTTGGCCAGCGCCGCGTCCACCTCGGGCAGATGGGCCGCCTCAAGCTTCTTCAGCGTGACGATGAAATCCGCGGTCTTTCCAGCGACGTCCTTGCCCTGGTAGTCCTCTGGAAACGCCAGCTGGAACGTCTTGTTTTCGCCGACCTTCATGCCAGTAGTGGCAGCTTCAAACTCCTTGAGCATTTGCCCGTCGCCGAGCACGAACTGGAAATCCTGCGCCTTCCCACCGTCAAACGGCTCGCCATCGATCTTGCCCTCGAAATCGACGGTTGCGCGGTCTCCGGGATGCGCGGCGGCATCCTGCGCGCGCTGGGCAAAGGTGCGGCGCTGTTTGCGCAGAATATTCATGGTCTTGTCAATCGCCGCCTCTGACACATCCGAAGACAGCCGCTCCAGCGGCACACCGGTCAGATCCGACAACTTGACCTCCGGGTACACCTCGAAGAACGCGTCAAAGGACAGTTCACCCTCTGGCGCACCTTCTTTTTCCGTAATACGCGGCTGCCCTGCGACACGCAGTCTGGCTTCATTGGCGGCACTGGAAAACGCTTCACCCACCTTGGCGTTCATCACCTCGTAATGAACAGAATAGCCATACCGCTGAGCCACCACGTTCATCGGTACTTTGCCGGGACGAAAACCGTCCATCTTGACGGTGCGGGCAAGGCGCTTCAAACGCGACTGCACCTCACTCTGGATGATCTTTACCGGCAGGGTCAAGGTGATCTTGCGCTCCAGCTTTTCGAGGGTTTCCACACTCACGGACATATGCTTCTCCTTAGGGTAACAGTGCTGGTGCGCGGGGGGGGACTCGAACCCCCACACCATTGCTGGCGTCAGGACCTAAACCTGGTGCGTCTACCAATTTCGCCACCCGCGCCCGAAAACAAATAGGGGAGGCCGGACCGGCCGCCCCTATATCTTGGTTCACTCCTTGATTTTAACCTGCACGCGCAACCGGACGCTGGACCCGCAACCAGGCCGCATACATGGCTGGCAATGGCAGCAGGGTGAGCACAGTTGCAACCAGCAGCCCACCCATGATCGCCACTGCCATCGGCCCCCGGAAAATCGGGCGCGTAGGCGGAATCATGGCCAGAACTGCCGCCGCCGCCGTCACCACCACGATCGGGCGCAGACGGCGCCCCGCAATCTCGACGATGGCATTCCAGGGGTCCTCCCCCACGGCGCGGTCTGCTCGATCTGGTCGATCTGGTCGATCCTCCACCTTGCGCACCACCATCCCGACCGCAATGATGGCGTCGTCCACCAGCAGCCCGAGCGAAATGATCAGGAAACCCGGCGATATCTTGTGCAGGCCTGTGCCCCAGTGATACATGCCCAGGAATGTGACCGCGAGCACCAGCGGTAGGGTGATACCGACGATCAACCCGGGGCGCATGTTGATGTGGTAACGCCGGTACCAGCGCGCCTCCTGCGGCCGGTAATGCATTCCGGGGCTGACGAAGCTGACCACCAGGACGATCAATAGGGCTTCGATCAGCACCTTGACAAACTCATTTACCGAACTGGAGACCGCGCGCGGCTGGTCCTGCAACTGCACCAGCACGGGGGCCGGCCGGCAATCGGGCGTCGCTGCGCTGCGTCACTTTCCCTAGACCCATGCCCAGCGCGAAGATGTCGCCTCCCTTGGCCATCGACACGCCCAACGCGATCACCTGCCGCCCCTGGTGGCGCACCATGGCATCGGGCGGATCCCTGTAGCCGCGCTTGACCTCCGCGATATCGGACAGGCGAATCTGGTTGCCGGAACTGCCTTGAATGGGCAGATCACGCAGTTGCTGCACCGACTGGAACCGTCCGGCCACCCGCACCTGGATGACATCCAGTGGCGTCTGGACGGTGCCCGCGTACTCCACCGCATTTTGCTGGTTGATCAGCGCCAACACCTGTTTCACGGCCAGTCCCAGGCGGTCCAGGCGCTTTTGCGCGATCCCGACATAGACCTTGTCGTGCTGCGCGCCGAACAACTTCACCTTGTTGACGTCGGTCACCTTCCGCAACTGCTGGCGCACATCGTCCGCAACGAGCTTGACTTCCGCGTTCGAGAACCCGTCCGATTCCAGCGCGTCGATCACGCCATACACGTCGCCGAAGTCATCGTTGAATAACGGTCCGCCCACACCGGACGGCAAATTGCCAACCGTGTCGTCGACGCGTTTGCGCACGGCGTACCAGGTTGCGGGAACATCGGCCACCCGCGACGAATCCTTCAGTATCCGGATGGTCGGTGACTCGCCGGGCTTGGAGTAGCTGCGGATCTTGTCCACATACAGGACTGCCTGCAGGGTGCGCTCGATCTTGTCGGTGACCTGCTCTGCCCGTTACTGGCCTCACAAATCCGCTTGAATATGGCTGCGAAAACCGCAGGATTGTCATGGCCGTAAGCACGAAGTTGCCGCGCTTGCAGCCACTTCCAGGCATATGACACCTACGCCGCGTCAAGGGTTCGCTGCGCCGGGCTGAAGCCCGCCCTTTACCCGGCTTCGGTGCGGCAATTTCCGTACCCGCTTTTTCGGTCCGCCATTTTGCGCACTTTTCGACAGCCGTTCACTCTGCCATCTGCCGTGCGGTGGCGCCCGGCCAGTCGGACCGGATCACCAGGGTCCGGAAGGTAAACGGTGGGTCCTCGTCTTGCCGCAGCTGGAAGTAGACCGCGAATCCCGGCGGCACCAGCACGACCATCCGGTAACGCGTCAGCGCCGGATGCCCCAGTGCCCAACGCGACAAGTTGAAACCGGGCGCTGCGGCGTGCTGCGGGGTCATACCTGGCTCCCGGGTCGGCGCTGCGCCCGGCACCCACCGTGCGCCCCGCTCACGGGGCCGCCACCGCTTTGGCCGGGCCGCTCACCGTGCCGCTGCCGATGGCCTTAGACCAGCACTTTCTGCCCAGGACACAAACGTGCACCCCGGCACTGACGACTTGCTTGCCAGGCGCCGGACCCTGGCTGACCACCGCCTCATCGCCTGCGGCTGCGGGGATCACCACCGGCTGCGACCGCACGGTGCCCGAGGCCGGGTCAAACACCCTGACCGTGCAGCCCTGCGCGTCCGGCTTCAACGCGCTGCTTGGCAACTTGATCAACACCAAGCCTTTCGTCGACAAGGCTTGCGGGAACACGGTCAGCACTGGATCCCAGCGCTGGCAGCTGCATGCCCTTGAGTGCCACTCTGACCAGGTAGGTGCGGGTAACAGGAAGGATCTGCCAACGCCGCAATCTCACGGATCGCGCCGGACAAATGGGGGCCGTCCGACCACTGCCACAGGTGCACGCGCGACCCGACGCGCAGCAACGCGACGCGGTCTTGCGGGACCGCGAACAACACATAGCGCCGCCCATCCTGCGCAATCCGCTCGATCGTCGCGGCGTTGCGACCACTTGCCCGGTCTCGCCCTCCACTGCTGTCACGACACCGGCGACATTGGCCAGCAGGCTGGTACTGCGACAATCCGGCCGTGCACAGCGCCACCGACACTTACCGCCCGCCGTCTGAGCACTATGAAAACTTCCCGGTAGCGTCGTGGTTGTGCCCCGCCCAACTGCGTGCGCCCATTGCTGCCATCTACTGGTTTGCGCGTACCGCAGACGATCTGGCGGACGAAGGCAACGCATCGGCCAGCCAGCGTCTGGACGACCTGGCGCAGTTGCGCAGCGACCTGTTTCTGTGTGCCGGTTCGCATATCCATAGCGGTCGTTGGGGGCAGGTTTTCGACCCGCTGGCGCTGATGATTGGCCGCTTCCATCTGCCAGTGCAGTTGCTCGACGACTTGCTCGACGCCTTTTGCCAGGATGTGGTCTTCACCGACCAGGGGCGGCGCTACGCGACCGACGCGGAGCTGCACGACTACTGCAGACGTTCGGCGAATCCGGTGGGACGCCTGTTGCTGCACCTGTACCAGGTCAACGACGCATTGTCGCTGCGCCAAAGTGACCAGATCTGCACCGCACTGCAACTCATCAACTTCTGGCAGGACCTGCGCGGCGACATCGCGCGTGCGCGCTGGTATCCCAGTGTGGAGCAAATGCAGGCACACCAGATCAGCGAACGCGACCTGCTGGAGGACCGCAACACCACAGCGGCCAGCCGCCTGGTCGCCACCTATGCGGCCCAGGCTGGGTCCATGATGGCCAGCGGTGCCCCGCTGGCGCAGCGCCTGGGCGGGCGCGCCGGTTGGGAACTGCGTCTGGTCGTCCAGGGCGGTCTGCGCATTCTTGAGAAAATGCGGGCCATGCAGCATGCAACCTGGCGCCGTCGGCCCCGCATTGGCAAGTCTGAGCTGCCGCTGCTGTTGTGGCGCGCCTGGCGCTGGCCGCTACCGGCGCCAGGTCGTCCATGAGCCCGCAGGAGTACGTGCAGCAAAAGGCAGCGGCCTCGGGCAGCAGCTTTTACTACGCCTTCCTGTTTCTGCCCAAACCGCGCCGCGCCGCGATCACAGCCTTCTACGCTTTTTGCCGCGAAGTCGATGACGTTGTCGACGAGATGGTCGATCCGGGCGTCGCAGCAAGCAAGCTGGCATGGTGGCGCATCGAAGTCATGCAGGCATTTGCCGGGCATGCCACCCATCCGGTGCTGCAGGCCCTGATGCCGCTGGCGGTCGATTACCGCATCGAGAGCCGGCACCTGCTGGCGGTGCTGGATGGTTGCCAGATGGACCTGGAGCAGACCCGCTACCTGGATTTTGCGAATCTGCAGCGTTACTGCCATTTGGTGGCAGGCATTGTGGGCGAGGTGGCGGCGAATATCTTCGGCCAGACCGACGCGCGGACAACTGCCTACGCACACAAGCTGGGGCTGGCGCTGCAACTGACCAACATCATCCGCGACGTCGGCGAAGACGCCCTGCGTTCGCGTATCTATCTGCCGGTAAACGAACTGCAACAGCATGGGGTGAAAGCGCATGAACTGCTCAAACGCAAGGGTGATGCCGATTTCCAGCAGCGCTTCTGTGCGCTGATGCGATTCCAGGCGGCGCGCGCCCATGCGGCGTACGACGAAGCGTTGGCGCTGTTGCCCGAAGTGGACCGACGCGCTCAGAAGCCTGGACTGATGATGGCCAGCATCTACCGCAGCCTGTTGCGCGAGATCGAACGCGATGACTTTGCGGTACTCAACCAGCGGGTAAGCCTGACGCCACTGCGCAAGTTCTGGCTGGCCTGGCGGGTGCAGGCGCTTGGGCGCTTGTGAGAGTGGCAGTCATCGGCGCCGGCTGGTCGGGGCTGGCAGCTGCGGTCACGGCCACGCAGGACGGCCATGCGGTCGCTGTCTTTGAAGCCGCACGGGTTTTGGGCGGTCGCGCCCGCGCCCTGCCGCTGCGCTTGCCCGATGGCACACCCGCTACGCTGGACAACGGCCAGCACATCCTGATTGGCGCGTACACACAGACGCTGGAATTGATGCGCTGCGTGGGTGTGCAGGCGCACACGGCGCTGCTGCGTTTGCCGCTGACGCTGCGTTTTCCGGATGGTGGCGGGCTGCAGCTTCCGTACTGGCCCGCGCCGTGGGACGCCATAGGCGGTATTCTGGTGGCACGCGGCTGGAGCATCGCCGACAAACTCTCTTTGTTGCGGCTGGCAATCGGCTGGCGGCTACGTGGCTTCCGCTGTGCCCCGGATCTGACCGTGGCCGCATTGTGCGCTCGCGCCAGCCCGCGCGTGATGCAGGAGTTGGTCGAGCCCCTTTGTGTATCTGCGCTCAACCTGCCCGCGCGCGAGGCCAGCGCCGAACTGTTCCTGCGCGTTGTGCGCGACGCATTGTTTGGCGGCCGCGGCGGCTCCAACCTGCTGCTGCCGCGGGTGGACCTGGCACAGCTATTCCCGCTGGCAGCGCAACTCTGGCTGACCCGCCATGGCGGCGTGGTCCAGACAGCCACGCGGGTGGTAGAACTGCAATTTGCGGCCGGTAATTGGCAGGTCCTGGGCCAACAGTTTGACCGCGTCATTCTGGCAACACCGGCGGCGGCGGCCATGCAACTACTGGGCGCAACACAAAGCCACACGCCTCACCCGGTTGCCGCGCAGATCGGCGCCTGGATCGGCATTGCGGCAACACTGCAACACACTGCCATCACCACTGTCTACGCCCAAGCCAGCGGAGCGCGCCTGGCGCAACCCATGCTCGCACTGCGCGGCACGAGCGGACCGGCGCAGTTCGTGTTTGACCGCGGCCAGCTTGGCGGCCCCAGAGGCCTGCTCGCTTTTGTCATCAGTTCCAGCCAACTCGACCAGGCCGCAGCGCAGCAACAGGTGGTACAGCAAGCCAGTGTGGCGCTGGGCCTGGAGGTCAACCCGGTACAAACCGTGGTTGAAAAACGCGCCGCCTTTGCCTGCCCGCCTGGAGTGCAACGCCCGCCGATGCAGATTGCGCCTGGCTTGCTGGCCTGCGGCGACTATGTAGACGGGCCCTACCCTTCCACGCTGGAAGGCGCCACTCGCAGCGGTGTGGCCGCTATTCGATCGTCAGATTCTGGGACTTGACCACATTGCGCCAAGCCCGCAGATCGGCTTCGATGAAATGTCCCAACACGGCAGGCGAACCCGGCGCCGCCTCGACCGCGTCCTGTTTGAAACGGACGGCCACCTCGGGCAAAGCCACAAGCTTGTTGATTGCACCATTGAGCCGCTCGATCACTGCGGCTGGCGTGCCCATGGGCGCCATCAAGGCAAAGTAGTTCACCACGTCGATGCCGGCGTAGCCAGACTCGGCCATGCTCGGAACGTCCGGCAAGGCAGGCGACCGTTTGGCGCTCGTCACCGCCAAAGCCTTGACGCGCCCGTCCTTGATGAAAGGCAGCAACGCTGGAATGGTGCCGGTGACCAATTGCACCTGGCCGGCAATCATGTCCATCGTGGCTGGCGCAACGCCGCGGTACGGAATATGGACGATGAAGGTACCGGTCTTGGACTTGAGCAACTCCAGTACCAGATGGTTCACTCCGCCCGAGCCGGCCGAGCCGTAGTTGAGGACTCCCGGCTTTTGTCTGGCCAGCGCCACCAGTTCGCGCATATTGTTGGCTGGCAGGCTGCTGTTGGCGGCCCATACCAGCGGCCCGCTGGCAATCATGCCTACCGGGGCAAACTGGCGCAACGGGTCGTATCCCGCTGAGGGGAGGGACGCCGCCACGGTAGTGAACGGCGACGCGACCAGGAGCAAGGTGTAACCATCGGCTGGCTGCTGGGCCACGTACTGGGTACCGATCGCGCCCGACGCCCCGACACGGTTTTCCACGACAAAACTTCCACCCAGCAGCTCACCGAGCTTTTGCGCCACCAGTCGGCCCATGGCATCGGTGCCCGCTCCGGGGGCGAACGGCACCACGATCTTGACCGGACGCTCCGGATAAGCAGCAGCCGACTGGGCAGTGGCCACACCGGCAAGCGCCTGTAGCAGGCCGAACACACACGCGAGCATTGCCTTGGGAAATGCGGAAAGGGGATTCATTGGGTTCACTCGAAAAATCTGTCAGCGAAAAATTGGGCGGTTTGCCGCATTGTGCGGCGCCTGTATGTCACCGCTGTGACGGTCACCGTCACAGCGGATCCTCCAGCAATCGGCACAACTGCTGCAGACTGGCCACGGACTGATGCGGCTGGCGCACATGTTTCCATACCTGGTCAGAGCGGTTCAACCAGACCGCCTGCATGCCGGCATCGAGCGCCCCAAGCACATCAAGCGACTGGTCGTCGCCGATATGCAGCACTTCATCCGGACGCACCGCGGCGGCCGCAGCCGCCGCATGGAATATCCGCACATCGGGCTTGCCAACGCCAAACTGATGGGCACTGAGGCTGGCATGAAAATGCGCAGCCAGGCCGACGCGCACCACATCGGCATTGCCATTGGAGACGGCGACCAGCGGAAAACGCGCAGCCAGAAACTCCAGCGCCGGCAACACATCGTCGTACAGGACAACCTGCATGCGGTGCTCGAAAAACACCTCGAATGCCGGTTCGGCCAGCTCCGGATCCTCGCCACACTGGAGCAGGCCAGCCCGAATCGATTCACGGCGCAAGGCGCTCATGTCGTGGCTCAGTGTGGGCTGTGCCCGCACCACCGCCTCCCGCAGTGCCTGGCGCAATGCCGGATCGGCCAGGGTCCGCGCGGTGTGCGGTGCGCGCTCCAGCAACCACTGGTTGAGCTGTCGTTCGGCACGCTCGATGGTCGGCCAGATCGGCCACAGGGTGTCATCCAGATCCAATCCAATCGCCCTGATCCTGCGCACGTCCAGCATAGGTGCGGGAGAATACAGCATGCCCACATCCCACTTCCGGCCAGAGCCCGATTTCGCCCACGGCCAGGCCCCGCGCATTGCCATCCTGTATTGCAATCTGGGCACGCCCGCGGCGCCGACCGCGGCCGCCGTGCGCCCTTACCTGGCCCAGTTTCTGAGTGACCGGCGCGTGGTGGAGATACCGCGCCTGTTGTGGATGCTGATTCTGCACGGCATCATCCTGCGCCTGCGCCCGGCAAAATCGGCCGCCAAATACGCCAGCATCTGGACCGAGGCCGGCTCCCCCTTGCGGTTATGGACCGAAAAACAGGCGAAGTTGCTGCAGGGCTGGCTTGCCACCCGCGGCCACAGTGTGCGGGTGTTCCACGCGATGACCTACGGCGAACCGTCCATAGCGGCGCAACTCGACAAGCTCAAAGCCGAGGGCGTCACGCGCTTGCTGGTGTTGCCAGCCTATCCCCAGTACTCCGCGACCACCACGGCCGGAGTGTTTGACGCGGTCTATGCCTGGGCGTCGCGCACCCGGTTGATCCCCGAGCTGCGCTTTGTCAACCATTACCACGACCATCCGCTGTACATTGACGCACTGGCAAAACGCATCACCCGCCACTGGATGGACAACGGTCGCCCGGACCAGCTGGTGATGAGTTTCCACGGCGTGCCGCAGCGCACACTCACACTCGGCGACCCCTACCACTGCGAGTGCCACAAGACGGCGCGGCTGCTGGCACAGCGGCTGGGCCTTAAAAAGGAACAATTCAAGGTCACATTTCAGTCGCGCCTGGGTCGTGCCAAGTGGCTCGAACCTTATACCGAACCCAGTCTGATCG
>ENA-ORBV01002113-ORBV01002113.1-microbial-mat-metagenome-genome-assembly--contig:-NODE-2113-length-42644-cov-7.291470_pt1 | contig 42644 bp, 41 predicted proteins | sample MGYA00237777_ERZ505514 | MGnify/ENA primary metagenome ERZ505514 (study PRJEB26160, sample SAMN06269048) | microbial mat metagenome | isolation source: Oligotrophic lake microbial mat | place... | reverse complement strand
CGTGCCAGTGATCGCGATCAGGCCAGCGGTGATGAACGGTCCGATGAAGAAGCCGAGGCGAAACGTGCCACCCAGTGACGAGAGCGCGCGGGCGCGGTACGGCAGCGGCACAAAACTCGTCATGAACGCGTGTCTGGCGAGGGCGAACACGGCTGCAGACAAACCCAGCAACAGGATGCCAAACCCGAGCGCCACCGGGTTCGGTGCGCTCACGCAGATGGTCGCGCCGACGATCGAAAGCGTCGCGGCGCCGATCATCGCCGGTCGCTCTCCGACTCGAGCAATGACCCATCCGCTGGGAATGTTGCCGAACAGTTCGCCGACCATCAGGAGCGCCGCGATCAGGCCGGCAATGGCAAGGCTTGCGCCGAGGTTGTCTGCTGCGATCGGGATGATCGGGATGATCGCACCTTCGCCGATCGAAAACAGCACAGTCGGGAGGATTGCGGGAACCATGATCGAACGCCAGCGAAACGGTGGCTCGACGATTGACATCACGTCGATGCTACGCCCCGGCTACAGCCCGGCTATACCCCGGCTACACTTCCGGCTGAACCCGCCCCGGTAGTCTGGACTGCGACATGATCGAACTGGACATCTCGGAGCAGATTGCAGCTCTGCGCTCGACCTTCTCGGACATCCGCTCAGTGGTTGGGGTTGAGCGTCTCGAAGCCGAGATCGCCGAACTCAGCGAACAGGCTGGGGTGCCAGACCTCTGGGACGACACCGAGAAGGCCCAGCGCATCACGAGTGCGCTCAGCCACAAGCAGTCCGAGCTCGCCAAAATCATTAGTATTTCTGGTCGCCTCGACGACATCGAGATCATGGTGCAGCTCGCCAATGAGGAGTCAGACGAGTCAGCCGCGGCCGATGTGCACACCGAGCTGCTAAGCATCCAAAAAATACTCGGCGAGCTCGAAGTGCAGACCCTGCTCAACGGCGAGTTCGACTCGAATCCAGCGGTCGTCACGATTCGCGCCGGTGCTGGCGGGGTCGACGCGTCCGACTTCGCCGAGATGCTGTTGCGCATGTACCTGCGCTACGCCGAGCAACACAATCTTCCAACGACCGTGCTCGACACAAGTTACGCGGAGGAGGCCGGCATCAAGTCGGCGACCTTCGAGGTGGATGCGCCGTATGCGTTTGGAACCTTGAGTGTCGAAGCCGGCACTCACCGCTTGGTGCGGATGAGTCCGTTCAACTCTGCCGGGAAGCGGCAGACAAGCTTCGCTGCCGTTGAGGTTGTGCCGCTGATCGAACAACTGGACGTCGTCGAGGTTCCAGAGAATGACATCCGCGTCGATGTGTTCCGGTCGAGCGGGCCCGGTGGGCAATCGGTGAACACGACCGACTCTGCGGTTCGGATCACGCACCTGCCGACCGGCATTGTTGTGAGCTGCCAGAACGAAAAGAGCCAGATTCAGAACCGCGCGGCGGCACTGCGCGTGCTGCAGTCGAGGCTCTTGCTGCTGCAGCGCGAACAGGAAGCCGCGACCAAGAAGGAGCTCGCCGGTGTCATTACCGCGAGCTGGGGAGACCAGATGCGCTCGTATGTGCTCGCCCCGTACCAAATGGTCAAGGACCTCCGCACCGAGTACGAAGTCAACAACCCGTCCGCCGTGTTCGATGGCGACCTCGACGGTTTCATCTCGGCCGGTATTCGGTGGCGTAAGCGCACAGTCGACTAGTTCGGTATGTCGCTCGCCCTAATCGGGGGAAGTCGTCCTTAGGCTGAGCGCAAATGATTCGCTTCGACGCAGTGACCAAGGCCTACCCCCGCACGACGAGGCCAGCGCTCAATTCCGTCGACCTCGAGATTCTCAAGGGCGAGTTCGTGTTTCTTGTCGGCGCTTCGGGTTCCGGCAAGTCGACTGTGCTGCGCCTGATCCTGCGGGAGGAGCAGCCGACACAAGGCGCGATTCACGTGCTCGGGCACAGGCTCACCTCCCTCACAAGTCGCAAAGTGCCGTACTACCGACGCAACCTCGGGGTCGTGTTCCAAGACTTTCGGCTGCTTCCGAACAAGACCGTGTTCGACAACGTTGCCTTCACGCTCCAGGTGATCGGCAAGAGCCGCGGCTTCATTCAGGAAGCGGTTCCTGATGCACTCAAGATGGTCGGGCTAGCTGGCAAGTCGAACCGCTTTCCGCACGAGCTCTCTGGCGGCGAGCAGCAGCGCGTTGCCATTGCCCGTGCTGTGGTCAACAAGCCGGCCATTCTGCTTGCGGATGAGCCGACTGGAAATCTCGACCCTGCAACATCCGCTGGCATTATGACGCTGCTCGAACGCATCAATCTCAGCGGAACGACGGTGCTGATGGCCACCCACGACGTCGGCATTGTCGACCAAATGAAGCGGCGCGTGATCGAACTGATCAGCGGCCAGATCGTGCGGGACGAACGTCGTGGCGGCTACCAGACTCAGGCAGTTCCTGTGCAAGAGTTTGCTCGATACGCGCCCGAGGAGGCGCACCGGTGAGACTCGGGCTGATCCTGGGAGAAGTCGGAAGCGGGCTTCGCCGCAATATCTCGATGGTGATCTCTGTCGTTCTGGTCACCTTTATCTCGCTCACCTTCGTCGGTGCTGCCATCCTGCTGCAGATGCAAATCGGTCAGATGAAGGGCTACTGGTACGACAGGGCACAAGTTGCCGTGTACTTGTGCACTGAGCTCGACAGCACCGGCAACTGCACTCAAACCGCGGCGACCCAGAGCCAGATCGACTTGGTCGCTGCGCAACTCGAATCGGATGCGCTCGCTCGCTATATCGAACGCTTCGAGTTCGAAACCAGTGAGCAAGCGTTTGAGAACTTCCAAGCGCAGTTCTCGGACAGCCCGATCGCGAGCTTTGTTACACCAGAAACGCTCAATGAGAGCTTTCGTGTGAACCTCGTCAATCCAACGGACGCTGACATTCTCATCGAATCGCTGTCCGGGCTGGCTGGCGTGCAGAACGTCGAGGACCAGCGGGGCTATCTCGACCAGATTTTTGCGGTGCTGAATGCTGCCTCCTACACCGCGATTGGGCTGGCTGCGCTTATGCTCGTGGCTGCGGTGTTGCTCATTGCGACGACGATTCGATTGAGTGCGTTCTCACGCAGACGAGAGCTCGGGATCATGCGCTTGGTTGGGGCATCCAATCGCTTCATCCAAACTCCATTCATTCTCGAAGGCGTCATCGCGGCGTTCGTTGGCTCGCTCCTTGCGAGCGCGGCGATCGTGGCGATCGTGCAATTCTTCGTTCAGGGGTACCTGTCGACCACGCTGCAGAACACCACAACGCTGGTTGGCGTGAGCGATGCCGTGATTGTGGTGCCGATCCTTGTCGCAGTCGGTGCGCTGCTGGCCGCAAGTTCCGCAAGTGTCGCGATCAGTCGCTACCTGAAAGTCTGAACCTATTGTGGCGGTCCGGGTTAGACTGGCGGGCTAACTCACGAGAAGGAATCCAGAATCATGCCCAGGGAACGCGGCCAGAAGGTTGTTGCCAGCAACCGAAAAGCGCGCCACGACTACACCATCGAAGACACCTATGAGGCCGGCTTGGTCTTAACGGGCACCGAGGTGAAGTCCTTGCGTGCTGGACGCGCGAGCCTTGTGGACGGCTACGGGTTTATCGACGGCGGCGAGGCTTGGCTCGATGCGGTGCACATTCCCGAGTTCAATCACGGCTCGTGGAACAATCATCCGCCACGCCGCAAGCGCAAGATGCTGCTGCACAAAGAGCAGATCCTCAAGATCCACAACAAGGTCAAGGAGGGCGGCTACACCCTCGTTCCGCTGTCGATCTACTTCAGTGATGGCAACGCCAAAGTCGAACTCGCTGTCGCGAAGGGCAAGCGCGAGTATGACAAACGGCAGACCTTGCGTGAACGCCAGGATAAGCGCGAATCAGATCGGGCGATCTCGGCTCGGAAGAATCTCGGCGACTAGGGCGACTCGGCGACTAGTCGCCCTAGCGCGACTCAGGGGAGCGGTACGTATAGGTCACCACTCAGCGCCGAGCCATCGATGCTGCGCACGGCGCACAGCGCGCGTTCACGACCGGCGTCGAGTTCCTCGATTGTCGGCACTGAGATCGCGATGAACTCGTACTGTTCATCGCTGAGATCAGCCGGCACGAAGAGCCCGTACTCAATGAAGCGATCGCAGACCTCTTGTACGAAGATTGTCAATGCTTCACTTGAGCTGTAGTTGCCCACCGTGCGACTGAGGTCGACGTCAGCGACGATCTGCTGCGGGTGTTCGAAGAAACAGCCGGTCACGGTGTATTGCGCGAGGCCGACTTCGCTCTCTTCGACGCACGACCCGAGCACGAGCTCCGCGGCTATGGTCGGGCCAGCTGGCGGCGGGGCTGATTCGATCGTCGCATTCCACCCGACGATCCCAATGATGACGAGCACGCCAGTTGCCCCGAATGCGATCCCGAGGCGGGCCCAATGCACGCGAGGTCGAGCATCCACTTCACCGCTGCCGATGGTGTCGGAGTCGCTCATAGCGATACCGTAGCAGCCATGGAGAACGGTTCAGCTTCGCGGGGACTCGACATCGTGACCGGTGTCATGCTTGGCGTGATTTCCGTGACGACCGCGCTCGGAGCGTGGCAGGCGGCCGTCTGGACCCTCGGCTCTGAGCAGTACCTCAGTGACTCCGCCGATGCGCGCGCGGTGAGCGTGAATCAGGCAGTGCTTGCTGACTACAACCGGCGCCTCGACCTCGAGTCAACCGGCAACGCGCGGCGGTACCGTGAGCTGGCAGCCGTCAGCGAGCCGGCCCAAGCATTTGCATTCGAGTTCAAGGTCGAGGCAGAACTCGGGGTCGCCACCCCGAGTCTCGCCGATGCCTGGCGTGAGTGGGCAGCGGCCGGGTTCTTGGCCGAGCAGAATCCGGTTGACGATCCGCTGTATCGCGCCGATCTGGTGAAGCGGCCAGACTCGTACTCCTACGCCTCGACGGTGATGGCCGGTGCCTCAGAGGCGCGTCGTGCACAATCCAGCGTCCTCGCCCAAGCGGCCCTCATCCAGGCGTTGGCGCTGTTCCTGTTCGGTATCGCCGGTGTGAATCGGCAGCAGAGCGTGCGCACGTGGGTCATCGTCTTTGGGGTTGTTGCCTTCCTCGCGGGCGTCGCCCTCGCGGCGACGGCGTATTGAGGCCCGCCATGACACAGGTTGAGACAGCACAGCGTCGGCGGAACAACCTTGAGATTCTGACGGCGATCCTGCTCGGGCTCGTGTCGATTGCTACCGCCCTCGGCGCCTACCAAGCCACCATCTGGGCGGCAGAAGCCATCGAATACTCCAGCACTGCCGAGCAACTTCGCGACCGAAACCTGAGCACTACGCTCTCGAGTCAACTCGCGACTCGGGATGACGGTGCAAAGCTGTTCGCGGCCGTGCAACTTGACGCCGAGATCACGCTGTTCCCTGAACGGGCCGAGGAGCTGAGAGCAGATCAACGGCGTATCATCGCCACCACAACGCCGGAACTCGCGGCGGCTTGGGATGCCTGGGTCGCCTCCGGGTACCTCACTGAAGCGTTTCCGCTTGTCAATGCTCAGTACGAGGCAGCGTCGTTCGCCGAACCGCAGTCGCTGCAATACGCATCGTTCGTGGCCGAGCGCGCCGCCGATGCCATCAACGCCCGGTCAACGACGGTCGCTGGGGCATCCGCGGTTCTCGCACTTGCCCTGTTTGTGCTCGGTGTCGCAGGCATTATTCGGTCATGGCGGGTCGCTGCGTGGCTCGTTGCAGCCGGTGCCGTTGCCGCGACTATCGGGGTTGTTGTGCTGGGTTCGGCCTAGCGCCTGAGTTGGCTCGTCGAGCCGCAGTGAACTCCTCGCGCTTCGGGCAAGTCAGGTCGCGATGAAACGGGCATCGACAACGGATGCCACAGTGATCTCCTCTGGCTTGAGCGCAAGGCTCGGCGCACCGCTGGCGTCCATCGAGAACTTGCGCGTCGAGGCGCTCAGCATCGATGGAGAGGGCAACTGCGGCGAGGACGGGTCTCCGAGCATCCCCGGATCGGCGAGGGCAATTGCCTTCACGGTGCCAAGCCCGATCGACTGCGCGTAGATGGTCGCCTTGGCGACAGCGTCCTTCACCGCGCGCGAGCGCACCTCGACCGTGGCGGAGGTGCGGGTCGCCTCAGTCAGATCCCAGCCAATGGAGCCGACGGTGACCGAGTTGATGCTGGCGACAGCCTCCACCCACCTGGCAAGCGCTTCGAAGTCACGGAACTTGGCGGTGAAGTCGATCGCGGAATGGTAGACCGGATCGAGTTGGCGCCCCTCGTTGTTCCACGGCCGCTCTGACCACACGCGAACGGTGTCGGAACTCCACCACGTGATTGGCCCGGCCTCCTTGTTGTAGCTGGCTTCGATCAAGCCACGCACGGCCTCGGATGCCTCGACAGCTCCTGCGAACACTGGCTCGCGCTCGGCGCCGTCGGTGTGCACCGAGGCACTCACTGTCGCGCGCTCGGCGGGGTACCACGCGGAGTGGGATCCCTGAACGGTAATGATCGTTTCCTTCATAACTTCATTGTCGCTCACTTGCAAACATCCACCCAAGGCTTTGATTACGAACCTTGAGGCGGATGCTCGAAATCTGCTCTGGCGCTAGCCGCGTCATCCGGCGTATAGTTGAAGGCTGCCCGAAAGGGCGCACCTGGTAACTCAACAGCGCGATAGCGACCCGCACCTCTCGGTCAGAGAAACGGCCGACTGGTACGTCAGCATGGGGATGATCGGTTTCGACATTGCCTGCAAAACCACGAGAAGCGGGTCGAGGATGCAGTCTTATCTCGTAAACGATGGCTGCAAAACATAAGTGCCAATTCCAAGCGCACTGACTTCGCCCTCGCTGCCTAAGCGAGCGCACTAAAGAAGTCCGTCAGACCGGGGATGCCCTCTACCCGGATCCTGGCGTCATCTAGAGGGATTGCTTCGCAGTTGCGCCTCAGGGCTGCGGGGGACTTGCACTGATGCTGGGCTTGTTGACCTAGATGCTTGTGGCAAAGGTCAGAGCCGAGTAGAACGCCTGCACAAGCTACGCCCGTAGAAGGCGTGGGATTACAGCAGTGGACGGGGGTTCAATTCCCCCCATCTCCACCATTGAATATCAAGTATTTATGACTTGGTAGGCAGGTCGCTATCGTGCTGTTGGGTTCACTTCGGAATGTGGTTCAACACGGCAGTGCCGGTGTCTGTGCTGCCACCTGGCCCAGTGCGTGACCACTGGGATGTCGCGAAAACGGCATTCCCGGGAATCTGCCAGTCGGTGATGTTGGTGAGGCTGGGCCCTGACGCGTCCGTGGCCAGTTCGGTCCACCACGCAAACGGCGGGATTTGGACTGAGCTCCCGAAGCATGTCTCGACAGTCGATTCGCTCGTTCTCCCGAGGGTCAGTCGCAGTTCGATGCTCTCGATCTCTCCGACTTTCGGCGAGCTACCGTCGCCTGGCGGGGAGAGGTCGAATTCACTCGGCCGCAGGATCATGTTCTCAATCGCAAAGGTACCGTCACCCGTTGTCTCGGCGAAATCACATTCTGACAGGGTAAACGTCACGCTGGTATTGGTCAGCGGCACCGTCTCGGACGTGAACTTTTTCGCCTGCGTGTCGTACGAGAACTCAGTGGTCGCAGTGACCGCTGTCGCGATTTGAACCTCGTCAGCTTCCTCAACTCCGACGACGTCCGACTCGAATTCGACAGAGAAGGTCAGGCAGTCCTCCACCTTCTTCGCCGCTTCAGCGACGACCGCTAGAGCCGCAGCATCCTCGGCATTCAGGAGCTGACGCTGGCGATCAAGCAGGAGCCAAAACGGAACCATGCGGTGCACAATGTGATTGACCTTGCAGAGGTCGTACTCCTCCTTGAGACAGATACTGCCGACGGTCGTGAAGAGAGAACGAAAATCGAAGCTTGAGGGCTCCAACCCGGCGAGCTGTCTCTGCCGGTCATAGTCAGCCGCTGTTTGTATTGCAATAGTGGCGTTTCCGCAGCTGCTTCCTGCTGCAGCAATGCGGGGCTTGAGCACCTGATCTTCAAACAACTGAAAGTACTGATCGAGGTCAGCTTTCGCGCCACCCTGCTTCTCAACCTGAAGAGCCTCGCCGAGTGCGCTCGTGATCCGCGCCTCTGCGGTTCCGCCGAGCCGCTGCCGTATCGGCCCGAGGTCGGTGAGGAGGCCGTTGCCGACCCCGTAACCGCTGAAGTGATCGAGCAGAATCCGGATGCCGTCGGTCGCGAGATCGGGAAGCGCGAGCGAGAGTTCCTCTCCGGAGCCTTGGTAGCCGAACAGAATTTGCTCAGATGGAGACGGGGCAGTGGCACTAACGATGTCGAGGGAAGCATAGGCATCCAGTTGGAGACCGCTGGGCTCTAGTTGGACCGCGAGGGCTGTGCCGTCGCCAAACGGTAAGCCGTCGATTCGGGAGAGTGGTGTCATCGTTATCGTGACGTCAGAGCGAAGCGCGTCGGGCGGCACCGTGAGCGTATATGTCGTGCCGTCTGCGCCCGTCGCGCTGACGGCACCACCCTCCGTGATAGTCATGAGGGAACTCGCAGCACGTGCCTCATCGAGCACCGGGGTGACCGAGATCGCTTCACCCTCTTCGAGCACCCATGCGAGCTCGTCCGGCACGCTTGGCGAGCCAGGGACACATCCTGAGATGCCCAGGACAACTAACATGCCGATGGAAATATGTACTGACATCGCGCGCGTGCGACCCGACACTGGTGCCCCCTTGATTGACGAAGTTGCTACGGCATACCGTATCGCGAATCGGTTTCGACATCCACGCTACCGCGCGGATTCTTCGCCGCTATTCGAACTTCCTTTGAGCTACCGAGCTACCGAGCTATCGCGCTGCTCCAGCCAGCGAACCGGATGTGATCTTTCCGGCTGGGTCGACGATCAGGCAGATAATCTCTCGGTCGCCATTCCCCCAGCTTGCGGCGGTTGGAAAGAAGTACGAGAAGTCGAAGACGGACTCGGCATAGCTGATACCGACGAACGCCTCAAATTTCGCCTCACAGCCGCTGTCTGCTGCGGCGAAGATTGCATCGTCACCGGGGTAATCGCCATCGGCCATCTCGATGCTCGCGAATGCCTCACTATCGTGTGGTTCTGAACAGTCGATCTTGGGCACCGAACTGATCTCACCTTCAACTCCATCGTCGTTGAGGCAGTCACCGACCGCGACGCTGAAGACATCAGAGTCAACACCGTCGGCAGGGTTCGAGTCGACGACGTTGGAGGGAATCAAGCTGCAACTGGCGAGAGAAACGCCAGCGACAGCGGCAAGGACGATGGCCAGCGTACGGCGGCGAAGGCCGCTGTGGGTGTTCGACATGAAAGCGCCTTTCTCGGCTCAACTCAAGAATGGCGAGGTCAGCCATTCGACGTGAAATGTAGCAGGAATCTCCAGCATATCGGGGCTGGGTCTTTGATGGCGCTTCGCAACGGTGGCTGGTACACGAGTGGGTAATCCCGCGGTTCGCTATCGCGCAGCTCCAGCCAGGGAGCCAGAGGTGAGAGTGCGCTCGGGGTCATTGATAATGCAAAGTATCTCGCGGTCGCTGAGCGCCCAGCTTTCAGCCGACGGAAACAATATCCCGAAGTCGAGGACCGACTCCTCCCAGCTAAGCCCAACGAAGGAGCCGTACTCCGCGTGGCAATCGGTGTCCGCTTGAGCGAAGACAGCGTCTCTACCGGGGAAGTCGTCGCCCTCCATCATGATGCTCGCATAGACCTCGCTCTCATGCGGCTCGGCACAGTCAACGAAGGTCACCGCACTTACCCCTCCCTCGTAATCGCCGTTGAAGCAGTCGCCGACCACGAGAGTGTAGACGCTGCTGTCGACCGTGTTGCCGGGCAGCAAGCTGCAACCGGCGAGGGCAATTCCAGCGATAGCGGCGAGCAGGATGGCTAGCGTTCGGCGGCGAAGGGTGTGGTCGGTGTCAGACATACAGTTGCTCTTTTCGGTTCAGCCTAGGAAAGGAGAGATTTTTCAACCAGGAACGCTATAACCCGGTTGATCATATCGAAGAAGAGTCCGTTTCAGGGGTTGGGAACGCAGCTGTTACGTGAGCGTTACTGGCTAACCCTGAGGGCGTTGAGCAGCGAATCATGCAGTACACCGTTGGACGCAAGTGCACTGCCGTGCCACGGCCCGGCCGCGCCGTCGATCGAAGTGAATCGTCCGCCCGCTTCTTCGATGATGGGAATGAGCGCTGCCATGTCATATGGCTGCAGATCGAACTCGCCGACGGCATCGATGGAGCCCTCAGCCAACAGCATGTACGACCACATGTCTCCGATCGCACGTGCTCGCCAGACCAGGCGGGTCAGCGCAATAAGCGTATCGAGTCGGCCAACACCGTCCCAACCGGCGAGATTGTTGTAGCTCAGCGAGGCGTTTGCGAGATCGTTGACGGCACTGACCCGGATGTCCCGGGGTTCGTGCCCTGCTTCGTGCGCCCACGCACCGTGGCCACGGCCAGCCCACCAGCGTTTTCCGAGCGCCGGCGAGCTCACGACACCAACAATTGGCACCCCATCGATAGCAAGGGAAATCAGTGTGCCCCAAATCGGCACGCCGCGCAGAAAGTTCGCCGTACCGTCAATCGGGTCAATGATCCACTGCCGTGGTGAGGTGCCAGCTAGGCCGTACTCTTCTCCGAGGATTGAGTCGCTCGGCCGCTCCGCTGCTAGGCGATCGCGAATCGCCCGCTCGACGGCCTGGTCGGCATCGGTCACCGGGGTGCGGTCTGGCTTCGTCGCGACGACAAGGTCAAGCGCCCGGAACCGTTCCAGCGAGATCAGGTCTGCGTCTGCCGCAAGCGATCGCGCGAGCGCGAGGTCATCTGCAACGCTGAAGTCTCTCACCCGCCAACGCTAGCCGAGTTGTCACGAACGTATCGGGTCATCAGCAGGCCTTCGCACTCAAGCACGTGAGCAAGTCGAAGCCGATGCGGCATCCTCGCCGCGTCGAGCTGGGTGATCCGTGGGCCAAAGCCGCCCTCGAGGGTCGGGCTCAGACTCATGCAGAGTTCGTCGACAGTGTTCGCGGCGATCATCGTCCCGAGCAGCCGCGGCCCTCCCTCGCAGAGCACTTGCGCGTAGCCCATTGCATCGAGCGCGTCGAGCGCGAGCACGGCGTCAAACGCATCGCTTCCGCACGTGACAACATCAGCAACCTCAGAGAGGCGGCCGCGCGCTGCACGGTCTGACTGGCCGATGGTGAGCACGATCGGGCGAGTCGGCGCATCCGCAAATACTGCGCTCGCCGCATCGAGGTCCAGTGAAGCAGACACGATGGCAAGCGTCGGATGCTCGGCTCGGCCGTGCGCTCGACGCGACGCCGCGGCATCCGCCCTCAACCGCAGCGCACCGTACCCCTCTGTTCGTAGAGTTCCGGCGCCGACGAGCACGACGTCGCTGAGCTGCCTGAGCAAGTCGAAGACACGCTTATCGGCTGCCGTGCCGAGCCCTCCCGACAGCCCGTCGACCGTTGCAGAACCGTCGATGCTAGCGATCATGTTTGCACGCACCCAGCGTGACCGAGCCGAAAGAGCCACGGGTGCCGAAGGTGCCGCATCAACCGCTCGCGTCGAGTACAGCGCGAGCAGCGCGTCGTCGCTGAGCGCACGCTGCGCAAGTGGGTACAGCAAGTCGATGACCACCGCGTTCACGCGTTCGCCTCACCGAGATTGTGGATGGCGTTGGCCGGCTCCCGCCACCCCAGAATCGCCTCGACCATGCGCATGGCATCAACGGACTCTGGCACGTTGTGCATGCGCACGATGCGGGCGCCGAACAGCGCGCAGGCGGTCGCGGCGACAAGTGACCCAGACAGCCGTTGCGACTTCGCCCGCTCGAGCGTTTCGCCAATGAAGTCCTTATTCGAGACCGCGGCCAAAGTTGGAAATCCGAGCGCGGCGATCTCGGCGAACCGTCTTGTCAGTTCGAGCGTGTGCAGCGTGCTCTTGTTGAGATCGTGGCCCGGGTCGAGCACTAGTCGTTCCTCTGGAATCCCGCGTGACATCGCGAACTCAACCCGATCTTGCAGGAACCCCGACACATCCCAGATGACATCCCGGTACTGTGGCCGCGCATACTGCTGCCGCGGCTTGGCGAGACTGTGGGTGATGACGAGGCTCGCTTCGCTGTCGGCGACTACATCGGCCATTCTGGGGTCGTGGATGCCCGTGGTGTCGTTCACGACGCTGGCGCCGGCCGCAATCGCCGCTTGCGCCACTTCGGGGCGGAAGGTGTCGATGGAGATGACCACATCGCTGCGTTCCGCGACACCTGCGATGACCGGGATGACCCGGTCGAGTTCGTCCTCGGTCGCAAGTTCTGGCCCTGGCGCAAACTTAACCCCGCCGATGTCGACCCACTCCGCGCCATGTTCTGCCGCGAGCACGGCGGCATCGATTGCCGCATCGAGTGCGAAGGTGCGTCCGCCGTCGTAGAACGAGTCCGGAGTGCGGTTGATCACGGCCATCACCACGATCTGGCGGGAAAAATCGAAGTCGTGACCACCGATCCGCCGGCGCGGGTGCCGGATCGGCGGTAGCACGAAGCTCACCGCGCCGCCCGCCCGCCAGCCGGAGTCACGAGGGTTTCCAGCAGGCGCTGCAGCGAGTCGAGCCGAAGTTCACCGATCGAGCCGAGTTCGCCGGCCTCGTCTGCCTCGATGATCGCGCAGTCGGGGGAGTCTGGCAGATGCGTGCAGCCACGCGGGCAGTTCTCGGCGATCGTCGCAAGATCAGTGAACGCCGAGAGGATCTTGTCGGTGTCGACGTGGCCGAGACCGAACGACCTGACCCCTGGCGTATCGACGATCCAACCGGTGCCGATTCGATACGAGATCGTCGACGACGAGGTATGCCTGCCGCGCCCGGTCACGTCATTGACACGCCCGACCGCGCGCTGCGCCTCCGGCACGAGTGCGTTGACCAGCGTGGACTTTCCGACCCCTGAGTGCCCAACTGCCACGGTCGTGTGGCCATCGAGAGCCTCGCGGAGGGCATCAAGCGGCACGGCACCCTCACGGCTCAGGAAGGTGAGCACGTCGAGTCCGGCAAAGTTCGCGAGGAACTCGGCTGGGTCAGCAAGATCGGTCTTGGTGATGCACAGGATCGGCGCAATGCCGGCGTCGTATGCCGCCACGAGATACCGGTCCACGAGTCGCGGCCGCGGTTCTGGGTTGGCCGCGGCAACGACGATGAGCATCTGGTCCGCGTTGGCGACGATGATGCGTTCGACAGAGTCGGTGTCGTCGGCGCTCCTTCGAAGCAGTGTCTCGCGCGGCCTGATTCGAACGATTCTGGCAAGGGAGCCGTCTTCGCCTGAGGTGTCACCGACAAGATCGACTCTGTCACCGGTCACAACCGAGACTTTGCCGTCCTGATTGCGGCCGAGTTCGCGTGCTCTGGTCGCTACGAGTTGGCGTTCGCTCGGCAAATTTTCGTCGACCCAGACACCGTAGCGGCCCCGGTCGACACTGAACACCCGACCGCTCAGCGCATCCTTGTGCTCCGGCCGATTCTTGGACCGCGGCTTATTGGCTTTCGGGTTTGGGCGCACCTTGGCCGCCGATTCGTCGTACTCGTCGTACTCGCCATCCTCGTCGTTCTCGGTGAGCCAACTCATCCGACTATGCGCCGCCGAAGGTGGGGTTCTGCGGGCGGTCAGTAGTTCCTAGCAGACTGCCGGTCCACAGCTCAACGAACTGCGGCAAGGTCTTGGCGGTCGTCGCGATGTCGTCGATCTCGATGCCTGGCACGGCAAGCCCGATGATCGCCCCGGCCGTCGCCATGCGATGGTCTTCGTAGCTGTGCCACAGTCCGCCATGGAGCGGCGCCGGATCCAGTTCGAGTCCGTCTTCGAGTTCTCGAACTTTGCCGCCGATCCCGTTGATCTCGGCCGCAAGGGCTGCCAGTCGATCGGTTTCATGTCCGCGCAAATGTCCGATGCCGGTTATCCGGCTCGGGGTGCTTGCGAGGGCCGCGATGGCGACGATGGCCGGAGCAAGTTCCCCTCCTGTGCTCAGGTCGACATCGATCCCTGGCAAGGTTGTACCGCCGAGCAATCCAGCGCCACCGTCGATGGTCAGCACCCCGTGCTCGCGTGAGACACCTGCCCCAAAGCGCGTAAGCAGGGTTTCGAGGTGCGCTCCCACTTGAGTCGTTGCATCCGGCCAGCCCTCGATTGTGACGGTGCCGCCAGCGATGATTGCGGCAGCAAGAAAGGGGGCCGCGTTCGAGAGATCGGGCTCGATTTCCACCGTGCCACCAGCAATTGGCTGAGGTTCCACCACCCAGCATCCAGACTCAGGGTTCTCGACGCTCACCCCACGAGAAGCGAGGCACGCGATAGTCATCTCGATGTGCGGGATGCTCGGCAGGCTCGTGCCCGTGTGCCGCAGTCGCAATCCGTGCGTGAACCGGGGGGCTGACAGCAGCAGCCCAGACACGAACTGGCTCGAAGCAGAAGCATCGATCTCGAGATCGCCGCCGTCGACCTGCCCAGTGCCATACAGCGAGAACGGGAGCGCGCCTCGGCCATCGTCGCTCACGTCGATCCCAAGGGTTCTGAGAGCATCGATCATGGCTCGCATCGGTCGGCGCCTCGCACTCGGGTCGCCGTCAAACACCACCGGCCCGAGCGCAAGCGACGCGACCGGTGGCAGGAATCTCATGACAGTGCCAGCAAGGCCGCACTCGATCGAACCGCCGCCGAGCAATTCGCCAGGCGTCACGAGCAGATCTGGGCCGAATGCGCCCTCGCCCGGGACCTCGACAATCCCCACGCCGAGAGTCCGAAGCCCTTCGATCATCAGTGCGCTGTCCCTCGAGTGCAGCGGCCACCGCAACAGGGTTGGTTCAGTTGCGAGCGCTGAGAGCACCAGCTCGCGGTTCGTCAGGCTCTTGCTGCCTGGCAACTGCAATCGTGCATTGAGCGGGGCGGATGCCACTGGGGCTGGCCATGCGCCGCCCTCTGCTTCTGGCACGACTTCGTCATCGCCATACGGGCTGAACTCCGGCCCGGAATACCTGAATACCTGCATCGGTTACCAGAGTATCGGCAGTTCCACATGATCCGCCGTCTGGCAGTTCGAAAGGATGGCGGCATGAGCACTCTGCTTCACGTCCAAGAGTCCGTAATCCTTCGGGACCTAGAATTGTCGTTGATGGCTACCACCGAGGTTTCTCCCGCGGACGAGTCCGACGGTGACGACAACAAGCGAACCCTTTTCGAGCAGCAAGCCCTGCCGTACATGGATCAGCTGTATGCCGCGGCAATGCGCATGACGCGCAACCCAGCGGATGCCGCCGATCTTGTGCAAGAGACGTTCGTCAAGGCGTTTCAAGCCTTCGGGCAGTACACCCAAGGAACCAACCTGAAGGCCTGGTTGTATCGCATCCAGACCAACACCTTCATCAACATTTATCGCAAGAACCAGCGCAACCCGTACCAGGGCACGATCGATGATCTCGAAGACTGGCAACTCGGCAGCGCGGAGTCGGCGACCTCGACCATCACACGTTCGGCGGAGGCCGAAGCAATCGACCATCTGCCAGACAGCGCCGTCAAGGATGCCCTTCAGTCGATTCCGGAGGATTTTCGCCTAGCCGTCTACTTCGCCGATGTCGAAGGCTTCTCGTACCAAGAAGTCGCCGACATCATGAAGACCCCGGTCGGCACCGTCATGAGCCGACTCCATCGTGGTCGTCGGATGCTCAGGGAGTTACTGGCCGATTACGCGCGCGACCGAGGAATTATCACGCCGACGACGACCGGGAGCACGACATGACCGATTGCGGTTGCGAAAAGGCGATGGCTGAGCTCGAGGAGTATCTTCACCGCGAACTCAACGAACAGGACTTCGCCGACATCACCGAGCACCTAGCGCACTGCGAGGACTGCAGTGACGAGCATCTTGTCGGCCTCACCCTGACCCACAAGGTGCAGAAGGCATGCAAGGAGACCGCGCCCGCCGAGCTTCGCTCCGCTATCCTTTCGAGGCTCGAGAAAAACTGAAGCGCAGACCCAAGGGCTTGTGAGCGGTCTCTGGCACTGCCCGGCCTCACGGTAGCTGGAGCGCTACGGAAGTGTGAGTGCCTTTGCGATCAGGTCGACCTGCTCTTGGGCACTTCGCTTCGACGAGCCGGTGGCCGGCGAGGCTGACGCTGGTCGAGATGCGACCCGGATCGTGCGGCCCTTGAGGTGCTTGGCCAGCTCGAGACAGATGAACGGCCACGCGCCCTGATTCTCTGGTTCGTCCTGCGTCCAGACGATATCCGCGTTCGGGTACTGCTCAAGAACGGCGTTGACCTCTGAGACTGGAAGCGGATAGAACTGCTCCATCCGCACGACGGCCACTGACTTCTCTTGGCGTTTTTCGAGCTCGGCAAGGATGTCGTAGTAGATCTTTCCGGCGGTCAAGAGAACGCGCTTGATTGCGCCCTTCTGTGTCGCCGTCTGATCATCGAGGATCGGCTCAAACCGACCGCTCGTGAAATCGGCCACCTCGCTCGTTGCGCCTCGCAACCTCAGCATCGCCTTCGGGGTGAATACGATGAGCGGTCGCCGTGGACGCGCGTATGCCTGCCGGCGCAACAGGTGAAAGTACGACGCCGGCGTTGAGGGGCGCGCCACGGTCATGTTGTTCTCGGCACACAGCTGCAGGTAACGCTCGATCCGCGCGGAAGAGTGGTCTGGACCTTGGCCCTCGTAGCCGTGCGGCAGCAGCAGCACGACGCTCGAGCGCTGACCCCACTTCTGCTCGGCACTCGAGATGAACTCGTCAATGACGACCTGAGCGCCGTTCCCGAAGTCACCAAACTGGGCTTCCCACAACACAAGTGCATCCGCGCGCTCGACCGAATAGCCGTACTCGAACCCCATGGCCGCGTACTCGCTCAAGAGCGAGTCGTAAATCCAAAATCGCGCTTGGCCCTCGGCAAGGTTCGCCAGTGGCAGCCACTCCTGACCGTTCTCACGGTCGTGCAGCACAGCGTGCCGCTGCACGAACGTGCCGCGTCTGGTGTCCTGCCCGACCATCCGTACTGGGCTGCCTTCGAGCAGCACGGAGCCGAGCGCGAGCAATTCTCCGAAGCCCCAGTCGATCGCCCCGTCGCGACTCATGTCGACGCGTTTTTTGAGCAGAGCCTGGAGCTTGTTATGTACGGTGAATCCGGTCGGTGGGTTGTTGTGGGCATCACCGATCAGGTGGATGACCGACAGATCGACTCCCGTCGACTCCGGTTCGCCGACCCGGTCATCCTGCTGGGAGTCTGGCCGCTCGAGGTCGGCGACCGCGTTACCGTCTTCAACGATGATCGGCATCGAACCGGTCTGGGCGGCGTGCGTTTCGGCGAAGGCGCGCTCGAGTCGGTCCTGGAAGTCGAGATGGCTGGCTTCGTACTCTTCCTGCGTGATGTCGCCACGGCCGACGAGTGCCTCGGTATACAGCGTGCGCACCGAACGCTTGGCCTCGATCAGGTTGTACATCAGCGGTTGGGTCATCGAAGGGTCGTCACCCTCGTTGTGGCCGCGCCGGCGGTAGCAGACCAGATCGACCACGACATCGCGGTGGAACCGCTGGCGGTACGCGAACGCGAATTCTGCGACGCGAACGACGCCCTCCGGGTCATCCCCGTTGACGTGCAGAATCGGTGCTTGGATGGTCTTGGCGACATCCGTGGAGTAGATCGAGGTGTGTGCCTCGGCTGGTGGTGTCGTGAAGCCGACCTGGTTGTTGATGTTGACGTGAATCGTACCGCCGGTGCGGTAGGCCCGAAGCTGCGACATCTGCAGGATCTCGACCACGATGCCTTGACCCGACATTGCAGCGTCACCGTGCACCATGATCGGTAACACGGTGAATGAGCCAATCGGTCGGCGATCCTGTTTTGCGCGCACGATTCCTTCGAGCACGCCGTCGACCGCCTCGAGGTGCGAGGGGTTGGCCGCGAGGTACACCGGGATCTTCTTGCCGCTCAGGCTCGTGAACGTGCCTTCAGTGCCGAGGTGGTACTTGACGTCTCCTGAACCCTGAACGCTGCGCGGGTCCTGCGTTCCCTCGAACTCGCGGAAAATCTGACCGTAGGTTTTTCCAGCGATGTTGGTAAGAACGTTGAGCCGCCCACGGTGCGCCATGCCGATCGCGACTTCTTCGAGCTCAGCTTCCGCCGCACTCTGCGCAACCGAATCAAGCAGCGCTACGAGAGACTCGCCGCCTTCGAGGCTGAAGCGCTTCTGTCCGACGTACTTGGTCTGGAGGAAGGTCTCGAACGCTTCTGCCTCGTTGAGTTTGCCGAGAATTCGCAGCTGCATATCGTGGTCGGGCTTGGTGTATTTCTGCTCTACATGATCTTGAATCCAGCGGCGTTGCACCGGATCCTGAATGTGCATGTACTCGATGCCGATCGTGCGGCAATACGAGTCGCGAAGAATGCCGAGGATGTCGCGCAGGAGGGCGGATCGCTTGCCGCCAAAACCGCCAGTCACGAACTCGCGGTCGAGATCCCAGAAGGTCAGGCCGTGGCTTGCGATATCAACGTCTGGATGCGAGCGCTGACGGTACTCAAGCGGGTCAATGTCAGCCATGAGGTGACCGCGCACGCGGAACGCGTTGATGAGTTCCTGCACGCGAGCCGTCTTGTCGATGTTGTCAGCGATATCCACCGAAATGTCGGCAGCCCAGTGAATCGGATCGTACGGAATGCGCAGCGCCGCGAAGATGCCCTCGTAGAAGCCGTGCTCGCCGATCAGGCGTTCGTGGATTTTCCCCAGGAACTCACCTGATCCAGCACCCTGAATGACGCGGTGGTCGTAGGTGCTCGTCAACGTAATGGTCTTGCCGATCGCAAGCTCGGCGAGGGTGCGAGCGCTTGCACCTTGAAACTGTGCGGGGTACTCGAGAGCCCCGGCGCCAACGATGCATCCTGCACCGCGCATGAGCCGCGGAACCGAGTGCTCAGTGCCAATGCCACCTGGGTTGGTGAGCGAGATCGTGTTGCCCGCGTAATCCTCGGCGGTGAGTTTGCCGAGCCGACCGCGAGCGACGACATCCTCGTAGGCAGTGTGGAATTCTCCGAAGCCCATCGTCTCTGCGCGCTTGACCCCCGGTACAACGAGCGAACGGGTGCCATCGGGCTTCGGGATGTCGATCGCGATGCCCAGGTTTACGTGTGCTGGCGTTACGACTGACGGCTTGCCTTCGACCTCGTCGTAGTAGACGTTCTGACTAGGGTGCTCCTTCAGGGTCTGGACGATCGCCCACGCGATGAGGTGCGTAAATGAGACCTTGCCGCCGCGCGCACGCTTGAGGTGGTTGTTGATAACGATGCGGTTGTCGATCATCAGCTTGGCTGGAATCGTGCGCACGCTCGTTGCGGTCGGAACCGTCAGGCTTGCATCCATATTGGCCGCGAGGCTCTTGGCCGGCCCCTTGAGGGCGGCAACGGTGTTCTCGGTGGCCGGTGCAACTACCGCCGGCGTGGTTGGGATCGGGGTTGTGGCCGGAGCATCCGCCGGAATAGGTTGCGGCTTCGCCTGAAGCGACGTTGTCTTGGCGATGGGCTGGCTGCCGGTTGCGGGGCTCGGGTTCTCCGGCGCGACCGAAACAAGTTCGGTTGGCGTCGGATCCACGGTCGAGTGGTACGTCTCAAGGAACGGCCACCAGGCTTGGTCCACCAAGTTCTTGTCTTTGAGATACAACTCGTGCATCTCGTCTACCAGCCACTCGTTCGCTCCGAACTCGCCCGAGGAGTCTCCCTCTGGTGCGATTCCGGTCACTTGGCTTGACACAACCGACCGCCCACTTTCACATCTGTTGGTCCCGATTGTTGGCGAATGCCCACGTGGGCACACACCGTTTACAACAGTAATCCTTTTGCCGAGGCATCCGCGGTCGTGTTCATCCCGCGCTAGCGTTAAATTCATGCGCTTCTACGAGACGTCCCCCTCGCACGACCTCACATACTCCGACGTGTTTCTGGTGCCGAGTCGATCTGCCGTTGCCAGCCGATTGGATGTCTCGCTAGCCCCGCGCGACGGCACCGCGGCGACCGTTCCACTGGTGTCAGCCAACATGACCTCGGTCACCGGGCCTCGACTCGCGGCGACCCTTGCCCGGCGCGGAGGCCTCGGAGTGCTCCCGCAAGACCTCGACACCGCGGAGCTCACCTCCTCCATCCGCTGGGTCAAGGAGCAGCCGGTCGGGATTGACGCGGCAGTGAGTTTGGTCGTGACTGACTCCGTGGCAACGGCGCGCAGCCTTGTTCCTGCTGTCGCCGGCTACGGCATCGTGGTCGAGGATGCGGAAGGAAACCACCTCGGGGTCATCGAGGCACAGCGCCTTGCTGATGCCTTGGCCGCCGCGCCACTCGGCGACCTGCTGCAAACCCGACAGTCGCAGTTCGACATCGCGGAGGTCGCAGACGGGCGCGCGGCATTCGATGCGCTCGTTGATCGCGAGCTTGGGTTCGCGCCGGTCTTCGACGGTGGTCGCTTGGTAGGAACGATCAGCCGCACTGGCGCATTGCGGTCAACGCTATACACGCCCGCGGTGGATCCAAACGGTCGACTCATCGTTGCCGCAGCCGTCGGGATTAGTGGGGATGTCGGTGGCAAGGCACGAGCGATCGTGGAAGCCGGCGCTGACGTCATCGTCGTCGACACTGCTCACGGACACCAAGACGCCATGATCCGGGCGCTTGAGACGGTGAGCGCACTCGGGCTTGGCGTTCCCATTGTCGCTGGCAACGTCGTGACCGCGGATGCTGTGCGCGATCTCGTCTCGGCGGGGGCCGGAATCATCAAGGTTGGAGTCGGGCCAGGCGCGATGTGCACGACTCGAATGATGACGGCGGTCGGTCGGCCGCAGTTCTCCGCCGTGCTTGAGACCGCTCAAACCGCGCGGTCGCTCGGTGCACACGTCTGGGCTGACGGCGGGGTGCGCTATCCGCGTGATGTCGCGCTCGCGCTTGCGGCGGGTGCCGCTTCTGTGATGATCGGCTCTTGGTTCGCCGGCACAATCGAGGGCCCAGGCACGCTCGCTATTGATGAGAGCGGGCGACGCTTCAAGGAGAGCTGGGGGATGGCATCCACCAAAGCTGTTCGAGAACGCTTCAACGGGCTTGACGCGTACGAGCTCGCTAAGAAGACGCTCTTCGCCGAGGGGATCTCGAGCTCGAAGATCTACCTCGATCCGCTGCGGCCGTCAGTGGAAGACCTCATTGACATGATCACCTCGGGTGTTCGCAGCTCGCTCAGCTACGCCGGTGCGACGAGTCTGGCCGAGTTTCACGAACGCGCGCTCGTCGGCGTCCAATCGGCGGCGGGGTACGAAGAGGGCAAAGCCCTCCCGGTCAGCTGGTAGTGCGACCTGGCCTCGGGCGAGAGGCCGAGGCTCACGCTTATCAGGTTTGATTCGTTACACTCAGTCGAATAATGGATGACCCTCCCTCTAGACGCCGTGTCGGTGGTCGGCATGTCTGAATTGGCGTTGTTTGCCATCGGGCTCGCGCTGACGGTCGGCACCGGATTGTTCGTGGCATCCGAGTTCGCGCTCGTCAATCTTGACCGCTCGGATCTTGAGGTGCGTCAAGGTCGCGGGGAGCGTCGGCTCGGGCCGGTCATCTCGGCACTCAAGCAGACTTCAACCCACCTTTCGAGCGCGCAACTGGGCATCACCCTGACTACTCTTCTTGCCGGCTACACCCTCGAGCCGGCGTTCAGTTCCTGGTTGTCTGTGCCGCTTGGAGCGATCCTGCCAGCAGTGGTGGTGCCGGTGATCTCGGTGATTCTTGCCGTCACAGTCGCGACGCTGTTGTCGATGATTATCGGCGAGCTCGTGCCGAAGAATTTCGCGCTCGCAGTCCCTCGGGCGACCGCGAAGGTCGTCGTGCCATTTCAGATCGTGTTTACGACCGTCTTCAAGCCAGCAGTGCTGCTGCTGAACAATACCGCCAACGGGGTACTCCGCGGCATCGGAATCGAACCGAAAGAGGAGCTGTCTGGGGCCAGAACTGCCGAGGAACTCGCTTCGCTCGTGCGAAGGTCAGCTCAGCAGGGCAGCCTCGACCGTGATACTGCAACGCTGCTTGCTAGGACTCTGGCGTTCTCGGACCACACGGCGCAGGATGTCATGACACCGCGTTTGCGGGTTGCCAGCGTCGACAGAACCGATGTCGCGCAAGACGTCATCGATCTTGCTCGCCGCACCGGCTTTTCACGTTTTCCGGTCATCGATGATTCCATCGACGACGTCGTGGGAATCGTGCACATCAAGCAAGCGGTGGCGGTGCCACGGGACAAGCGCGGTGAAGTCCCCATCTCGGCACTGCAGTCCGAGGCGCTGAGGGTTCCGGAGACCATGAAGCTCGATTCGCTGTTGGCCGAACTGCGCGGCCGCGGCTACCAAATGGCCATCGTGGTCGATGAGTACGGCGGCACTGCTGGGGTTGCGACACTCGAAGATCTCGTTGAAGAACTCGTCGGTGAGGTTTCCGACGAACACGACCGCACAAAGGCCGATGTCGTGCGCTCGCGCGACTGGTTCACGTTCCCGGGCATCCTTCGACCCGATGAACTGCTTGAGCGCACCGGTGTCGCGGTACCGGAAGATGGACCGTACGAGACTGTGGCCGGCTGGCTCATGAGTGAACTTGGGCGACTGCCCGCGGCTGGAGACAGCCTGCAAACTGAATCGGGCGTGTTCGGGATTGAGCGACTCGACGGTCGACGCATCGACCGAGTGCGCTACACCCCGAATCCGGTCGAAAGCACGCTGACCGAGGCCGGTGACGCACGGTGAACGAGGACGCGCAGGGTCTAATTTGGTTGTTCGTTCTTCTGGTCATTAACGCCTTCTTCGTCGGTGCCGAGTTCGCTGTCATCTCTGCCCGGCGCTCGCAAATCGAGCCGCGGGCCGAGGCCGGATCGCGATCGGCCAAGACCGCACTCTGGGCGATGGAGAACGCGACGCTCATGCTCGCAACCTGCCAACTCGGCATCACAGTGTGCTCGCTACTGATTCTGAACGTGTCTGAGCCAGCCATCCACCACCTGCTCGAAATTCCGCTTCTTCTGACCGGCTGGCCCGTCGGGGTGGTGAGCACGATCGCGTTCATCCTGGCGCTCTTGATCGTCACGTTCCTGCACGTAGTTTTCGGTGAGATGGTTCCTAAGAACATTTCATTCTCGCTGCCCGACCGTGCTGCGCTCATTCTGGCTCCGCCGCTGGTGGCGATCGCCGCCGTGATCCGACCGGTCATCCTGGCGCTCAACGGCATCGCGAACGGCATCCTCCGCCTATTCGGCGTTCAGCCAAAGAATGAAGCAACGAGTGTTTACACGCTCGACGAGGTCGTCACGATCGTCGCGCAGTCGACTCGCGAAGGTGTGCTTACTGATCATTCTGGCGCGCTCAACGCTGCCTTTGAATTCACATCGAAAAAGGTCAACGATATAGCCGTTGGCATGGCTTCCCTTGTGACCCTGCCGGAGGATGCAACGCCAGCGGACGTCGAGCGCGCCGTTGCACAGCGCGGGTTCTCCCGCTACATCCTCACCAACGAGTCGGGCGATCCGACCGGGTACCTGCACCTGAAGGACGTGATCGACCTTGAGGACGATGAGTTCACTGAGCCAGTGCCGCCGAAGCGCATCCGTCAGCTGATCTCGATCTTCCGCGGTACTGATCTCGAGGACGCCCTCGCGACCATGCGCCGCTCGGGAGTGCACGTTGCACGTACCTTCGACGAGAACGGGGCGACCCGCGGAGTGCTGTTCCTAGAGGACATCATCGAGGAACTCGTCGGTGAAGTGCACGACGCGACTCGCAAGAACTAGCCCAGGGGGTAGCGAGCCCTCCTGTACTGGGGAGGGTAGTAATCGAGTTTGACCCCGAGTTCGGCCGCTGCTCGCCAGGCGAAGTGTGGCTCGCGCATCATTTGCCGCCCCATCATGATCGCATTAGCATCGCCGCGCGCGACAATGTCCTCAGCCTGCTGCGCGGTGGTGATCAGTCCTACTGCGTTGACGGGCACCCCCGCTTCACGATGGATCTGCGCGGCAAACGGCACCTGGTACTCGGGAGCCACCGGGATGCTCACGCCGGAGATCAGGCCACCAGTCGAGATATCGAAGAGGTCCGCACCAGCATCCCGCGCCCAGCGTGCGACAGTAGAAGTCTGCTTGACATCCCAACTCTTGGGATTGTCGGGTCCACCGGCCGGCCGGGTTTCGTCGGCCCATTCGGTTTCGTTCGCCGAGTCAGTCGCCGAGAATCGCACGAAGATCGGGACGGTCTCACCAACGGTCGCCCTCATCGCGGCCACGATCTCGAGGAGCAGTCTCGCTCGATTCTCGAGGCTCCCGCCGTACTGGTCACGTCGCGCGTTCGCGAGTGGCGACAGAAACTCGTGCAGGAGGTAGCCATGGGCCGCGTGCACCTCGAGCACTTGAAAGCCGGCCTCGACCGCGCGCCGCGCCGCCCCAGCAAACTGCTCGACGACCTGCACGATCTCAGTCAGCGTCAGCTCGCGCGGGGCCGCGTAGCCCTCAAACGCGATTGGACTCGGAGCCACCGATTGCCAGCCGCCGTCCTCGGGCGGCACTGTTCCTTGCAGTGCGGCCCATGGTCGCCAAGTCGAGGCCTTGCGGCCCGCATGTGCGAGCTGGATTCCCGCCACTGCGCCTTGGCCTCGCACAAAGCTGACGATGCGAGCCCAAGCGTCGCGCTGCTCGCCATTCCACAGGCCAGTGTCTTGCGGCGAGATACGACCGATGTGGTTCACCGCAGTTGCCTCGGTCATGACAAGGCCAGCGCCCCCGATCGCGAAGGACCCCAAGTGGGCCAGATGCCAGTCGGTCGGCACGCCGTCGCCGTCTTCAACCGAGTACTGGCACAACGGCGATACCCACAATCGATTGCGGAAGGTGGTTCCCCTGATCGTCAGCGGGGCGAAGAGGGCCGACATCAGGACTCCGCCATCAAGATGTCACCATCAGGACTCTGCCAGCGAGTGAAGGAACGCCCCCAAGTCGGCGACGCTTCTAAAGTGGTGGGCGGTGATGCCGAGGGTGGCAGCGGCATCCGTGTTGATTGCCTTATTGTCGATGAAGACCATTTCACCGAGCGGGATTCTGAGTTCGCTCGCCACTTCGCGGTAGATCGCCGGATCCGGCTTGATGGAGTTCATCTCAGCGCTCACGAAGACGCGCTCGAAGTATTGGCCGAGTGGCGAGAAACGAAATCCGCTGGCAAAGTCGAAGCCCGCGTTCGAGAGAATGGCCATGCGAGTGCCGCCAGCGTGAAGAGCACGGATGAGCTCAAGGGTTCCCGGCTCCAGGCTCCACCAACTTCGAAAGTCGGCGATCCATAGCTCGTGCACGGTCGCAGGTGCCCACTCGGTGCCGAGGTCGGATGCCACGAGCTGCCAATACTCCGCAACGCTTACGGTTCCATGGTCAAGGCCGTCCCGGTGACTCCAGTAGCTTTCCCAGAACGGTCCCGCTGGCGTGTTGGCGATCGCGAGGAGCACCGAGCGGTCAATCTCGCTCGGCGATCGCGAGATCACTTCCCCATAATCAAAGACAACGACGCGGTTCGGGATGCTGATACTCACGTGCCCAAACTATCTTGAGTGACATGGGCGAATTCACTGAATGGACCATCGACGATGCGGCGGGACACATTGCGGTGCCGAGCGAACAGGACGACAAGTACAGCCGAGGGGTACTCGGCGTCATCACCGGGTCGGTGGACTATCCCGGTGCCGCGGTCATCGGTGTAGAGGCTGCCCTACACGCTGGTGTCGGGATGGTTCGGTATCTTGGACCGCCATCGGTGTCCGAGCTCGTTCTTCAGCGCCGCCCGGAAGCGGTCCCAGCAGCTGGCCGTGTGCAAGCCTGGCTGATCGGTTCTGGGATCGATGCAGACGATACGAGCGAGACGACGGAGGCCGCGATCACTGCTGCGTTGCAGCAGTCGGTTCCGATCGTGCTCGACGGCGCAAGCGTGAGGCGCTATGCCGAATCCGCCGGAGCGGTCGTGGTCACGCCGCACGTTCGTGAGCTGGCGAGGCTCCTTGCAGGGGACGCAGCGGTGATTGCAGCGGATCCCGCGCGTGCTGCCCGAGACGCGGCAGACCGGCTAGGGGTCACGGTGCTGTTGAAAGGTCACAGCACGTGGGTCGCAGCGCCCGACGTGTTGTTCCGCGTGCGGCAGGCGCCGACGTGGCTCGCAACGGCCGGTGCTGGCGACGCGCTCGGTGGCATCCTCGGTTCGCTCGTCGCCACCCACGCCGCGGATGCGATGGCGGGAACCACGCAACTGGCGCAGCTCGCGGCGACTGCGGCGCTCGTCCATGGGCTTGCCGCAATCAGAGCAAGCGCTGGAGGACCGTTTACGATTCTTGACCTCTGCGCTGCGATTCCCGCGACGGTGGCGGACTTGCTGAGCAACGAACCCAGCCTCTGAACTGCTAACCGGCCGTGAACCGACCGAGAAACTCGCGGGTCCTCGCTTCTCGTGGCGAACCGAACACCTGGGACGGTGGCCCTTCCTCGACGATGATCCCGCGGTCGAGGAACACCACCCGGTCCGCGACATCTCGCGCAAAGGCCATCTCGTGGGTCGCCATGATGATGGTTGTGCCGTCAGCCTTCAGTTCGCGAACGAGGTCAAGAACCTCCGTGACGAGCTCCGGGTCGAGGGCGCTTGTGATCTCGTCCAGCAGCAACAGCTCAGGGTTTGTCGCGATTGCTCTCACAATTGCCGCGCGTTGCTGCTGACCGCCAGAAAGCCGATCCGGGAACGACTTCGCCTGATCGGCGAGTCCAATGCGCGACAGCAATTCACGGCCGCGCGCCTCGGCTGCGCCGCGATCGACGCCCAGCACATGGCGCGAAGCCAATGTGACGTTATCGAGCACCGATAGATGCGGAAAAAGGTTGAAACTCTGAAATACGACCCCGATGCGAGCGCGAACAGCGTCGTGCTTGATTTGTGGGTCAGTGATATCAACGTCGCGAAGCCAGATTTGCCCGTCGTCGAGTCGTTCGAGCAGATTGATGGTGCGGAGCAGCGTCGATTTGCCCGAGCCACTAGCTCCGATGAGCGCAACCACTTCGTGCGACGACACCGTCAGATCAATGCCTTGAAGCACAGCTGTTTCGCCAAACGACTTGTGGACACCTTCGAGTCGCAGCACCGTTTCGCTCATACGATGCCCCCGATCTGCTCCCGCGCTCGTAGCCGCGCGGTATACCAGTCGGTGAGTCGAATCATCGGGAGCGCAAGCAGCACGAACAGCAAGCCGGCAACAACGTATGGCGTGAAGTTAAAGGCTTGTGCCGTTTCGATCTGAGCCGCGCGGACCGCGTCAACCGCCCCGAGCACTGAAATGAGCCCGACATCCTTCTGCATGGCGACGAAGTCGTTCATGAGCGCTGGCGTCACTTTGCGAACAGCTTGCGGCAGCACCACAAGGCGCATCGTTTTGCCGTGGCTGAGACCGAGCGAGCGCGCTGCCAAGCGCTGCGATGGGTGCACGGCTTCGATGCCGGCACGAAAGACTTCCGAGACATATGCGGAGTAGGTGAGGACCAGTGCGACGGTTCCAAGCACAGCCGATGGGATCCGCTCATCACCCGGCGCCTGCAATCCGGGGATGCCGAAGCCAACGAGATACAGAACAATGATGAGCGGTAGACCGCGGAAGAGGTCGGTGTAGCCAGCAGCAATCGCCCGCAGCGGAAAGAACACCGGGCCGCGCAGCGTGCGGACGGTCGCTATGACAATGCTGAGCACGAGCACACCGATGACGGCGAAGAAGAGCACCCGCAGGTTGAGGAGAAAACCGTCCCAGACTCGAGGCAGAGCCTCGATGGCGACCTCCGGGCTAAAGAAGGTTCGTTGCACGACCGCCCAGCCGGGTGTGTTGATGAGCGTGAGCCAGGCGATGAAGGCGAATGCCACAGTGCTGATGATGGCGACGAGCACCGACTTTGTGTTTTGCCGCCGACGAACGGCCCGGCGGCCGAGCTCGATTGAGCTGGGCTGCCGAGCCGAGGCGTCGTGCGAAGTCACTCCTGCAAACTACTGGAGCACTGGTGCGTTGGTCGCATCGGCCAACCACTCGTCTGCAATCTCCTGCAGCCGACCACTGGCGCGGAGCGCATCAACGGCTGCGGTGACGGCGGCCGTAATGGGACTGTCCTTCGCGAGGACGAGACCGAATGCGTCGCCACCGGTGCTGGCCTCGAGCTGGCCAATGATGAGACCACCAGTGAGTTCGACACCGGTGAGATAGAACGCCGTCGGGAGGTCGACCACAATCGCATCGACCTGGCCGCTTTCAAGTGCGAGCTTCGCGTCGTCGTTAGAGTTGAAGGCCTGAGCCCCAGCGGTCGGTGCAATCTGCGACTCGATAGCGTCGAAGCTCGTTGTGCCGGTTGCGGCACCGATGAGGAGGCCCTTCAGGTCGGCGATTGATGTGGCACCGGCCGCTGCGGACGACTCGGTCGTAATGACTGCCTGGGTCGTCTCGTAGTAGGGGGAGCTGAAGTCAACGGCTGCGCGACGCTCTTCAGTGATGGAGAACTGCTGAAGGTTGAAGTCGAATGCCTTCGGGCCTGGAGCGATCGCTTCGTCGAAGGTGGTGCGCACCCAGACGACGTCTTCTGCAGCGAAGCCGAGCTCTTCTGCGACCGCGTAGGCGATCGCCGACTCGAAGCCCTCGCCGGACTCGGGAGCATCATCGATCACCCACGGGTAGAAGGCTGGCTCGCCGGTTGCGATTGTGAGCTTGCCGTCTGTGACGTATCCGCTCGCGGCCTCGTCTACGGTTTCCGCTGCTGGCGCGCATGCGGCGAGGGTAACGGCCAGTGCGGCGACACCGGCCGCGGCGATGATTCGAGAGAAGCGGGGAACTGAGTGCATATCGGTCTCCTTGAGTGTGCTGTGTGGACTTCTATTGTGGCAACACCAGCACTGTTTGCGCGAAACCGCGACGAATTGTTACCGCATTACGCTTAGCCATGTGACGATGCCTGCGCCGTTCCGCGAGCGCGTCTCGGCAGTCTCGAGCGAAGTGACCCGGAATCCGCTCGCTGCTTGGTTCGCTTTTGTGCTCGTGCACTTGTGGCTGGGATTCTTGGCGCTCTTTGGCCCAGGCTTGCCCCTTGGCGACGTGACCCTTGTGTATCGGTTCTGGATGGAGCAGGCGCTCGACTTTGGGATATGGGTCGGAATCGACACGATGTGGGTCTATCCCGTGGTTGCGCTCGTGCCAATGTTGCTCGCAGCCGTCGCTGGCCTCGAGATGTACGCGGGCGCGTGGCTCTCGATGGTGATGATTCTGAACGCTGTCGCGTTCGGCGTACTCAGGGGGTTCGGGCGTGATCGCAGTCGCACGCAGGTCGCTTGGTGGTGGCTGGCCTTCCTCGTCTTGCTGGGCCCCATCGCCGTTGGTCGAATCGATTCGATCACGGTTCCACTCGCCATTGTTGCCGTTGTGATCCTCAGCCGTCGCCCGCGCTCTGCGGCCGCGCTCCTCACGATCGCAACCTGGATCAAGGTCTGGCCGGCCGCGATTCTCCTTGCCGCGGTCGTCGCTCTACGCTCACGGCGCGAGATCGTGTCGACCGCTGCTCTCGTTTCGCTCGCGATTGTCGCGGTCGCACTGCTGCTTGGGAGTGGTGCGAACGTGTTCAGCTTCGTGACCGAGCAGACCGCACGAGGCTTGCAGATCGAGGCCCCTGTCAGCACGTTCTGGATGTGGCAGGCGAGCTTCGGGCTTGGCGGCGCGGTCGTCTACTACGACCGGCAGATTCTCACCTTCCAAGTCGGTGGCACGGGGGTGGACGCGGTGGCCGCCCTCATTACCCCGATTCTCGGGATCGCGGTCGTTGTAATCACCCTGCTCGGCATTCGCGCCGTACGCGTCGGAGCACCGTACTTGGCCGTTCTCGCACCGCTTGCTCTTGCGCTCACAGCCGCTCTCATTGCCATCAACAAGGTCGGTTCGCCGCAGTACATTACTTGGCTCGCGGCACCGGTGATCCTAGGAATCGTCACAAGCGCGGCGGGATACGGGCACTCGTTTCGAACCCCGGCAATTCTCACTCTCGTGATCGCAGCGCTGACGCAACTGATTTACCCTTACCTGTACGGGCTGATAATTGCCGCAGATCCGGCAATGCTGCTCGTGCTCACCGGGCGCAACATCCTCTTGTTCGTGCTGCTTGGTTGGGCAGTGTTTGCGGTTGCGACCGCTTGGCAAACCGAAGAAGGAGATTGACGATGCTCGTTGCATTCTCACTTGCCCCGAGTGGTGGCTCCGCGCAAGATGGCGTACCGAGCGACTCAGTGCACGAAGCGGTGGCAGCCGCGGTTCGCATTGTTCGTGATTCTGGATTGCCAAACCATACTGACGCGATGTTCACGACCATCGAGGGTGAGTGGGATGAAGTATTCGACGTCATTCGACTTGCGAGCGAGGCGGTTGGGCAGTACGGCACGCGCGTATCCCTGGTCCTGAAGGCGGACATCCGGCCGAGCCATACCGATGAACTGCTCGGCAAGGTCGAGCGTCTTGAGGCCGCCATAGCCGAGAGTTCGTGAACGCGACTCTGAGCCCCGCCCGCGCGCGCTGTGCGCTGTTGGCTCTCGCGTTGGGTGGATTCGGAATCGGTCTAACCGAGTTCGTCGCTATGGGTTTGCTGCCGAACCTAGCGGCGGATCTGCTCCCAAACCTGTGGCGGGTGTCGGAGGAGCGCGCCAATGCCCAGGCTGGTTGGCTGATCGGCGCCTACGCGCTGGGCGTCGTGGTCGGCGCCCCGTCGATCGCGGCATTCGCTGCACGATTCCCGCGTAAACAGGTGCTGATGGCATGTGCTGCACTGTTCACACTCGGCACGCTCGCATCTGCGCTACTCCCAACGTTCGAACTCGTGCTTGCGGCGCGCTTTCTTGCGGCGCTTCCGCATGGCGCATATTTCGGCATCGCCGCGCTCGTCGCGGCATCCCTCTTGGGCCCAGGCAAGCGCGGCCAGGGCGTTGCGCTCGTATTAGCTGGACTCTCAATCGCCAACGTTATCGGCGTGCCGTCGATCACACTTCTGGGGCAGATCGCCGGATGGCGAGTTGCCTACGTTGCTGTTGCCATCGTGTTTGCGCTGACATTTCTGGCCGTGACAATTGCGGTACCGTTCCAGGCCGGCAACCCGGCTGCGACAATCAAGCGCGAACTCCGGATCTTCCGTCGCGTGCAAGTGTGGATTGCCCTCGCCATCGGATCAATCGGATTCGGTGGATTCTTCGCTGTCTACACCTATATTTCGCCGCTGGTCACGAGTGTCGCGGGGCTCGGCATCGAGATCGTGCCGTGGGTCTTGGTTGCCTCAGGGCTTGGCATGACGATCGGGAATCTCCTCGGCGGTCGCGCCGCCGACCGACACGTTATGGGAGCGCTCTTCATCTCCTTCGCCGTGTTCGCGCTCGCCATGATCGGACTTGCGTTGACGGCCCGATGGCCGGTCGGCCTGTTCCTCTTCGTTTTTTTGGTCGGGCTTGGCGCATCCGCACTCTCGCCAGCGATCCAAACCAGACTGATGGATGTCGCGGGCGACGGTCAATCGCTCGCTGCGGCAATCAACCACGCATCGCTCAACATTGGCAACACTCTCGGCGCCGTGCTCGGAGGTGTTGCGATTGCCGCTGGCTTCGGCTACCTATCGCCGACCTGGATCGGGCTTGCGCTGTGTCTGATCGGCTTGGGCTTCTCAGTGGTTGCGCTCACCGTCGAGCGCCAGAGTCGGAGCCTAGAGCCCTCGAGGCACATCCGACTCAATGAGGATGCCATCTTCGATCGCACGCTTTCGTAGCGCCACCTTGGTTCCGACATCGAAGCCGGCAATGCGGTACTTCTCACGAATTCGCTTGAGATAGCTCTTAGCAGTCTCCTCTGAAATGCTCAGGCCGACCGCCACCGACTTCACGGGCTCTCCGGCGCCGTAGAGCGCCATTACCCGGCGTTCCTGGGCACTCAGCTTCGGCGCGCCGCCGATGTCACCGGAGTTCAGGGCGAGATCGAGTTCTGCCGAAATGAAGGATTCCCCCAAGGCGGCGGCGCGAATCGCTTCGACGATCATGTCAGCGTCCTCGCTCTTGACGAGATAGCCGAGCGCTCCAGCGGCCAGTGCCTCGCGAACCACGTTTGGCTCCGAGTACGTGCTCATCAGCACAACGTTGACCCCGGTCGTCTTGAGCGTGTTGATCTTGAGGGAAACCGGAATATTGTCCTTGAGGTCGAGGTCGAGTAGCACGACGTCAACCGGAAACTCCGGGTGGGTGATGAGCTCCGGCCACGTCGGCACCGCTGCGACCATCGAAATGTCGGATGCCGCATTCCGAATCCACTCCGTCAACGCCCCGAGCAGCATGCGGTGGTCGTCAACGATGGCGAGTCTGATCGTCACTGGGATCCTCCGTTGTTCATATCCGGTTGGTCACTTACTCATTGGCAGGATTCTCGACGAGGCACTCGATGTCGACTCTCAGACTGGAGTTCTGGGTGGAGTCACTGTACTGCCCTACCTTCCTGATCGCTTCCCAGATTGCCGGGTCGACACGATTTCTCGCGACACCGGCGGTTGTGATCGCAATGGGCACGGAAAGACGGTGACCTGTCGGAGTCTCGACGGTGCCTGTCGCGGGCCCGATCGCGAGGGTGACTGTTCGACCGCTCGGGCTGGTACCGATGTCGCTGACGAGCAGCCACGCCGCAGCCAGCAGTCCGTCTCGCTGGCCGGGATCGAGCAGTCCCGCGAGGCTCCCCTTGTCGATAAGCGTGACGGATTTGCCGAGCATCTGGGATTCGGTGATCGCGTGATAGAGCCAAGTCTCGCGCCTGCCCTCGATCAAGTGCAGTCGAAGCTCAGTTGCAAGGGATGCAGCAAATGAGGCTGTCTTCGGGTTCAGCGGGAGCCTAATTTGCCCGGCCGCGACCGACTCGAGCAGATCCTCTGCGGCCAGGTCAAGCCGAGCAAGTTCCTCGGACGCCATCATGCCAACCGCGAACCGCGGGGCGGAGACAGTGCTTTGCACGAGCACTCGATCCAACTCGACTTGCACCAGCCGACGAAAACCAGAGACGATAGCCAGCGCGAGCAGCGGAGGCAGGACAGCGACCGCGAACGAGGTGAGCTGAGGGGCAAGATTCTCCGGCGCCAAACTTGAGTTCACCACAATCGCAGCGGCAAGTGCGACCGCGAGAACCCCCGTACTGACGATGATGTCGAGTGCCCGTCGCCGAGTTACGACGACGATTATGGCCGTACCCGCGCTGAGCGCCGCCGTCGCGTTGCGTCCGATATCACCGAGCGACCAAATCGCCGCGAGGTCGAGCCCGACGGCAACCGCGAGCCCTGCAAGAAAGATCGCAAACCTCCAGTTCGGCAGGTGGTCACCGGTGAGCTGGGAGCCGACGAGCGTCGCGGCGACGACGAGCACGAGTACCGCCCATGCCGCGCCAGCTAGCACCGGTTGTGGGTACACCGACCAGAGTCCAATGAACCACATGAACCCGTACACCGCGCCAACAGCGAACACGACGGCAGCACCGACTCCGATGAACCCGGTGCCGAGGCTTGCGCGGCGCGGGGTGGCGTCGCGGATGACACGGGCGGTGGCATTCGACTGGTGGCGTCGTCCCCGCCCGAGAACAACGCCAAGAGTATTCTCTTGCGTCAACGGGAGGATCATCGCGGCACCTCGAGCACGACCGTCGTGCCAGAACCGGGGGAAGAGAACAGGCGGGCGCGACCGCCGACTTCGCGAAGCCGTCCGACGACAGACTCCTTGAGCCCGAGCCTCGCCGAATCGATGTCGTCGAGCGCAAACCCGACCCCCGCATCGGTGACCATCGCGCGCACGGTGGTCTCGTCGTCGGTGATCGTCACGTGTGCTTCGTTCACGCCGGCATGGCGTCGAACGTTCTCGAGGCACTCCGCGAGCGCGAGGAGGAACGCGTCGAGCACCTCGGTGGGGAGCAGCACTTGGCCCGTGCCGTGCCAGCTCACCTCCAGACCCATTCTTCCGAAGCGCTGTTTGACCGATTCGAGCGTTGTGCCAAGCACGGTCTCACCGCCGGTTTCGAGCTTGTAGTCGCCGGACGTCCCGGGCGTGGGCGTCGCCCCGAGGCGCAACTGGCGAAGGAGTCGGGCGTCATCCGCTGCCTGTTGGCGCAATGCTTCTGGCGCAACACCAACTCCCGAATGTGCTAGAAGCGTTAAAGTTGCAAGTACGGTGTCGTGCAAGAGGCGAGCACCCTGCCGACGCTGGGCCTCCGTCTCACTCGCTTGACGTTCTGCCCGGTGGGCCCGACCGATACTCGCGATACGTCGGGCCGCCTGCGGCACTCCTGCGCTGATCCAAAACCCAATAATCGTCGGGATTGTCCAACCGAGAATCAGTAGCGCAATAGTGCGTAGCGGTGGCTGCAGAGGAGCAAGGAGCACGGTCGTGGTTGCACTCGTTGCGATGAAGCCGACGGCGAGTATTGCCAGTCGCCTCCGTTCAGTCGTGAGCACGATTGCCACAGAAGCTATCGATGCCGCGGCCAATTGTGCAATCGCCGAGATGCCCGCTTGGCCCGGCCCACCCGGGGGCAATACAGCGACGGCCGCGATGATGCCGAGCGCCGCCGCGATGGCACCGAAGATCCACCAGATAGCGCGGCTCGAACCTAGCCGCACCTGCATGAACGCCAACGTCGCGTAGAGCGGTAGACAGATTATGAGTGTTGTGAAGTCCACTGCGCCCGGAATGATCAAGCACAGCAGAGAGACGACCGTAAAGCTCAAGCCGTAGAGCCGCGCGGTGCGCTGGAGGAGCCGATCCCGTTCCTTGGCGATGAGGTCCATTGCACCGCCATAATTCCACACACCGCCCCTGAACTGGGGGTGCACCACCGGGGAGTTCACGCACGGCGTCGCGGCCTTTCGCATCAGCCGGCATCCGTTGGCGGCCAGTGTTGAAGACTCGTTGCTCAGGAGCCGATGCTGAGCAGTCGGAGCAACTGCTCGCCGACGATCCGGTCCTCGATGAGAAAGCCGTCGTGACCAAACGGTGATGAGATCTGATGTGCGTCATCCGCATCGAGGTTGCCGGGCGCGTGCTTGGCGATGTGATGTTGATCACTCGGAGGAAAGAGTCGATCGCTGTCGATGGCGAGCACGAGGGTGTGAGAGGTAACCCGCGCAAGCGCGGCAGCGGCGCCGCCCCGACCACGACCAACATCGTGCGAGCTCATCGCTTCGACCAGGGTGATGTAGGAGTTGGCGTCGAAGCGCCGGGTGAACTTATTGCCGTGATAGTCGAGATAGCTCTCAACCGCGTAGCGACCACCGCCACCGAGCGGGCTCATGCCACTCTGCCAACTGCGCTCAAATCGATCGTTGAGTTCGGTTGGGGAACGGTAGTTCAATAGCGCCATTCGTCTGGCCAGTGCAAGCCCACGGTGCGGGCCTTCGCCGTCGGCGGCGTCATAGTATTGGCCGTCGGCGAAGGCCGGATCCATGCGGATCGCCTCGATCTGCACTGAGTTCAGCGCAATCTGATCTGCGTTCGAGATTGCAGGTGCGGCGAGTACCGCAACACGCGCTACTCGATCCGGATGGGTGACCGCCCACTCGAGCGACTGCATGCCACCCATTGAGCCGCCGATCACAGCGGCCCAGCACTTGATGCCGAGCGCTTCGGTCACTGCCAACTGCACGGCCACCTGGTCGCGGATGGTCACGAATGGAAAGCGCCCTCCCCACTCTTGGCCATCGGGGGCAACAGATGCTGGCCCGGTTGTGCCCTGACAACCGCCAAGCATGTTTGGCGCCACAACGAACCACTGATCGGTGTCGATCGCCTTTCCCGGACCGATGAGCGCGTTCCACCATCCGGCAGTCGGATGCCCGGGGCCAGGGTCGCCGGCGACGTGACTGTCTCCGGTGAGCGCGTGCAGCACGAGGATCGCGTTGCTGGAATCGGCGTTGCGAGTGCCAAAGGTCTCGTAGGCGACGCTGACGGCCGGGAGCACCCCGCCCTGCTCGAGAGCAGTCTCGCCGAACGATAGGAATTGCCGGTTCCCAACCGGGTCACCTTCGCGCCACGCGCCGCTGGACGGAGGCTTGCCGACGACCTGCCGCGCGTTCGCTTGAGTGACGAAGGCCGATGGCACAGCGTCTTCGGGAGTTTGCCAGTCCATGTCTGACTAAGTATCCCCAAGAACCGCAGACGGCACGTGCGTGTTACGCACGTGCCGTCTGCCACTCAACGATTAGGCGCGCGCGTTGGCCGCCGAAACCGAACGCGCGGCAGCGAAGCCCGCCTCCAGATCCGCCTTGAGGTCGTCGACATTCTCGATGCCAACCGACAGGCGCACGAGGCCCGGCGTTACGCCGGTCGTGAGCTGCTGCTCCGGGGTGAGTTGCGAGTGCGTCGTCGACGCCGGGTGAATGATCAGACTGCGTACGTCACCAATGTTTGCGAGGTGGCTGAACAGCTCGACGTTCTCAACGAGCGCGCGGCCCGCATCAACACCGCCCTTCAGTTCGAAGGAGAGCACGGCACCAACACCCTTCGGGGAGTACTTATTGGCTGCGGCGTACCACGGGCTCGATGGGAGCCCCGAGTAGTTGACCGATGCGACGTCCTCGTGGTTCTCGAGCCATTCTGCGATGTCCTGGGCATTCTGCACATGGCGCTCGATGCGCAAGCTGAGCGTTTCGATTCCCTGAATGATCTGGAATGCACTGTCGGGCGAAAGCGCTGCACCGGTGTCGCGCAGCAACTGTACGCGGATCTTGATGACGTAGGCGATCGCATCCCCGAGTACGGTCGTGTAGCTCGCGCCGTGGTAGCTCGGGTCCGGCTCGGTGAGCCCAGGGAACTTATCGGCGTTGGCGGCCCACGGGAACTTGCCGCCATCGACGATCACGCCGGCGATGACCGTGCCGTGGCCACCCAGGAACTTCGTGGCAGAGTGAACGACGATGTCTGCACCGAACTCGAACGGGCGAATGAGATACGGCGTGGCAATCGTGTTGTCGACGATGAGTGGCAGGTTGTTCTCGTGAGCGATGCCCGCGACCTTCTCGATGTCGAGAATGTTGATCTTCGGGTTGCCGATGGTCTCGGCAAAGAACAGCTTGGTGTTCGGCCGCACCGCTGCCGTCCACTCGGCCTCATCATCTTGGTTCTCAACGAAGGTGACCTCGATGCCGAGCTTGGCGAGGGTGTACTTGAACAGGTTGTAGGTTCCGCCATAGATCGACGACGAGGAGACGATGTGGTCACCGGCGCCAGCGATGTTGAGCACTGAATAGGTGACTGCAGACGAACCGGATGCCACGGCCAGCGCCGCGGTGCCACCCTCGAGTGCCGCTACCCGCTGCTCAACGACGTCTGTCGTCGGGTTCATGAGGCGCGTGTAGATGTTGCCGAACTCGGCGAGCGCGAACAGGTTCTGTGCGTGCTGGGTGTCGTTGAACACGTACGACGTCGTCTTGTAAATCGGCGTCGCGCGCGCGTTGGTGGTGGGGTCAGGCTTCGCCCCGCTGTGCACCTGCTTGGTCTCGAACTTCCAGTCAGACATGGGAACTCCTTCGGAGAGGTGATGCGCGGGACGGTCGCCCACTCGATGAGTGAGCCTAAGCATCGCCTTGGTGCACGGCAATTGGGGCCGACACACGGCGTAACGAAACGCGAGGGGCCCGTTCAGCGCCGACGGGCGGAACGCGAAGCGGTTATGGCCTGCGTTCGTGACGAGAGGAGGTACTTTTGGTGCATGGCGCAACCTCAGGTGAAACGTCGCGTGGTTGTGACCGGCGCAAGTTCTGGTATCGGTGCTGCAACGGTCAGACTGTTTCGCAAGCACGGCTGGCAGGTCGTGGCTGTTGCCCGCCGGGGCGAGCGACTTCACACGCTCGCAGCACAGACCGGCGCATTGGCGTTCGTTGCCGATGTAACCAATCAGGGGCAAGTGGATGCGCTCAGAGACTTTCTTCGTGAGCTCGGTCCGATCCACGCGCTCATCAACAACGCCGGTGGCGCGTTCGGGTTCGCCACCGTCGAGGCGAGCGATCCAGAAGATTGGGTGCGCATGTTCGACGTCAACGTCGTTGGATCGAAGCGCGTGACGAGCGCGCTGCTGCCGCTCCTGCGGGCGGGCATCACGCCAGGCTCGAGCGCGAGCATCATTATGATCACCTCGATCGCCGGTCACATCGCCTACGAGGGTGGCGGCGGCTACAACGCGGCGAAGTTCGCCCAGCATGCCATGACGGCAGTTCTGCGGTTGGAGCTCGCTGGCGAACCGATCCGTGTGATTGAGGTTGCGCCGGGAATGGTCAAGACCGAGGAGTTCGCGCTCGTCAGGTTTGACGGAGACCAGTCGAAGGCAGACGCCGTGTATGAGAACGTCGGCGATCCGCTCTCGGCGGAAGACATCGCCGCGGCGATCGTTCACGCCGTCGAACTGCCACCGTTCGTCAACCTCGACCTTGTGACGATCAAGCCCGTTGCCCAGGCTGCGCCGCACAAGGTGATTCGCGGACTGCTCAGCCCTCGTTCGTGACCGGGGGTGCGGGGGCTGGCTCCTCGGACTCAAGTTCGCCAACCGGCTCGACGTCAGCGAAGGCCAGCTTTGGAACGAAGAACAGCAGGATTGCGGCCACCAGCGCACCGGCGCCACAGATGGCAAAGACGGTGAGGTAGCCGAGCAGACTTGACGCGGTCGAGGTCGCAGCGGATGCCACTCCTGCGGCCAGTACGATCGCAAAAACCGCTGAGGCGAACGAGCCCCCGATCGTTTTTGTGGTGTTCGTGAGGGCGGTCGCGATGCCGGTCTGGCCGATTGGCGCTGCCGCGGCCGCGGCGGCTGGCAGCGCGCCGACGAGTGCACCCGAGCCGAGGCCAGCGATCGCCATGTTGATGATCACGGAGAGCACTGTCTGGTGGAAGGGCAAGAACAGCAGGTAACCGGTGGCAACAAAGAACGTCGCTACGATCATCGCGATGCGGGGACTCGTCCACTTGGAAAGCCGCGGGAAGATGAGCGCTCCCACGATCATCGAGACGAGGTAAGCGCCAATGATGTTTGAGATCTCGGAGGCATCGAGGCCGAGCCCGTAGCCGTTGATCGGGTCGGTTCCTGCGAACGTTGCCAGGGGCGCTTGGGCGCCGAGCAGGCTGATGCCGACGAGGGCGGCAGTGAGTTGAACTGGCCACATTGTCGGCTGCCGCAGGATCCGGAGGTCGATCGCCGGGTCATCCTTCTTGAGCTGATTGCGACCCCATGGAATGAAGGTGAGAACACCAAGTGCCATGATCGCGTAGACCCACCAGGTGGCCGGGCCGTTGATGCGCAGGAAGGTCAGGCCGGAGGTAATCAGGAGCAAACCGATCGTGAGTCCCACGAATCCCCAGAAGTCGAGGGATCGGCCCTGCAGCGGCGTTGACTCAGGCACCCCGAACAACACGGCGAAAAATACGAGCGAGACGGCCACAGCCGGCACCATGAGGGTCAGTGTGATGTTCCCGTCGAGGGCCGCCAAGATGCGACCACTACTCAATGCGCCGATGATGGCGCCCGCCTGGAGAGCGACAACGAGGTATCCGGCTGCGCGCCTCGTCTGGGATGCACCGGTGTGGGTCTTGCGTCCTCGGTCGAAGATGAGCGCCACCTCGAGCGGCAACCACACGACATAGAAGCCTTGCAGTGCCCAAGCGATGAGAAAACTGGTGAAGTCTCCGGTGAACGCGAGCCACCATGTCGCGCCAGCAGTCAGCGCGGTCGAGATGAGCAGGATGCGCTTGTGGCCATACATGTCGCCGAGCTTGGCGAGTATCGGCACGGCGATAGCGGAGAGCAGCAGTTGCGCTGCTTCGAACCAGTTGAAGTCGGCGTCGCGGATGCCGAGAAACTCGACAAGGTCGGGAATGAGCGGAATGTAGTAGCCCTGGATGATTCCGCTGACGATCTCGAGCAGAAAGAGGTACCCAACGAGTCCGAAAGTGATCGCGCCGGATTTTCCACGAAGCAGTGACATGAACGGATGCTATCGGAGGGCTAGCGTTGTGCAATGACCACTTCGCCGAGCCGCGTGGCCGAAGAACGCGAAGTGCTTGGTTGGAGCGAGTTCGGAGGCGCCTCGCGGGGACCCGCCCGGATCATTGTTGACGACGACTCCGACTCGGGGCGCACCCGTGCCATGGTCAACACGACCATCGAGAAGATGGGTGCCGATGTACGAACCGTCGTGCTGTACACCAAACCGGGCAGGGTGCACGAGCCCCGCTACACTTGGCGTCGCACGTCACTGTGGATCACCTCTCCTTGGTCGGCACTGCCGCCGGTCGAACCAACGGTCTGAAGACGAGCTGATAGCGGATGCCGCGACCGCTCGCTGAGCTCGTCGATGCCGGCTGGGCGAGTGCCATGACCCCCGTGGATGGCCAGATCGCGGCGATGGGGGAGTTCCTCCGCGCCGAGGTCGAAGCCGGAAGGTCGTACCTGCCCAGCGGGGACCACGTGCTTCGAGCCTTCAGCTACCCAATGGCCGCTGTTCGCGTGCTCATCGTCGGGCAGGATCCGTACCCGACTCTTGGGCATCCAATCGGGCTCGCCTTCGCTGTCGAGCGCAGTGTGCGTCCTCTCCCGCGCAGCCTCACGAACATCTACCGCGAACTTCAGGACGACCTCGGGTTCGCTCCGCCGAGCCACGGTGACCTCAGCGGCTGGGCCGAGCAGGGGGTCATGCTCCTCAACCGAGTGCTTACAGTCCAGAGTGGGCTCACCGGTTCGCACCGCGGCAAAGGTTGGGAAGAGGTGACGGAGCATGCGATCCGCGCCCTGGTCGATCGCGGCGGCCCGCTCGTCGCTATCCTGTGGGGCCAAGATGCCGTGGCTCTCGCGCCACTGCTCGGTGCGATGCCGAGAATCACGAGCGCCCATCCGAGTCCGCTTTCGGCACACCGCGGATTCTTCGGCTCGAAGCCGTTCAGTCGAGCGAATGAGCTGCTGCACTCGCTCGACGCTGCACCTGTCGATTGGCGCCTAGATTCGTAGACTGGACGCATGGCGTTCAGAGCTTCATCGACGATCGAGTTCAGCGGTATCTCGAAACGCTTCGGCGGCGTCGTGGCTGTCAACGACTTGACTTTCACCGTTGAGCCGGGAGTTGTGACCGGGTTTCTCGGGCCGAATGGTGCTGGCAAGACGACGACATTGAGGATGCTGCTTGGGCTCGTTCGACCCACGAGCGGCTCAGCCACCTTCGGCGGCTCGGCATATCACGAGCTTGCCCAGCCGCTCTCAACCGTCGGCACTGCGCTCGAAGCCTCGAGCTTTCACCCCGGCCGCAGCGGCAGAAACCATTTGCGGGTCTACGCGGCCGCAGCAGGCATCGACGACGGTCGGGTTGCGAACGTGCTCGAAACCGTCGGCCTCAGCGAGTTTGCCGATCGCAAAGTTGGCGGGTACTCGATGGGAATGCGCCAGCGACTCGGTTTGGCATTTGCTCTGCTCGGCGACCCCGGAGTGCTCGTTCTCGACGAACCGAGCAACGGGCTCGACCCGGAGGGCATCCGTTGGATGCGCGGTTTCCTTCGGAGCCTGGCCGAGGATGGCCGAACGGTGCTTATCTCGTCACACGTTCTGAGTGAGGTGCAGCAGAGTGTTGATCGCGTCGTGATCATCCGTCGCGGCAGTTCGGTGTTTCAGGGCTCCCTCGATGCACTCGAGACCGGATCGCACGTCAATGTTGACGCTGTGGATCGCGCCGCACTCGCTAGGATTCTGCTCGCAGCAGGCGCCGCGGTGCACGATGTTGAGGGAATGCTTCGCGTAACCGGTGTTGGCGTGGAGCAGGTCGGGGAGCTGGCCCTCAGCGCGGGAATTCCACTGCGCCATCTTGCCGCTGAGCACGTCGGGCTCGAGGAGGTCTTCCTCGACCTTGTCGGTGACGCAGACAGCTCAGGAGACTCGGCATGATCCGAGCGATTCGATCCGAGTATCGCAAGCTCACGTCGACAAGCGGCTGGTGGATACTGCTGCTTATCTTGGTCGGCTACGTCGGCTTCACCGCGGCTCTGCTTGCCGGTCTGTTCGGGGCGCTCGGCGAGCAACTCGCTGGCACTCAGGGCGCACCGCAAGTCGATTCGGCGAGCTTGCCGCCGATCATCTACTCGACAGCGACCGCGATTGGGTATGTCTTTCCACTTATCCTCGGGGTGCTTGTTGTGACATCCGAGTTTCGTCATCAGACCTTGACACCGACGTTTCTTGCGACCCCACGACGCTCGAGAGTGCTCGCGGCCAAACTCGTGGTGCTGTTCGGTGCTGGCGCGGTCTACGGCGTTGCCGGTGTTCTCGGCTCGGTCGGCCTCGGAGCGCCAATTCTTGCGTTGACCGGAAATGAGGCGGCCATCGACTCTGGCGAGACCTGGCTTCTGCTCGCCAGAATCGTGCTCACGATGGCGATCTGGACCGTTGTCGGGGCCGGTATCGGTGCCCTCATTCCGAACCAGATCGCCGCGATTGTTGTCGTGCTCGCGTTCACACAG
>ENA-ORBV01002109-ORBV01002109.1-microbial-mat-metagenome-genome-assembly--contig:-NODE-2109-length-42671-cov-10.373292_pt1 | contig 42671 bp, 36 predicted proteins | sample MGYA00237777_ERZ505514 | MGnify/ENA primary metagenome ERZ505514 (study PRJEB26160, sample SAMN06269048) | microbial mat metagenome | isolation source: Oligotrophic lake microbial mat | place... | reverse complement strand
CCGAACAACATGTACCTGATCCATCCTGAGCATCCTCGTAGCGGACCCCAAGGCCTTCGGCCCTGCAAGCCCACCGGTTAGGTCCCCAGGTGGTCTACTTTTCGAGCGGCGAATGGATCAGTTTTCGAGCGGCGCGCCCACACGGCGACCCCGCTTGAGTGCGAGTTCGTCTTCGATGATCTGGACACACCGCTGTCGGGAAAACGGCACGCCGATTGCTGACAGCGCGTCTCTGGAGGAAGACATGTTGTCGAATGTTGTGGAGAGGTGTCAAAGGATCATGGCTGTTGTGGCGCGCAATGCGCTCGCAACTCTGCTTCTTGTATCCGTTGGTTTGAACGTGTCGCTCAGTCACGAATTGCGAGTGTCGCGGCGAGGGTCAGCGAACGGACCCTTGCCTGGATCGATCCTTCCTCCGATTCACGGTATCGAAGCCCGGGCCGAGTCTATCGTTCCCAGTAAGCAAGAGGAATTACCCACGGTCTTCTACTACTTCAGTGCGGCCTGTGGCTGGTGCGATCGGAACTGGGCGAACATCGAAGTCCTCGCCAAGCAGACAAGTGGTCGGTATCGAATCGTCGGTGTAGCGGCCTCGGACGAAGTTCCGGACGTTCTAAGGGAACGCGGGATACCGATGTCCGTCTTGACGGACGTAGACTCAGGTATCTTGGCTGCGTACGGATTTCGAGGGACTCCCCAAACTGTCGTTATCGGAAATGACGGCCGAGTTCTGCAGGCTTGGACTGGTGCATTCGAAGGCGACCAGGCGAAACGCGTTGAGAGGTTCTTTGGCGTTCACCTACCTGGCCTTTTGCCAAGAAAGACCCAGCCTCGACCTTGAGGCGCGTGCGCCCCACTAGTTGAGGCGCAACGACCCCACAGACTCGAACAAAATCCCGGAATTGCAGGCCGCAGGATTTGGCAGTGTTCTTGATTCAATAATTAGTACAAGCCGTGTCGAAGCGAAAGAACGTTGTCGAGTTTCAACATGTCACCAGCCGGCGCACGACCGGAGGCATTTCAGCGGTCTCATTTGAGCTTGGTGCCGGGGAAGTCTACGTCTGGCTGGGAGGCCCGGGATCAGGTAAGACGGCCATCGTCGACCTCATCCTCGGCTTCGGCCGGGCCGATGCCGGATCCGTAATTGTGGACGGCAGAGATCCCAGGTCGAACCCGACTGCTCTTCGGAGTACCACTGCTTTCGTTGACGGCCGCGCTCGGCTCGCCGGGCCGATGACGCCACTAGGCTACCTGGAGTTCATGGCTAAATTGACTGGTCTTTCATCGGATCGCCAAGAGCGCATCAACACGCTCCGGCTGATGGGGCTTCAGGACCGGTATCTCGTGGAGTCGATCGAGGAACTTTCTGGCGCAGCGCATTCGTCTGTGTTCATGGCGCTGGCGTGGCTTCGTAAGCCTTCTTTGCTGGTCCTTGACGACCCGACGCAGGGGTTCGACTCGGTCGCAACGGCGACGTTCATTGACGTCATCAGTGAATTTCTCAAGATGGGAACGTCAGTCCTGTTGGCCACCAGTGATGTGCTGCTTGCGTCTCAGGTTGGCGACCATATCGGTGTGTTGAAGCGGGGCGACAAGGTCGCAGAGCGACACCGACATCAATTGCTACAGGAGAGTTTAACGGCGCTGTATTCCGATTACGTCGGCCGGCCCCATTCCGCGGGTCTACGACAGTGACGAAATGGATGCGTCAGACTGGTATCGTAGCGGTCATGGAGTGCCGGCTCCAAATGGCGACTGCGATCTGGCGACTCACACTGTTCCTGAGCGCGCTGCTCGCAGTCGCGATGACGGTTGCCGGCCTTGGCGAGTACGACAGACGCCGGAGTCAGGTCGATGCGCTAGTCACGCAGCGAGACGAGCTTCGGCAGGGAGGCCAGTACACCTTCGACGGATTCCAACGTGATCAAGCTTTGAGAGCGGTTCGCTACCCAACTCCGTTGAGTGTCGTTGTCAACGGACTCGACCATAGAAATCCTCAATACTGGGATTTCGGGCCGGCCGGCATCTCGGCTGGCCCACCCGTCTCGGGGGAGCGAGTCTCTTCCGTCGTCAACGCGGACCTCGACCTGGAATTCATCCTCCGAAGCCTGTTTGGGATGCTGGCACTGGTGGCTGGATTCAGCTCATTGGCCGCGTCCAGACTCGCGGGACCGACAAAGTTTCTGGTAAGCCTGCCTGTGAGGCCCTCCGCAATTATGACGGGAGGTTTGGCTGGCGCAACGTTGGCAGCTATCATCGCTTCTGCAGCGGCAGTCGGAAGTTCTATAGCTGTCCTTCTGATGAGCGATCCGACCTTTGTTTCTGCGGATGCCGTGAAGAGCCTCGGGCTGATCTGGCTATCGACTGTACCTTACTACGCGGTACTTGTTGGTTTGGGTGCGATCGTGGCGCTGATGATCGCCAATCCGCTAAAGGCGGTCGCCACGATCGTCGTCCTATGGTTCGGCGCGACAACCCTCGCAAGTCCTGTGGTCGCCGCACTTGCCGATGCTCTGACGTCGAGTCAGTCACGGGCCCTGTTCGAGGTTTCCAGGAACGCCGCTTACGAAAAGGCGGCCATCGGAATCGAAGCTGAGGCTGGAGACATCGTCCTCAGACACCTGGCCAACGCGGAAGTCCCGTCGAGCTTTCAATTGAACGGAGTCATCCTTGAGGCCGTTACGCAGCTCTGGGACACGAGGTTCAGCGAGCTGCGTCGAGAATTGGACCAATTGGAAGCGGGATTGCTGCACCTTGAGAGCTTAAGAGCGACAAGAGCGTGGTGGATGGGAGCGCTGGCTCCAGGCACTGTGCTCCGATACGCCATGACCGATCTTGCCGGCGTGGGAGAAGCAGCGACCCGGACCTGGATCTCAGACGCTGAAGTTTATCAGCGCGCCTTGAATGCCGCCGTTTTTGACCGCCGCCCGAGAATTCACATTCGCGTCGGTTTCGGATCCGGGTACCGAGTACTCTTCCACGACCGGTCACAGAGACCCAGGGTGGGCGACCTGCCTGAGTTTCATCACACCGAGTCGACGGCGATCAACAGGTTACGAAGCGCCGCACCCTCAATCGCTGTACTCGCTGTCCAAGGGACCATAGCCTGGATGGCAGGTATCGTGATTTTTTGCCGCCGAGCATCGTCGCTTCTCGGGTGGCGTTAAGATTCGTCGTCACTCTCGGCAAGGCCGTATTGCTTGAGTTTTGTGAATAAGGTCTTGCGATTGATGCCCAGTCGCATCGCGGTCTGTGTTCGGCTTCCGCGACATTCCGCCAACGCCGATACGATGAGACCTCTTTCCAGCCGCTCGACAGCGCGCGCCACGGAGTCGGCCAATGTGGTCGGAGACTCGTCGGTTCCCGCCGCTCCTTCGTCAATGCCTCGAATCGTCGCCGGCAAGTCGACTGCCCGGAGCATCTGTCCTTCGGCCATCACCATGGCGCGCCGAAGCGCATTCTGCAGCTCCCTGATGTTCCCAGGCCAGTCGTAGGCGGCCAACAGCGCTCGGGCCTCCGCTGACACGGACTTGACGTTGCTCTGGAGCTCTGAGGCTATCGATTGGACCATGTGGTCGATGAGCACCGGAAGGTCCTCTGGACGCTCCTTAAGCGAGGGTAAAGGTATGGGCAGGACGTCCAGACGATAAAGAAGGTCTTGCCTGAACGACCCTGTTTTCGCCTCGGCCCTCAGGTCGCGATGCGTGGCCGCGATCACTCTGACGTCAACATCAACCGCGGTAGAGGACCCCAGACGGGTCACTTTGCGTTCCTGGAGCACGCGCAAAAGTTTTGCCTGCGCCTCCAATGGCAAGTCGCCGATTTCATCGAGAAAAATTGTGCCCCGATGGGCATTCTCAAATTTTCCCGGCCGGCTCTCCTTGGCGTCAGTGAATGCGCCGCGCTCGTGACCAAAGAACTCGGATTCAACAAGAGTGGCTGGGATAGCGCTGCAATTTACCGCCACAAACGGGCCCTTTGCCCGTGTCCCACGCCGGTGGAGCGCTCGAGCCACGAGTTCCTTTCCCGTGCCGGACTGTCCGAGGATCAGAACGGTTTCGTCGGTCCTTGCGACCTTCTCCATCACTTGAAAGACTCGCCGCATTGCAGGGCTGATACCGACGATGTCAACAAACCCGTACCGGCCTTCTAGTTCCAGTCTCAGCCGCTTGACCTCTGTTCGCAGTCGGCGTTGCTCAAGTGCACGCTCGATCACGATTAGCATCTCGTCATTGTCAAACGGCTTTGTCAGGTAGTCGAAGGCGCCTACGCGCATCGCATCGACGGCCGACCGAATACTGCCATGGGCCGTCATCATGACTCCGGTCGGCGCGTCGTCCCTGGAACAGAACTGGCGCAGTGCTTCGATGCCGCCGATGCCAGGCATCGCCACATCAAGCAGTGCTATGTCAAATGGCTGTGACTGAATCTGCGACAATGCCTGCTCTCCAGATTCCGCTTCGGTCACCGTGTGGCCATGCTGTTTGAGAAACATTGCCAGGACTTGCCGGAGTCTCGGTTCATCATCGACCAAAAGAATGTTTGCCATCAGTCTCCTGTCCTCAGCGGAAGCGACACCGATATAGTCGCGCCTCGGGCCTCTTCATTGTGTCCGGACATCTTGCCACCGTGTCGATCAACTATCTGACTGCAGATCGCAAGTCCTAGTCCGCTTCCCGAAGTCTTTGTTGAAACGAACGGATCGAACATCGTCTCGATGACGTCCTCGGAAATGCCTGGGCCTGAGTCCGAAATCGCGACAAGGATCATGGTGCGGTGACCGGTGCCGTCTGGCCTCGGTTCATCGGACAGGTTCGTTCGAATCCGGATTGTGCCTGCGCCCTCGATCGCCTGCGTGGCATTCAGCAGGATGTTCAGAAAAACCTGGCGCAACTCCCGTGGGTCGCCGAACATCCGGAGCGTCGGGAACTCCCGGAACACTTGGATCTCGACTTGCCGGCTGCTGGCATAGCTGCCGATGACACGCACCGCCCCGTCGATGACATCGACCAAGTCGACTGGCTCTTCTTGGAGGGTTGATGGACGGCTCAGGGACAGGAATCCAGCGATCGTGTCCGAAATCCGGTCGATCTCGGAAATCGCGTCCGTCAGCAACGTCTCACGCTTCGTCCAGCCCTCTTCTGAGTCCCTGACAATTTGAATGCTCGATCGGATTATGCCCAAGGGGTTCCTCACTTCGTGGGCGACCATCGAAGCGAGTTGGCCAGCAACTGCAAGGCGTTGGGCGTGGGCTGCCGTTTTTAGGTCGCCGACCAGAGCCTCATGGCGCTCGATGTTTTCGAAGGCGAGGCCGGTGTGCCGCCCGCACATCATAAGAAATCCGCCCAGGTCAGATGAAAATTCCCACAAAGCATCACTGCTTTCCAGAAGGATCATCGCTCTCAGTGTGCCGACCGCGAAGACCGGTACGCACGCTCGGATGTGATTCTCTTCAAGCTGTCGACGTTCGTCCGGCCCCAAGTACGACTCAATTCCGGACTGACCTGGAAACACCAAAGGTTCTTCGTTTAGTCGTAGCCAGGTTGCCAATGGCCCTTCAGCGTCGAAGGCCAGTGCTGAACCGGTGTCATCGGGGAGTCCTCGATTCAGACGCTCAGCCGCGAACTCTCCGCCACGGCGGTCAAGTTCGATGAACCAGACCGCATCACACTCTGCCAACGCTTGAAATCGCCGCGCCACCAAGACTCGCAGAGCGGCGGAATCCGGAGCGATGGCGACAGCTCGAATTAGTTCCTCAAGAGCCTCGTGGCGGACCGCAGGGTCTCGCCACGATCGGGTCGGCTGCCGACGTCGATTGAGCACGGTCGAGACATTCTGGCAGAAACCAGGTCGTCCATCCCAGCCGTTATGCGAACGGCACCTCGATGACATTCACCCGTGCCGGGCAAGCGTTGCCACCATCGCTAGTCAGTGCAGGCCCAGCCACTTTCGCCGCAGCCGCGGGCAAATCTTCGGCGCCCCCAAGTTGGGATACTCGTTCTTGAAGGCCATAATGGGCCTTCTACCGGCATCGGCAGTTGGCCGGCCTGCCGATAGGGACGGCGCTTCCGGTCCGTCAGCCCGTTGACCCCGCACTCCTGGTAGCCGTCAAAGGTCTTGTAGCCCGTCTTGAGCGACATCCAATCTGTGAGGTGCCCGTCCCACCCAATGGGGTGTCAAGGCCCCGCATTCCGACGAGAGTTCCAAAAATCTGAGCGCTGCCGGCATGGCATAGCCCTTGCTCACCTTTCTCTCGGGCCGCCAGTACGAAAGCAGAGGCGCCTGACACAGTTCGATCCAACTCGGACTCTGGGTTCCTCCCATAGTGCCGGTGACCATCAAGGAGGGCAGTTATGCAAATACAGGGATACATCCGACCAGTGAACGCCGCAGTCAATCTGCTTCTCATTTCGCTCATTGCCCTGTTTGCAGTGGGCGGGACGCTGCAGTACAGAGTCGCGTCCGCTCGCTCGTCCGCTGCGCCGACCAGTCGGCAGCAGGCCGCCATCGCTACATATGTGGTTGGAGACTTCGTGGGCCCAGAATTCGGCGAGCCGTCCGGTGACGGCCGCGAGACGCTTGTCGTTGCGCTAAAGAAGGGCTGCACTCAGTGTCTCAAGAGCATGGAGGCGCTTAAACAGTTAGCGATCGACCTGAAACCGCTTAGCGAGCTTGTGGTGGTTTCTCCGGACACAGCGGCAGTCACGGGCAGTTTTCTCAAAGAGCATGGGCTATCAGCCGATCGTGTCTTGTCATCGGTTCGGACCTCAGACTTTAGACTATCGGTTACACCAACGCTGATTCACCTCGATGCCACGGGCCGTGTCCGAAACATCTGGACCGGAGTGATCGACGACGAACAGAAACAGGAGGTGAGGCGAAGCTTTTCCAACCAAGCAGTCACAAGGTAGTAACGACCAAAACACTCTAGCTCAAGAATTTCCACCCGTCTTAATAGGAGCGCCTCAATGTCACGTTGGTTGACCATCAAGATACTAATCGTCATTCTGGTCGTCTGTGTCGCCGGCCCTGGCTGGCTGTCCGCAGAGCGAGCGTACCAGGGAACATCGCCGACTCTCGCCGCGGCAAGTACAGAAGCCACTGAGTTCGCTGTTCGTACCTACAAGGTCTACGCCCCGAAACAACAGGCCAACGGCACTATGATCCTGCAAACAGATCTGATTGACGCCTCACGGAAGGTCATCGGCGCGTGGAAAGAGTCTTGGACCCTTGACCGTAAGCGCACGGAACAAGAGTTGACTCTGGATGGCACCGTGACTGTCATGACCTTCAATGCGGAGGATCGGTCTGGACGAATTGTGGTCGACGGAGAAGAGATCTGGGCAGGTCAGTTTACGACCGGAACACCTGAGGAACAGGCGCGGATTCTCGGAATCTCGACCCACCTCTCGAAGATGGCGATCATAGCCAGGGATATCGGCGAGGCTCGCCGGAGCGCCGTTCGCCTATCCAACGAATGGGAACTGGTTGAGTTTGCGCCGCGGGTTTCGCGGTCTGCTATTCTCACGGCATTCAGACTTTTGTCGTTCGGTCATCCTGTGTACGCGGCCGGCTCTGACGGGCCGGAGTGCCAGACGGAATTCGAACATTGTGACTTCGCGGTTGGCGCCACTCGGAGCATAGCCTGCGCTGAAGCCAAATTGGATGCCGGGGGAGAATGTACAAATTGGATCAATTGTATCGGCTGTTGCGCTTGGCAAACACCAGACTGTGATTGCGCTTGCGTGACTGGTGACTTCGTCTGCACTTGTCTCGCGTGCGGTGCTGCTTGTGTCATTCCGGTTTAGCGACTGCACGAGGCGCCTGGAACTGTTCAGCCGAGGGGTGCGTGTGCCATGGTCGAGCCGTGAGACCGGCCCTCAGTGAAAACGCAGCCGGGTGGCGACGCGACTAGTTGCCCGCGCCCTGATCGTAGAATTGGAGGTTGATCGTGTGGGTCAAGGTCCAGATACTCGTCCTTGTCGCCCTCTACGTCGGTCCTATCATTTGGTTTGTGCTGCGAGAGAGGCCAACTTCAGCCGTTGATCGGCTTTGGTTGGTCGCCCTCGTCGCGTTTCCGTATGCAAGCGGGCTGGCTTTCGCCGCTTGGAAACTCTACAAATACCACCGCATCGCGTATGGGGCCCGCCGCGCTGGCGAAGACTCGTGAAGGGATCAGATGCCCGGTAGCCCGGCGCCGCCCTGGGTGGCGGGTCCGAATCCCTAGAGCCTGTTATGCACTTCCGTTTGGAGGGCGAGGACGTTGGGCAGCATGAGGCAGACAAACGCGAGCCAGTGATAGGCCGCGAGTGTCTGGCTCAGGCGTTCGTAGTCGCGGGCCAACCGGCGGAAGCGAGCGGCCCACGCGAAACTGCGTTCCACAACCCAGCGGCGGGGCAGGAGGACGAATCCGCGTTTGGCCTCGGTATGTTTGATCACTTCCAAGCGCATGCCATGATCGGCGGCCGCCTCGGCCGCCGTGTCGCCGGTATACCCCTGATCCACGTACCCGAGGACGACCGTCTGGCCCGTCACCTCCTGCACCGCCTCGGCGAGGTGCGCGACCTGCGCCCGGTCTTGCGCATCCGCGGCGGTCACGTGCACCGCGAGCAGATGCCCCAGCGTGTCCACCGCCGCGTGCACCTTCGATCCCTTGCGGCGTTTGGCCCCGTCGTAGCCCGCCCGCGCGCCGGACTCCGGCGTCGATTGCAGCGTCCGACTGTCGAGCACCAGCGCCGTGGGCTGAGGCTCGCGGCCGGCACCGACCCGCAGCACCACGCGCAGGTCATGCACGAGGGCCTCAAAGCATCCCGCGCGCATCCAGCGTTGCATTTGCTGATACACCACGGGCCAGGGCGGCACATCATTCGGCATCATGCGCCACGTCGCCCCGGTGCGCACCAATCAGCGCATCGCATTGAATACGTCCCGCAACTCGTGGGTCCGCCGTGGGCTGTCTGGGCGACTCAGGGTCAGATACGGCGCGACGAACTGCCATTCCTCGTCGCTGACATCACTGGGGTACCCGGTGCGGCGGGGACGTGGAGTCCGTTTCGGCATCCCCCCTTGTCGCAGATTCTCCCGTTCAGTACAAGCAAAAGTACATAACAGGCTCTAGCGATTCACCCCGAGCCACGCCGCCGCAATCGTGAGCGTCACGACCGTCACCGGCACGCCGATGCGGGCGTGGCGGCGCCAGTCGATCTCGATCCCCTGCCGCCGCGCCGCGTCCACCACGATGATGTTGGCGATGGAGCCGACGATGAATAGGTTGCCGGCCAGGGTACTGACAAGCGCCAATGTCGGCCCCGCGTGCGCGCCTTCAGCCACCGGCAACAGCAGCATCACCGCCGGCACATTCGAGACCAGGTTGGACAGCACCAGCGTCACCATGAACAACGGGCCAGCATCCCCAAGTGCGATGCCTTGCCCGGCAATCCAGTCAATCGCCAGTGCCGTGGCGCCGCTTTGCGCGAGGGCGTGATTCACGATGAACAGCCCGACAAACAGCACGAGCAACTCCCAGTCGACGAGGCCCATGACCTTCGACGAGTGAAACCGCTGGCTGAGCAGCAACACGCCTGCGCCAACCAGGGCCGCAACATCGCGCGGTCAGTCCGTGAAGAGGAACACAACTACGAGGCCCAGGGCCACGATGAACGCAAACAGCAGCAACACGGTGGGCAGATGGACTGCCCGCGCGGCCTCGTCCGGAGTCAGAACTCCCGCGCCGACAACGGCGATGGCACCCGACGATCGTCCGTATGAAGGGGCTGTTTCGGTGACAGAACCTCGAGTTATCAGACACAGGGCCGATCACGTTGGGCGGATTTTCACGCCCCCAAAGCCCTGGGCCGTGTAGCTGAGGGTGCTGGCGGTGGCAAACCACGTCGCGGTCGAGCTGGTCCCCTGAAGGCACACGTCCAGCGGCCCAGATGCCGCAGGATGCGCCCGACGACCGCCGCGTCTCGAATCAGCGCCACCAGCGTCATCCGCCCCGCACCACGCGGGCACGCGAGCACATCACACCCGAAACTTCCGCTCCGTCAGTTCGGCCCATGCCCGGTTCGGGCGGCGGCCGACGCGCCCGCCATGAGCGCACGCGCGCACCGCATCCGGCGGGCCCACGTCGTCATCCACCGTCGCCGGTACCACCGCCGCGCACCGACGCCGCCGCCAACCCGGCCAGCGTGGGCGCATCATCCGCAAACGGATTCACGTCCACGCCATCGCTGTCGTCCACGATCCCACGCCGACCCAACAGCCGCTGAATCCGTCGCGCGATCGCCACATCGCGCGCGAATACGCCGTCGAGCACCATGGCGTGCAGATGCACGTTCAGGTTCAACGCGGATCCGAAGCGCTGGACGATTACGACGGCCCCACCGCGACCACCCGGCAGCCCCTGTCCATCGCGGTGGTCCGCCACCTGCGCCCGAAACGTCTCATAGTGCTCGCGGACGATCTGATGCAGGGCTCCCTGCTCCGGGCGACGCGGACGATAGCTGAGCAACGACGACATCGCTTGGGATCGGAGCAAGTCCGGTGCCCGCCGTGCCCTGGGGCGCGGCTCGAATGCGATGGCAATTGCTGCGTACTTCCGAGGGTTCGGGTACGCACTCCGTGCCGACCGCGACTCGCTCGACGCCTGACTGTGGTGACCAAGAAGTGAATCATCCGGCGCGTCGGCGTGCCATCGCGCGCGCCATGTCCTCGTAGATCGTTCGGCGCGGCCCGAATGCGGCGATTTCGGCGCCAGCACTGTCGGGGCGATGGATGAGGCGGTGCCGGCCGACCATGAGGCTCCAGTAGCCGTCCAGTTCGCGCTTGAGCGGCCTGCCGCAGCCAGGGTGCGTCAGGATATCGGTCACCGCGGCGCGGACCTTGCGCTTCAACTCCGGATGAAGTCGTCGGAGGACGTCCCGAACATCGACGGGGACTTTGAGCGTGCGCTCGGACATCGCCGAGCCTACTTACCCAGGAGTCCGTCGAGCGAGTAGCGTTTGCGGGTGCGGGCCAGACTGCGAATGCCGCGCCGAATCTCACCGACCAACTCGGCATCTTTGAGGATTTCAGACGTCTCGTGCCATCCCTCGTACTCATGAGCGCTCACGATCATCGCGACCGGGGTTCCGTTGCGCGTGATCGTGATGGACTCGTCCCGCCGGTCGACCACATCCACCAACTCGCTGAGCTTCGCCTTCCGGGTAGACTGGCTGCAGCCAGCCTGTTGGAAAAGAGGTTCGACGTGGGTGTCCGAACGATCGCGTGCCTGACAGCAATTTCCGTGGCGGCGGCCGTGGCGACGTCGGTTTCGGGCGCCGGGCAACTCGGCCAGACACTGCCCGAACGTCAACTGCCGGTCTTCAGGTCCAATTCTCATTTCGTACGCGTGGATGCGTACCCCACTGAAAAAGACGGCTCGATCACGAAGGGACTTGCGGCAGAAGACTTCGAGATCACCGAAGACGGCAAACCGCAGCGACTCGACTCGGCCGAATACATCGAATACGAACGGTGGTCTCCGGGTGTGGATCCGCCGTCAGTTGAGACCCAGCGGGAATCGTTCAGGCTCGCGGCCGATCCTCGATATCGGGTCGTCGTTGTGTACGTCAACAGGCTGAGTCGCTCGAGTGCGCACTACATTCAGCAGCCGCTGGTTGACATGTTGACCAGGGAGGTGGGACCACGCGATCTCTACGGTCTGCTGATGCCCCACCACGAAGCCAGTGACCTGGTCCTCGGAACATTCACCCCCGCCGAACAGGCGCGGCTGTCGCGGTTCCTCTCAATCCTGGACCACAGCAGCCCGTTTGATATGGACCCGGTCGAGCAGAAACTGTTCGGGTGTTTCGGGATGGCCAGCGTCCAACGGTGGCGCCTCGACAATCTGTATCGCGACCTCGAGGGCATCATCGCGATCCTTGGTACGTTGCGCGACGAACGCAAGAGCCTGGTCTTTGTCTCCGACTCGATGCCGGGCGTGGGCGGCCAGCGCGGCGGCGGATCAGGGAGTTCTTCACGGTCTGCGATGCCCCAGGGCCAGCCGCCGATTTCGCGGCCGATGCCCGGCGCCACCGGCCTCTCGCTCGGCACCTACAATCCGACGCAGGGCGTCGATGTGTGCGAGCTGCTCGCGCGCGACATGCCGTTCCAGAGCCCCGACAGGTTCGACGACCTGATCCGCCTCGCCAAGCGCCTGAATGTGGCCATCCATCCCGTGAGCCCCATGGGACTCAGCGCATCGTCCACCATCTTCAGTGGGTCGGCCCTGCGGCGGCTGGCCGATGAAACCGGCGGCATCGCCATCGTCAACGTCAATGACATCCAGGCCGGACTCAGGAAGATCGTCAACGACATGCCCGCGTATTACCTGTTGGGTTACCACACCACCAACACGAAGTGGGACGGGCGGCGACGCGAGATCAAGGTGCGCCTGACATCCACCGGCAAGGCTGTTCGAGCACGCCTGGAATATCTGGCGCCGACGGCCGCAGACATGGCCGCGATGCGCGCAGCCGCGGAGGCGCCGTCACGGCCCGCCGGCCCGACGCCGATCGAACGTGCGCTCAGCGGACTCGCACGGCTGCGCGACGATGTGGATGTGCATGTGCAGGGCGCAGTACGTGAAGGCGCGCTGGCCGTCGCGGTGGAAGTGCCCATCGGGACCGCGACCTCGGGCCGGTGGTATGAGGGCGCTGACGTGGAGGTCTTTGCGAGCAGCGAAGCGAGCCTGGCTCCGTCGGGTTCGGCTCACACCGGAATGACCGGCACAACGCAGATGCGGACCGGAGCGCGTGGCGCCGAAGTGCGCCTTCCGCTTGCGGCCGGTGATACCGGCCCCTGGCACGTACGCGTCCTCCTCAAGCGGGGTGACTCGACGCTCGAAGATCGTACACGGATCATCGTGGACCCGGCGACGACGTTTGGTCATCCCTTGCTGTATCGGGCGGCGTCACCACCAGCCGCGCCCTACGTGCCGGTGGCCGATCACCAGTTTCAACGTAGCGAGCGAATGCGCGTGGAGTGGCTGGTCGCCTCGCCGACGCCGATCAGGCTGAAGGCGCGGCTGCTGCAAACGACTGGTCGCCCGCTCAGTTACGCTCCGCCGGTCATCACTGAAGCACGAGAGGGCTCGACGCTCGCCCGTGTGGACATGACGCTGACGTCGATCGCGGCCGGCGACTACATCATCGAGCTCGTGGCCGAGTCGAACGGATCGGAGCAGACGACATTGCTGGCGTTTCGCGTTTTGCGGTGACCCCTCCCACCACCAGCGAGCCATCGTCACCGAACCGCACGCGGACGAGTTCCTGGCCGTCGGCACGATAGCCCATCGGCAACCGTGTCAGCGGCCATGCCGGTGCCTGGTATGTAGTCGTCCACGCGCAGGGCCTCGGGCCCCTGGCGCACCTCGCCGGTTCGAAGTGCCGACAACTGGCCCTGGGCCAGCGTCGCTGCCGCACCCGCCGCCAGGCCGAATCCGAGCACCGCTGCTGCCGAAAACGTCGTGAGTCTCGCCTTCGCCATGGTGTGTCTGCTCCTGAGATCTCTCTGACAGGGTCATTATGAAGAATGTATGAAGGCCGTCGTGGTATTCTGACCGACTGAATTTTTCCTGGAGCGTTTTATGGTCATGAACAAGGCGGAACTCATTGCGTCCCTGCAGAACGAAGTCCGGATTCTGCTGCACCTCGCGGGCAAGATCGACCGGGCGAAACTCGACTACCGGCCCACGCCGAAACAGCGCAGCACCATTGAGTTGCTGAAATACCTGTCGATGATGGGACCCACCTTCGTTGACGTGGTGAAGGCCGGGACATTTGACCCGGCCGCCTGGACGGTTGCTGAAAAGGCCGCCGACGCACAGGACTTCGATCAGACGATTGCGGCGATTGCCGCCCAAGCCGGCACGTACGCGACGGCGCTGGCCGAGATGTCGGACGCCGACTTGCGCTCGGAGATCGAGCTGTTCGGAACAACGAGTTCACGTGGGGCTGTCCTGGTCAACATGTGCCTGTGCGGCTACGCCGCATACCGCACCCAGTTGTTCGTCTACCTCAAGGCCTGCGGTCGTGAAGAACTCAGCACCATGAACCTCTGGGTCGGCATGGATGCCCCGTCGGCGTAAGCGCGTGTGGGCCCACCCGGCAGTCTGCTGAATCTTGATGCGGCCCGTCCACCGGTTGACCCGGTGGACGCCGCGACGCTTGTCCTGCTGCGCGATGGCCGCGACGGCATCGAGGTCTTCTGCGTCGAGCGCAATCGCAAGAGCCGCTTCATGGGCGGCGCCCTCGTGTTTCCAGGTGGACGAGTGGATGCGGGTGACCGCGATCCGGCGTGGCGACCGTTTCTCCTGCCGGCCCACCCTCGAACCAGCGTGGCGGGAGGCTCGGCGGAATTGCGGCAGGATCTGGCACTGGCCGCCTGCCGCGAATCGCTGGAAGAAGCGGCGATTCTCCCAGTACGCGGCCCCCTCACTCACGATCACGCGCTGGAACTGCGCGCCGCTCTCGCGTCGGGCGCAGACGCGCTACGGGCCGCCCTCACGGCTCGCGGCTTGCGAATCGACCTGGCGTCTCTGGTTCCGTTCGCCCGTTGGGTCACGCCCGCCGCAGAGGCGCGCCGGTTCGACACCCGCTTCTTCATGATGCGGACGCCGGACGGACAGGACGGCACCCACGACGAATACGAAACCATGGCGAGTTTCTGGGCGACGCCACGTGAGGTCCTCGCACGTTGGGCCGCCAGGGACCTGCAGATCGCACCGCCAACCCATCACACGCTGCTGCGACTTCTGGACAGCGGCACCGTTGATGACGCCCTGGCGCGCGCGAGTGCCGCGCCTCTGGACCCGATTTGCCCGGCCCTGGTGAACTACGACGGCACCATCGCGTTGACCCTTCCGGGCGACCCTGATCATCCAGAGAGCCGCCGGATCATCGACGGGCACACCCGATACGTCCTGCGCGACGAACAGTGGCACCCCGAAGATCCGCCCGCTATTTTTCCTTGAGCAGCTTCTCGATCAACTGCGACAACATCCCCTCGTTCACGTCGTCGTAACCCACCATGATCAGGCGGATGCGGCCCTGTTTGTCGATGATGTGGATTTGCGGAATACCGCCCACTTCGTAGGCCTTGTCATTCGGATTGTCGAAGTAGGTGTAGTTGCCATCCGCGCCGCGCACCGGAGGCTTTCGCTGATCCTCAACGGCCACCGGTACATTCAGGCCCTCGTGCGCCCAGTACTCACGGTCGCGCTCGAACTCGGTCTCAGCCGTGAGCGGACGCTCGGCCCCGAAATATCCGTACAGCTCGGTGGCAAGCACGACGCGGAACCCGCGCGGTCCGTACGTCGCGAGCAGCCGCTTCACACCGGGATAACTCTCTTTGCAGGGACCGCACCAGTGGGCCGTGAACTCAAGGAGCGTCACCGCGCCCGGCATCGCGATGGTCGTGTTGGCCGGCGAGTTGAGCCACCGCGGTGCGCCGATGGGCGCCGCGACGGTGCCGACCAGCGCGTATCGCGCGATGACCGGAGCGAGCATGAGGTCGGCGTTCCGGATGTCACTCCAGTTGGCCTTGGCGGCGGTCAACAACTGTTGCGCACGGGCGTTATCACCCCGACCCGCCACAGCCTCGGCCATGTTGATGTGCGCGCTGACGATCGTGCTGCCGTACTGAGTGCGCTGTTCAGGAGTAAACGTCTTCGCGCGCTCGATCAGCCACGTCGAGTGTTTGATGATTCCATCGTCAATATCGTCACCACGATAGAAACCGTTCATGCGGGCGTGAGTGCTGAGTCGTACGTCGAGAAAGTCTCCCGGCAGGCGATCAAGCGTGTCCACGAAACGCTCGAGTCGCGCGTTGCGCTCGGCCGATTTTGGTTCGCGCAACCCCGTCATAACGGCCTGAGATAACACGTCGGCGCGCACGTTCACGGCAAGCGTCTTCGACGCCAGCGCACGGTCGAGCGCGGCCTTCGCCAGCGCGGGCTGCGCCGATTCGCCGTAGAGCGCGATCAGATGCGCCAGTTCGGCCTCGACGATCGTCGCCGGGTTGAACTGGGCGGCACACGCCTGCGCCATCGCCACCTTGTCAGCTTCGATCTTCCGAATGAGCTCGGAGGTGATTTGTTTGGCGGCGCGTTGTTGCATCTGCGCGAAGTCCCGCGCGGCTTTCACGCACGCGGCCGGTGTTGTGGGCTGCGGCGCCGGCGCCTGTGCAAGACCTACGAGGAACAGAAGGGGCAGGAAATTCATAGGCGTCTCATCGTCCGCGCTGCAGAAACGAAACAAAGAGTGGAGCGTCGCGGGTCAATCCGCCAAACGCCACCACCGGCACACCAGTCGGATCCAATACTGCGTAGTATGGCAGCGCCACCGTGCCAAAGGTATCCCGCTGAAGGTTCTGAAAACGAAGATACTGCTCGCCCCGCCCATCGGTATAGAGACGCAGGCGCACGTAGCGCGACAACTCACGCGACACCTCGGGTTTGGTGAACATATTGGCCTCCATCCACCGGCAGTTCGTGCAGGTGTAGCCGGTGAAATCCACCAGGATGGGCCGGTTTTCCTTCGCAGCCTGAGCCAAGGCGCCCTCGTAGTCGTTGACGATCCACGATAATTCCCCGCCCTCACCGCCGCCCAGCTCCCCTGGCGGCAGGAACGACTCGAGCTCACCCAGGCGCTGCCCCGCCAGACCGGTGCCCAGCCACCCCGTCAACACGACAGCGGCCGCCACGATGGCCCAGCGCGGAAGACCGGGCCGCGAGAGCCGCGGCGCATGGCCCAGACGCAGGCCGCCGGCGAGATACACAACCAGCACGACGCCAATGATCAACCACAGTGCGATCACCACGTCACGCGTGAACACGCCCCAGCCCCACACCAGGTCAACGTTGGACAGGAACTTGAGCGCGGCGGCCAGTTCCAGCAACCCCATGGTCGCCTTGACCGAAAGCAGCCACGCCCCTGACCGCGGCAACGCGGCCAGCGCCTGGGGGGCCCATGCGAGCAGCACGAACGGCGCGGCAAACACGCTCGAGAACACCAGCAACCCCCCGAGCGGCCACTGCCAATCACCTTGCGCGGCCACCACCAGCAAGGTGCCCAGAAATGGGGCGGTGCAGGTGAAAGACGTCAGCGTGAACGCGAGCCCCATCAGCAGGGTGCCCACATATCGCCCACGCCCGGAATCGACCGACGCCGCGCGCGTGAGGAACTTCGATGGAAGGGCCAGCTCGAACACACCGAAGAGGTTCAGCGCAAAGGCGACGAAGAGCGCGGCGATCCCAAGGTTGAGCCACGGGTTCGCGGCGAATTGATTCAGGCCCGACGCGCCGAAGCCGACCGCGAGCACGACTCCCACGGCGGTGAAGGTGAGGACGATGCCGATGCCGTAGACCAGCGCCTGGGCGACGGCCCGACGCCGATTCTTTTCAGCGCGGCCAGTGAAGTACGACACGGTGATGGGCACCATCGGGAAGACGCACGGCGTCAGCAGCGACAACGCCCCCATCAGCGCGGCCAGTCCGAGATACGCGCCGAGCGTGCTGGCTGTCGTCGATGCGGCCATGTCTTCAACGAAGCTCTTGGGCGCGCCGGCGGAAGCCGCGCGGGGTCGCGCCACAGCCTTCGCATCGGCGCCGGTCCCAGGCACCAGCAGGACCAGACTGACGCGTTCGGTGGCCGGCGGCAGACAGAAGCGATCGGTGCACGTCTGGAAGGTGATGTCGAAATCGAGCGGCACCCGACCCGTCGCGTTTGCAGACACCGTCAGCGGCACGTAGAACGTGGCCTCTTCAGCGTGGTACTGCGTGTCGATGTTGAAGTTCGCATCGGGTGCCGTGATCGGCAGGGGCGCAATGATGCTGCCAGTCACGGTGAACGGCGATTCTGGCGGCACTTTGATCACGAGGGCCTGCGGGCCGCCACCCTCCTGCGTGAGCGCATACAAGTGCCAGCCCGGATCGATCTTCGCGTCGATGACGGCTTCGAATGCCGCGCCGGCCTTCACGACTACGGCCGGCTCGACTCGGGCAGACCACTGCACCACGGTCTGGGCCGCAGCCCTGTGCGGAAACGCGACAGCCAGAAGTCCTGCAAGGACGGCCCCCTGCACGAGTCGATGCATCCCATGAGCGTAGTCGATTCACGAGCAACGCGCTCCGGCTGGCCTTCGTCTAACCCCGCCAGTCACGGTTTTCCCCTGGAGGGTTCATGTCTCGCGCGGTCCTGCTCTTCCCCTTGCGGCGCTGCTTGCATCCATCCCTGGCACCTCGGCCATTGCACTGACCGCTGTTGCACAGACTCGTGCGACTTCGGGCGATCGAGACTGGTGCGGCGATGCCGGCCGCAGCAACGACCGCGAAATCTTCTGCGAGGTCCGGGACCTGAGCGAATCCGGCGCGTCGCGGCTTGAAGTGCTCGACAATGCCAACGGCAGCAGCAGCGTCACCGGGTCATCGGGCCGCAATGTCGTGGTCCAGGCGCGTGTTGTGGCCAGCGCTGAATCCGAGTCTGATGCCCGCGCACTGGTGAGGGACGTCACGCTCAACGGGCGGCAGTGGGCACATGACGCTGGACGTTCCCGTGACTCTGCAGGGCCCGATTTCCAAACGGATAGACACGACGCTCGGTTCGGGCGGCGCGACCATCGAAGTGCACACCTCCAACGGCAGCCTGCGGGTCGGACGCCGTTAAGACGCCCAGACCAATGACATTGAGGCACACCATGACGCACATCACCACTCATCGCATCGCCCTGACCGCCGCACTCGCCGTGGCGCTCGCCGTCCTCGTCATCCCCGCCGCGGCGTGGGCGCAGAAAGAGACCGAGACGGTCGATTGGACACTGCCCTTCCCAAGCGGAGGCACCCTCAAGCTGAACAACTTTTCAGGCGAGGTCCGCATCACGGGTGGCTCCGGCCGGAACTTCGTCATGAAGGCGGTGCGGCGCGGCTATCCGGAGCGGCTCAAAGAGATTCAGCTGACGGTGGAAGCGTCGGGATCGACCATCACGGTTGAGGCCAACAAGCGCGACCGCGACACAGAACGGCGCCGCGATGACAATCGTGACCGCGAGAACGTCGTCGAGACGACGTTCGAGATTCAGGTGCCAGCAGGCGCGCACCTGGATATCAATGCGTTCTCGAGCGACATCACGATCACGGGCGTTGAAGGCCGTCAGGCGCTGAAGACGTTTTCGGGTGACATCACGGCCTCCGGTTCGCGCGCCGCGTTGACGGCCAACTCGTTCAGTGGCGAAATCGATGTGGACGTGAGCGGGCACGGCTCCTCGCCGGACATTGAGGCCGAGACCTTCAGCGGCGCCATGCGCGTGCGGATGGCCGACAACGCCAGGGGCGAAGTGGCGTTCAACAGCTTCAGCGGCTCGTTCGACGCGGCCTTTCCCGTGACGCTTCGATCGTCGAGCCGGCGAAACATCCGGGCTGAACTGCCTGGCGGTTCCGGTCGCAGCCTGCAGTTCAAGTCGTTCTCGGGGGCGCTGCGGCTGGTCAAATAGATCACGCCACACGCACGACCACGCTGCCCGGCACTGCTGCAGGGCGACCAGAAGGCAGAAGTTGTAGGATCCTGCGCATGGCGCGATGATTCGCGGGGAGGATCCACAGTGATGGGACAAACAAAGGTATGGCCCGTGTTGGTCACGATGGCGCTGGTTTGCCTGGCGCCTCCGGCATCAACGACCGGTCTCTTCGACACCGCGGAATACGCCGCGCGCCGCGCGCGTGTCATGGAGGCGATCGGAGATGGCGTGGCCATCGTGCCTGGCGCCTCGACACCCGAGAGCGATGTGGCATTTCGGCAGGGCAACGACTTCTTCTATCTCACGGGTGTGGACGTCCCCGACGCGACACTGGTCATCGACGGTCAGCGCAAAGAAAGCATTCTGTTTCTGACGATGGACGAGAAGACGGCCGACGGGCTTGGCATTCCGGTCGCACTGGTCCGATCGCCCGCGGCGTATAGCGGCATCGAGCGGGCGCTGCCGGGCGACGGGCTGGCCGGCTTTCTGTCGGGCCTGTATCGGCGTGGGCCCACGCTCTATACGCCGTTTCGGCCCGAGGAGATCGGGCCGGAAAACAGCAACGAGAAGTTCAATGCGCTCCAGCGGTCGATGACGACCCATCCGTGGGATGGACGGCTGACACGGGAATTGCAGTTCGTGACCCGTTTGCGCGAACGGTTTCCGCAATACGAAACGCGCGATCTTGCGCCGATTGTGTGGAACCTGCGCAAGTACAAGTCGGCCGCTGAACTGGCCCTGATGCGCGAGTCGGCGCGGTTGGGCGTTGAAGGACACCGGGCGTTCATTCGCTCAACGCAGCCCGGCGTGGCTGAACGATCGCTGGCAGCGGTCTTCGACTTCGTCACCGCGCTCGGCGGCGCACGCGGGCTGGCCTATTACACAATCATTATGTCGGGCAAGAACCACGCCTACGGCCATTACCACGCATACGATCGAGTGCTGGCCGACGGCGATTTCCTCATTCTCGACGCGGGACCCGACTACGGCAACTACCACGTCGACATCTCGACGTCGTTCCCCGCGTCTGGCCGGTTCTCGCCGCGGCAGCGTGAGCTCTACGAGGCCGCGCTCGTCATTCGCAACGCGGCCATCGACACCTATCGTCCCGGCATCACGCTTCGGCAGGTTGGCCAGAAGATGGAGGAGGCCCTCAAGGCGAACAAGCTTGAACGTTTTGCTGCCGACTTCGCCAGCATCATCCGGTATGGCGGCTACAACCATTCGATCGGCATGGCGACGCACGACGTCATGGGCACATTCGCGGGTCCCGACGAAGTGCTGCAGCCCGGCTTTGTCTTTGCGTGCGACATCCAGATCTACCGTGTCGACGAGGAGATTGGCGTGCGCATCGAGGACACCGTGGCCATCACGGCGGCCGGCCGCGAGGTGCTGTCTGGGGGCGCCCCGCGCACCGTGGCAGACATCGAAGCGCTGATGAGGGAAGAGGGGATCCTCCAGAAGATCCGAAGGTAAGGGCCGTCGCCTGGGCGCCGCACAAGTCCCGGCCAGTTCCCCAGGGCCCCATTTCCCCAGTTCCTAATTCGTGTTAGTTTCCGGAGAATGAAGTGCGTCCTCGCTGGCGGATCGGGGTTTCTCGGCCGCGCGCTGTGCGGTGAGCTCATCACACGCGGGCACGAGGTCGTGGTGCTGACGCGAGGTGCGGCGCGCAACGATCACGGTGTGCGCTTCGTCTCCTGGCCAGGCGACGACTCGCCTGGGCCGTGGCAGGCGGAGGTGGACGGCGCCGGCGCCATCATCAACCTGGCGGGGTCTGGCATCGCCGACACGCGTTGGACCGCGGCGCGAAAGGCGGACTTGCGCGAGAGTCGCATTCGCGCGACCCGGGCGCTCGTCTCAGCCATCCGCAAGGCCACGAACCGCCCGCCGGTGTTCCTCAGCGGATCCGCAGTGGGGTTCTACGGCCCGCAGGATGACGATGGGCCGGAGTTGGATGAGTCGGCGCCGCCCGGTTCAGACTTCCTGTCCTCGCTGGCCGTGGACTGGGAAGCCGAGGCCCATGCCGCAACAGCTCTTGATTGTCGGGTGGCCATCATCCGCACCGGCATCGTGCTGGATCGCCGAGGCGGGGCTCTGGCGAAAATGATCCCACCGTTCAAGTTGTTTGGCGGCGGCCCCCTCGGATCTGGGCGTCAGGTGATGTCGTGGATTCATCTGCGCGATTGGGTGGCGATGGTTGTCTGGCTCCTCGAACACCCCACGGCGGCCGGCGCCTTTAATGGCACTGCGCCACAGCCGGTCACAAACGCGGAATTCTCGAAGGCGCTGGGCGCGGCATTGGGTCGGCCGAGCTGGCTGCCGGTGCCGGGCTTTGCGCTCAGAATGCTGGTGGGTGAAATGGCCGGACCGGCTCTGCTTGCCGGGCAGCGCGTGGTGCCGCGCCGCGCGCTGGATGCGGGTTTTTCGTTTCAGTACCCGGACATCGCCACCGCGATGGCCGCCGCAGTGCGATAATCCCGGCACCCGCGCCCTGCGGGCAGGAGAGGTGACATGACGAATCGTTGGCGTTCGCTGCTGCTTGGTGGTCTGTGTCTTGGTCTGGCCGGTGCCCTGATGGTGGCCCTGGTGCCCGCGCGGATAGACGCCCAGGCCGGGCTCAATGGCGCTCCGGACCGGCGTCCGAATGAAGGGGCCGGACCGTTCAATCGGATGGTGATCAGGAACGTGATGATCATCGATGGCACGGGCGCACCGCCGTACGGCCCGATGAACGTCATCGTTTCCGGCAATCGCATTCAGGCGATACAAGGTGCCGGCACGCCCGGAGTGCCGCCGCCCGCTGCGCCGGCGGGACGCACGGGCGGTGGTGGACGCGCGGGCGGCGCTGCCGCTGCCGATCATGTGATCGACGGCACGGGTATGTATCTGATGCCCGGCTTTGTCGACATGCATGTGCATGCGGGCGGCGCGCCAAAAAATGCCGACGCCGAATACGCCTATAAATTGTGGCTCGGCCACGGCGTCACGACCGTACGTGGCGTCGCCCTGGGGGGCAACCAGTGGAGCGCCACTGAGCGTGAAAAGAGCGAGAAGAACGTCATCGTGGCGCCGCGCATCTTCAACTACCAGCGACCGGGCGGCCTGAGCTCTCCTGAAACCGCGCGAACCTGGGTTCGCGAGAACGCCCACCTGATCGACGGCCTGAAACTTGGCGCGAGTGATCCGGACGTGATGGCGGCGGTCATCGATGAGGCCCATAAGAACGGGCTCGGCACCACGGCCCACTTGCAGCAGGGTGGCGTGGCGCAGATGAACGCCATCGATGCCGCGCGCGTCGGCCTCGATACGGTGACGCACTTCTACGGCCACTTCGAATCGCTGCTCAAGGACACCGTGGTCCAGGACTGGCCCGTGGACATCAACGCGAACGACGAACAGCACCGGTTCGGCCAGGTCGCCCGCATGTGGAACAAGATTCACCCCCAGGGGTCGCCCGAGTGGAAGGCCTACCTTGAAGAGCACCTCAAGCTTGGCACCACGTTCGATCCGACGATGACCATCTATTCGGCGGGCCGTGACGTGATGCGCGCGCGCGAGGCCGACTACCACGACAAGTACACGCTGCCGTCCCTGATGGACTATTACCAGCCCAGCCGCGTCAATCACGGGTCGTACTGGTACGACTGGACCACCCACGACGAGATCGCGTGGCGCAACTTCTACCAGGTCTGGTTCCAGCTGGTGAACGACTACAAGAAGATGGGTGGTCGTGTCACGGCGGGTTCAGACTCGGGCTTCATCTACCAGACGTACGGGTTCGGCTACATCCTCGAACTCGAAATGCTCCAGGAAGCCGGATTCCATCCACTCGAGGTCATCCAGGCCGCCACGATGAATGGTGCGTTGACGCTGTCGGAATGGCGTAAAACGCCTGTCGAATTCGGCGTGGTGAAAACCGGGAAGCTGGCAGACCTGATCCTCGTCGATCAGAATCCGCTCCAGAACCTGAAGGTGCTCTACGGCAACGGCGCCGTGCGACTCAACGACGCCACGGGCAAGGCCGAACGTGTGGGAGGCATTAAATGGACGATCAAGGACGGCATCGTCTATGACGCGAAGGCGCTGATGGCCGATGTGGCCGCGATGGTCGAGAAACAGAAGGCGACCAGGAAGTAGGACGCACGTGGAGTTTCGCTTCGACGAGGCGCTTCGGGTGCTTCGGCGCACGCCGGCCACCTGACCCTGCCTCATCTATCGGCGCGCCAGCCGCAGTGCGACGCTGGCGTTGCCGCCTTCGAGTACGCTCACGCTGGTTGCAAGGCTGCGGAACTGCTCAAGCGTCACAGGGTTCTGCCAGTCCTGACCCTGTACGGCCGGAACGGCGATCGCCAGGTAGTCGCCGGGTGGCAGGCCTGACGCGCTGAATGCGCCCTTGGCATCCGGCCGTACCGCGATCATGTACCTCGATGGAAACGTCCATTTGGTCGAGTCCTGGGCAAACACCAACACCGCACAGTCGGTTGCAGGCTTGCCATCCTCCGTCACGGTGCCGATGACCGTTGCGATGTTGCTGGTCAACGTCACCTCCACGCCGTCGACGTCGCCGGTGCGAAAATCGACTGGGAGATCGGTGATGTCCTTGCCGTTGCGCAGCACGCTCTTCACCATCCAGCCTGGTGCGCCGGCAGTGACACTGATCACCCGAATGCCATTCATGTTCCTGGTTTCGAAGGTCCAGTCGTCGGCCGTCACAGAGTCAGGCGGCCCACCGCCCACGGGCCCGGTCGCGAAGTTGACGGGCCTGGGAAACACGCGGACTCGCGCGGGCGCCGGGGGCGGGGCGGTCCCCTCGAGGACTATCCGGCCGCGAAGTGTCGAACCGGGAGTGACCCTGAGCGCCAAATTGGGCACATCGCCATCAACAACGATCTGAAGCGCCCCGAACGGTTGCGTGCCCGGACTCGTGCTGTTCCCGATGGGACGCCCAAAGCCCTGCAGCGCGTACGAACCGGCGGGCACGTTTCGAATCACGAACGATCCGTCCGGACCGGACTGAGCACGGGCGATGATCATCGCGCGGACATCGCCGCCGCTTGTCGGTATCAGCATGAGGCTTGCTGTGATCGGTTTGCCCTGCTCGTCGGTCGCGAGGCCTGACACCGTCGCCATGTCAGCGGGTGCCAGCTGGAAGACCACTCCCGTCACGTCCTGGCCCACGCCCACCTCGACCGGCTTGGCATCCCCGGGCACCGGAGTGCCGGGGAAGTACGTCACCGCAAACCCGGCTGCCTCGTCGGGTCCTGCAAACTGACCTGAGAGCGCCACGAGGTAGTACTCCGACGGCGGGAGGTTGAAGATCCGAAACCGTCCCAGATCGTCGGTCGGCCGACTCTGTGGCCCGACCATCATGAGCCGGTTCTTCCCTGCGGCAAACTGCACCTGCGCGGCCTGTACGGTCATGCCGGGTGCCGGGTCGCCGAATTCGTCGAGTAGCCGGCCCTCGATCGCGGCGGTACGCGGCAGTGTCATGTCGGCCTTGTCGAAGTGCTGGCTGTCAAGAAGTTGGACCCGCCGAGCGGTCTCGGATGGCCGCTTCTGGCCCCACTCGAGTGTGACGAACGTGTCGGCAGTGAAGGTGAGGGCGTATTCCCCGGCCCTGAGGCCTTCGACAGTGAACCGGCCGTCGGCACCTGTTCGTGTCGCTGGAACCTGCTGACCAAGGCCGCCTTCCCATCGGATGAGGCGAATCGTGACGTTCGGAAGCGGCCCATTCGTATCCCCTCGCGTGACCACGCCGGAGATCTTGCCTGTGGAGGCTGGCGCCGCAGGCGTCTGCGGATTCTGCAGTGCTACGACAAGTGCCAGTGCAATCACCGAACCAATCATCGTCATGGCTTCACCACCAGGTTCGTTGTCAGTGTCGCTGGACCGCTGACCGTGAGTGCCGATGCGCTCGGTACCAGGCGACTCAGAATCATCGGGTCCATCCACGAACCATCTTCAAGAAACGGCACCGCGACGATGAGGTAATTGCCGTCGAGAAGGCCCTCGATGCCGTAGCGCCCCTGGTCGTTGCTCTCAGCGCTCTTCACCATGCGCGAGCGCCATCCCCACGTGCGGTCGTCGGCGCTGAAGACGACAACGCGTGCGCGGCCCGCAGCCTCTCCGGCATCATCGCGCACGATGCCAGACACCGCACCCGTTCGAGACGTGATGACCACGCGAACCGTGTGAGGTGTTTCGCGGCCTCGGAAATCAACTGGTACATCGGTCACATCCACGCCGTCGAGCGACACACTCTTGAGTGTCCAGCCGGGAGGCAGCCGCTGGAATCGAAACAGTCGCGGACCGAAGAGGCTCCTGAACGCAAACGTACCGTCCGTAGCGACTGCCCCCAGTGATGGACCGGCGGGTGCATCGGGCAGCGACGGCAACTCGAATTCAGTCTCATGCGCCATGACGTGCAGAGTGTTCAGCAGCGGCGCAGTCGCACCCTCCACCTCAACCTGTCCGTGCACCACTGCCCCCCTGACCGTGGTCAGCACCAAGGCCGGCGTTGGCTCGCCGTTCACCGTCAGCCGCGTCACCGCAAACTCGAGATCAGCCGTGGGGGACGGCCGCGCGGTGCCCATCACCCAGAATTCACCCGAAGGCACGCTCGGATAAGTGAAGTCGTTGCCCGCGGGGTCTATCGCTCCGCGGACCTCACCGACCGCCCCGCCCACGCGTTGCACGCGCACGAGCATGTTCCTGACCGCTGCGCCTGTCGAATCTAGGACCGTCCCGCGCACGGCCGTGGCCGGCACGGTCGGCACCAGGAAGTCCAGGCCAGCCACATCCTCGCCCGTTCTCACGGGAATCGACTGCCCGCCCTCAATGCGGGGAGCCCCTGGATAGAACGACCGCCCGAGCATGGTCAGCGCCTGGCCCGCCGCCGGAGGCGCCTGCCGGAGCACATCGAGCGGGTCGGTGGTCGCTTCAAGGTAGTACTCGCCTGCGGGAAGAGAATGAACGCGAAATCGGCCGCGGTCGTCTGTTCGCGTCTGTCGCACGGCCGTGCCACGGCGGCCACTCGCGTCGTACGAAAACCTCATCGCCGAGACCAGGGCGTTCACGGCCGGATCGCCGTTATCTTTCAGAATGCGACCGTCGAGCGCGGCGCCGCGCACCATCGGAAGATCGAGTGTCAGCTTTTGATCTGTGGCGACATCAAACTCGGCCGGCCGTTCGAACGCGCGTCGTGGATCTCGAACCTGTGGAACGAACCCGGCCTTTTCGGCGCGAATCCGATACGTACCGGCCGGGAGCTTCTCGAACCGATAGCGGCCTTCGGTGTCGGTATCGACTTTCGGTGGCGTGGCCAACGCGCCGGCGTCAAGCGTGACCCTCGCGCGGCGCACCGGCTGCGGCACACCGTTCATATCGAGGATCGTGACTCGGCCGCTAATCACGGCAGTACCGACGGCCCCGGGAACCGCGACGCGGTCTCGCGGCACCTGCAACGTCGACGCCAGTACCGTGGCTAGCACCCAACCGGTTATGCGAAGCATGGCGACAGACTACTCCAACCGGCGACGGAGGCATCCTGAGTTCGGTGTGGTGACCCTGGGCCAGCACATGGCAACGTGGGTGGCCCACGCGGAAGGCCCGGTGACCTTGCGCGTGCGCAACCTCGCGCGAACCGGCGTCAGCGCGGCATCAGGACGGTGTCGATCACGTGGATCACACCGTTCGACTGATTGACGTCGGCAATCGTGACCTTCGCCGTGCCACCCTTTTCGTCGGTCAGGATCAGATCCTTGCCGCTCATGGATGCCCAGAGCAGGCCACCAGCCACGGTCTTGATCTCGGCCTTGCCCTTGCTGTCTTTGATCATTTTTGCGACCGCCATCGAATCCCACTTGCCGGCCACCACGTGATAGGTGAGCACCGAGGTCAGCATCGCCTTGTTCTCGGGCTTGAGCAGCGTATCAACCGTGCCTGCGGGCAGCTTGGCGAACGCCGCATTCGTCGGCGCGAATACGGTGAAGAGCCCCGCGCCGACCACCGTCGTCGCGACCGCCATCAGTCCAATCGTTGCCAACGTCTTGAGGTTCATTGCTGAGTCTCCGTACGTCCAGGCAGAAATCCGGGCCGGCGCGTCGTGCGCCGATCCCCTTCTGCTCAAGTCCTACGGCCACGCCGCGCCACTGGATTGCAACCTTTACAACGCCGGCTGCGTCTATTTACACTACGTTTAGAAATATATGCCCCGATCGGTCTTTCTCGGAGATTTCGAACACCTCGTCCTGCTGGCGCTCTTGCGGCTGGGATCTGCGACCCATGGCACGGCCATCCGCCGCGAACTTGAAAGCCGCACCAGCCGTACGGTATCGGTCGGCGCGCTCTATACGGCGCTTGGAAGGCTGGAACGCAAGGGCTTCATTACGTCGGGCCTGGGCGATCCCACACCCGAACGCGGTGGCCGCGCCAAACGCGACTTCACCATCGAAGCCGCGGGGCGCGATGCGCTCAAGACATCGCGGGCCCTGATCGAAGATATGTGGGCGGGCGTCACACTTCGCCGCAGTTGACCGCCGCCATGCCCCCGCGTCTTACCTCGTGGCTGTTCGCACGCACGCTTCCGATCGCCGAGCGCGACTGCGTGCTTGGCGACCTCGCTGAAGAACACCGCGCCCTCATGGCCGCCCAGGGGCGCCGCCGGGCGAACCGCTGGTATCGCACCCAACTGGCCATCTCGGTCGTCCCGAACCTGGTCCGGCGTCTGGCCGGGCCTGTTCAGGCCACGCCACACAGGAGTCCCCTCATGCTGAGTTTCGTCGACTTGCGTTATGCACTGCGAAGCCTGAGGCGTTCACCCGGCTTCACCATTCCGGCCATCGCGATCCTCGCGCTCGGCATGGGTGCGGCCACGGCGGTGTTCACCGTTGTGCATCGTGTGGTGCTTCAGCCCCTGCCCTATCCCGATGCTGCGCGGCTGGTGCGCCTGTGGGACCGCAATGAAAGCGCCGGGCTGAGTCAGTTCTCCGTGTCACCAGCGAACTATTTCTCCTGGCGCGAGCAGAGCCGATCGCTGGAGGCGATTGCCGCGCTTCGGGAAGACGGATTGGGCGTGACCGTCGGAGACGCGGTGGAACGCCTGGGCGCGGCCCGCGTGACCGCGTCCATCTTCGACGTCCTCGGTGTGCAACCGGTCTTTGGCCGCGGCTTCCTGCCCGATGAAGATCGGCCAGGCGCGCCGGCGGTCACCATCCTCTCTCATGCGTTTGCGGCTCGCATCGGCAGTCCGGCCGGCCTGCCGGGACAGTCGCTCATCATCGACGGACGCGCCCATCAGGTCGTCGGAGTCCTTCCGGAAGGATTCATCTTCCCGATTGCTGACGACGTGCTGGTGCTGGTGCCGTACGCGTTGAACGGGTCTGCGCCGGAAGCCGACGCGCACTACCTCCGTGTTGTTGGCCGCACGACCAACGCCACCACCGTTGACTCGCTGCGTGCCGAAATGGCCACCATTGCCGCCGGGCTTGAGCACTCGCGGCCGGAGTCGAACCGCGGATGGGCCGTGCGCGTGGACACCCTGCAGGACGCGACAGTCGGTGGCGAGGACGCCGAACGCGACCTGTTGCTGCTCTTCGGCGCGGCGGGCCTGCTCCTGGTCGTCACCTGTTTCAATGTTGGTGGCCTGTGGCTGGCCCGAAACGCATCACGGCAACTTGAAATGACCGTCCGGTCGGCGTTGGGTGCCGGGCGGGCACGCCTCGTGCGGCTGCTCACCGCCGAAGCCCTCGTGATTGCCGGCACCGGCGCGATCCTCGGCCTCGTCGTCGCATGGCTGTTCTTGGATGCTCTGCTTGCCGTACACCCCGATGCGCTCGCACGCCGGGAGGAAATTGTGATCGATGGGTGGGTGTTTGCCTTCGCCTGCGCCATCTCCGTCGTTGTGGCGCTGGTTCCTGGAGTGGCACCCGGTACCTCGAGGGCCGGCCGCCTGACACTGAGCGCCGCGTTCGCGGGCGCCGGGCGCGTCACGGGCGGGAATCATCTCGCTCGGCGCCTGCTCGTGGGCCTCGAAATTGCGGTCGCCGTGACTCTGGTCGCGTGTGCAGCTCTGCTCGCGCGCAACCTGATCGGCCTGGCCGGCACCGATCCGGGATTCAACACCGATCACACGCTGACCATGGCCCTGCGCCCGCCAGCGGCCCGTTACGCTGAGCCGGAGCAGCGCGCACAGGTGTTCAACGAGGTGCTGCAGGCGCTGGACCGCCTGCCCGGCGTTCACGCCGCCGCCGCCGCGCACCGGCTTCCGATGTTCGGCAACTCCTCGTTCCCACTGATCATCGCCGGCCGCGACACCGCCGGCGTCCAGCCGCCGAGTGTGAACTATCGGTCAGTGGCCGGCCCCTATTTCGAGGCCATGGGCGCACCGCTCCTGAGTGGACGTGATTTCACGCCTGAAGAAATGTGGACGCGCGGCGGCGCCGTCATCGTCAACCGAGCCCTCGTGGACGCGTATCTTTCTGGCGCCGATCCGCTGACCACGCGGCTGCGTGACCCGCGCGGCGGTGAGTTCCGGGTGGTCGGCATCGTGGAGAACATGCGCGAAAACGATCTCGATGCCCCGGCCGACCCGGCCCTCTATTTTCCGTATCGCGCCCTCCCTTCGCCGGGCATGACACTGGTCGTCAGGACGGAAGGAGACCCGGTCTCACTGGCGCGCGCCTTGAGGCATGCCATTCAATCCGTTGACCCCGGCCTTGCGCTGGCCCAAATGCAGACCATGGAGGAGTATCTCGGGGAGGTGACGGCCGAACCACGGTTTCAAACGCTGTCGCTGACGGCCTTTGCTGTGATCGCGTTGGTGCTGGCCGCGATCGGCGTCTTCACCGTCGTGGCGAGCACCGTGGCGCATCGCACGCGTGAAATCGGCCTGCGCGTCGCGCTCGGCGCGACGTCGTGGGACATCTTCGGCGCCATCGTCAAGCCTGGGCTTTGGCTGGCTGGGGCCGGCACAGGCGCAGGCCTCATCGGCGCCGTACTGCTGGCGTGGTGGTTCGGCGGCGCGTTGTTCGGGGTCGATGCTCGCCAGCCGTGGCTGCTGGCCGGGGTCGCGGTGGTGTTGTTTGTCGTCGCAGCCCTCGCCACCACGCTGCCGGCGAGGCGCGCGATGCGCATCGACCCGGCGCGGGCGTTACGCAACGGCTGAGTCATCCCGGCCTGGGCTTATACTACGGCCGTCTGAAAACGATCACCCCTCTGGCGGTTACGCATGGAAGGGCCGACTCTGTCGACCCAGTGACGCCCGCCACACGCCGGTGGCTGACCGCAGCATGGGCCGCGGCGATTTTCCTGCTGCCTGTCCAGGCCGTCGCGATCTTTCCGTGGCTTGGCGGACGAGTACAGCCGCCTGACATTCTCATCCTCGTCCTTGCCCTGGGCGGGGTTCTCACCTGCTGGCGTTTGGGCCGGCCACCATTTGCGGCGCTCGATGTGGCAGTCGCCTGGCCGGTCGCGATGGTGGCGTCGCTGTTCGGGTCGGGCCAGGCGCAATCGCCCACGGCCACGCTCGAAGTGGTTGGTGCGCTGTACCTGCTTCTCCTGTATTTCGCGGTCCGACTCACGGCCACTCCCGAACGCATCGACCAGTTTCTCGACTGGTATCCCGCCTCGGTCGGATGCGCGGCGCTGCTGGGCCTCGCGGGTGTCGTGGCCGCCGCATTCGGCACGCAGACGCCGTTGGCGTCTCCAATAGGCGCCTTGCTGCCGTACCTCGGTGAAACCGCTCGCGCCCAGGCGTTGACGCCGGGTCCACAGATGCTCGCGAATCTGCTGCTGGCCGCGATCCCGCTCGCAATCGCACGAGCACACACCTGTGGCTGGACGCCGCGAAGGCGGGGGCTGGTGCTGCTCTTGTCACTCGGGCTGCTGGCCACCTATTCCAAGACGATGCTCTGCCTCATCGTGGCGTTGGCCGTCATGGCGGCCATCCTGGGCCGTCGGCGGCGCATCGCCGTGGCTGTGGCCGTAGCGGTCGCCCTGATCTTCCTGGCGATGACACACCTGGTCGTCACGAAGGCCGTTCAGGTTGCTGGTCTTGAAGGGTCACAGGTTGTTGCCGGTGCCCCGTGGGCGTCGTTTTCGTGGCGTGGGGATACCTGGGTTGTCGCGCCTACCACGTACGTCGCCAACAACGTCGTCAGCCTCCATGCGATCCGCGAGAGCTGGCCGGTCGGTCTGGGACCGGCGCAACAGGCGGCGTACGCCGCAACGCTGCAACGGTCTGGTGACTACCCCGCGTCAATTCGATTCGCGCGTTTCATGGAGCCGCACTCGACATATCTGGGTACTGTCGCTGAACTCGGCCTGGCCGGCGTCGTGGCTGGTCTGTTGTTGATCGCAGCAGGCGTCTTGATGCTGCGGCGATGGGTGCACAGTCAACCGGTCGATTGGACGGCAGCGGCTGTCTGCGGAATTTTTGCCGGCGTCCTGCTGGAGGCATCCGCGACCGACCTGATGAACTGCCGCCACTACTGGTGGCTGATGGCCATCGTGGCCGTCAGGGCAGCTCGGCCAGCCGTCGTTCAAGGAAGCGTCGCTCGGGCCCCTGCTTTGTGAGTGCGAGCGCACGCGCGTACGACGCTCGTGCGTCTACGGTTCGTCCCAGTTGGCGGCACAAATCGGCGCGCGCCGAGTGCGCCAGGTGGTACTCGTCAAGGTCTCCCATCGCCAATAGCGCGTCGATCAACACCAGTCCTTCAGCCGGGCCATCACGCATCGACACCGCAGCCGCGCGATTGAGTTGCATGACGGACGAGGGGTCCAGGCGCACCATGACCTCGTAGAGGGCGACGATCGCCTGCCAGTCTGTGGCGTCGGCGGTGGCCGCGTGCGCGTGGGCTGCGGCGATGGCCGCTTGCAGTGTGTATGGACCGATGCGGCGCGACGCCAGCGCCTGTTCCAGCCGGGCGCCGCCATCGGCGATCAATGCGCGGTCCCAGCGCGAGCGGTCCTGGTCGCCGAGCAGAATCAGCTCTCCTTCGGCCGAGGTTCGCGCACCGCGCCGCGATTCGTGCAGCAGCATCAGCGCCAGCAGGCCCGACGCTTCCGGCTCGGCCAGCAGGTCCACGAGCAGGCGACCCAGACGGATGGCCTCGGCTGACAGGACGTTGTCGAGCAGCTGGGCATCGCCGGACAAGGCCGGATGGCAACACGTGAAGATCAGGCGCAGACGGTCGTCTTCAACCTCTTGGGCATCGGCCGGGGTTGATGAGGCTGTCGCATCAAAAATCGCCGAGGAGGCGTATGAGCGTGGCCAGGACGCGCCGCGACTCTGCGCGGTAGATGGCGTCAACGGTGCCCCTCATTCTTCAGCGATGCCAATGCCAATGTGCCAATGTGCCAATGTGCCAATGTGCCAATGAGGCAATGAGGCAATGAGGCAATGGATCAGGCCGGCATGTCGAACTCGACCACCGGCCTGATCTCCACGGTGCCCGTGCGCGCCGAGGGGATCTTTGCAGCCACCTGAATGGCGTCGTTGAGATCACGGGCGTTGATCAGGTAGTAGCCACCCAGCTGCTCCTTTGTCTCAGCGAAGGGCCCGTCGGTGGTGGACAGCTTGCCGTTGCGAATCCGGACGGTCGTGGCTGTTGAGACCGGCTGCAGGGCCTCACCGGCCAGGTGGTGGCCGCTCTTTTTGATCCCGTCGGTAAAGGCGAAGTACTCGCCCATGAAGGCATCGCCCTCTTCCTTCGACATCCCCGCCATCGTCTGTTCGTCGTCATAAATCACACACAAGTAACGCATTTGATTCCCTCCCTGGGATTGGACGTTCACACCTAGTCGTTCGGCCGCGGCCAAGATCGACACGGATGCGCATTCACAGAATGAGCCAATGTCAATGGGCCAATGCCTCAATTCCATTGCCTCATTGCCTCATTCCCCAATAGACTCCCCGCATGAGCGAATCCATCGGATCGTCGGGCACCGGCATGAAACTGCACACGAAGATCCTCTTGGGGCTGGCCGTCGGGCTCATCCTGGGCGTGACCACCAACCTCACGGTCGGTGTCACCAATCCAACCGTCGAGTGGGTCAACCGATATGTGGCAGGGCCAGTCGGCCAGATCTTCCTGCGCATGTTGTTCATGGTGGTGATGCCCCTGGTGTTCGCCTCCATCTCGCTTGGCGTGGCGGGGCTGGGCGATATTCGCAAGGTCGGCCGCGTGGGCGGCAAGGCCATCGGCTATTTCTTCATCACCACCTGCCTGGCCGCCACGCTCGGTCTGATCGTGGTCAACGTCATGAAGCCGTGGGAGCGCGTCACCCCGGAGACGCGAGTGGCGCTGATGGAGCGCTTCGCCGGCGATGCGTCCACGAGAGTTGAGGCGGCCGCCACCACGGCCAAGTTTGGCCCCGAGACGTTCGTGAACATCGTGCCGCGCAACCCCATTGACGCCGCCGCCAAGACCGACATGCTGGCGATCATTTTTTTCGGGCTGATGTTTGGCGCCGCGCTGACGCTCATCCCGGCGGCCAAAGCCAAACCGATGGTCGACTGGCTGGAAGCGTTGAACGAAGTGGTGATCCGGATCATTCACTTCGCCATGATGCTGGCGCCCTACGGTGTCGCGTGCCTCATCTTCACGGTGTCATCGCGCTTCGGCTTCGATCTGATGGTGGCCGTGGCCGCGTTCGTCGTTACCGTGCTGATGGCGCTGGCTCTGCATGTCGGCATCACCCTGTTCAGCATCCTCAAGTTCGGCATCGGCCTCTCGCCCCTCTTGTTCGTCTCGCGCGTCAAGGCCGCACTCATCACGGCCTTCTCCACAAGCTCCTCGAGCGCCACGCTGCCGACAGGGCTGGACGTGTCGGAGCATCAGCTGGGCGTGCCGCGGGGCATCGCCGGCTTCGTGCTGCCGATCGGCTCGACGATGTGCATGAATGGCACGGCGATCTTTGAAGGCATCACGGTCATTTTCCTTGCGGAGATCTTCGGAGTCGACCTGACCCTACCGCAGATGGCGATCGTCATGATCATGTCGGTCATCACGGCGATTGGCGCCGCAGGAGTACCCGGCGGGTCCATTCCGCTGCTGGTGGGCATCCTGACGATGTTTGGCGTGCCAGGTGAGGGCATTGCCATTGTGCTGGGCGTCGATCGAATCCTCGACATGTCGAGAACCACCGTCAACGTGTTCGGCGACCTGACGGCGGCGGTGTATGTCGCCAAAAGCGAGGGCGTCTGGACGCCCAGTGATGTCCCGGCGGCCAGTCAGACCCAGTGAGGCCGTCCGTCATCCGCGCTAGAATGAAGATCTTCCACGATGGCCGGCGAGCCCCAACCGTTACCTAAACCCGCGCCCAAAAAGTTTGATCGCCGCATCATCGATGGCCCGCTGCCGCAGGCCGTCTGGATGCTGGCGTGGCCGACGATGCTGCAGAACATCATCGGCGGGCTGCAGGGCGTCGTGGACCACGCCATGGTGGGACACTACGTCGGCCTGAACGCCAACGCGGCGATAGGCGTCAGCCTCCAGATCTTCATCCTCGTCATTGTGTTCGTCGCGTCCGTGTTCTCCGGCATGGGCGTGATGGTCGCGCGATTTGCCGGCGCCGGTGACGCCGAGGCCGTCAATCGGACCGTCTATCAGGCGTTCCTGACGGCGGTCTTTATCGCCATGGGCGTCCTGGCGCCAATCGGATACTTCTCCGCGCCATGGCTGCTCTCACTGGTGAACGCGGCGCCCGAGGTGCAGCGCGAGGCACTGCCCTACATCCGCACGATGTTTGTCTCAAGCATCGGCATGTTGATCTTCTTCATGATGAGCGGGGCGCTGCGCGCGGCGGGTGACGTGAAGACGACGCTGCGCATGGGCGTCCTGATGACGGCGATGAACGTGCTGCTGAACATCCTCTTCATTGGCGGCGCAGGCCCCATTCCGCCGCTCGGCACGTTCGGCGCGGCGCTGGGCACGGCCATCTCCGGCCTGCTCACGGCCGGCGGGTTCCTCTGGCTGCTGTTCTCCGACCGTCTGGTCATCCACTTCAGCCCGACGATGTCGTTCAAGCCCGACTGGCCGATCATTCGAGAACTGTTCCGGTTCGGGCTGCCGACCGGGTTTCAGGGCATTGCCATGAACCTGGCCGGTCTGCTGATGCTGCGGTTCATCGGCGGGCTGGAACACAGCGCCGAGGCGCAGGCGGCGTATGCCGTGGGCTACACCGAACTCTTCTCGCTGATCACGTGGACCTCGGTGGGGCTCATGGGCGCCACCGCCGCCGTGGCCGGACAGAACCTGGGCGCTGGCCACCCCGACCGCGCCGCGCAGTCGGCGGCCGTGGCCGCGCGCATCGGACTCAGCGTGGCGGCCGTGGTCGGACTCGCGTTTGTCCTGATGCCCCGCGTCCTGCTGGGCGCGTTCGCGCTGACCGAAGGCGTGGGGTTCGAACTGGGACGACAGTTGCTCGCGTTTCTGGCGGTGTCGGGGTTCTTTGTCACCGTGGCGCTCTGTTACACCGGCGGGCTCCAGGGCACGGGTGATACGAAGGGCCCGCTCTACATCTCGATCGTGTCCCAGGTCATTGTGCCCGTGGGTTGGTGCCTGGCGTTCTCGATGACGCGGGGGTTGGTCGCCTCTGATATCTGGCTGGCCATTGTCCTGGGTCATGCCACGCGTGCGACCTTGAGTGTGCTGCGTTTCCGCCAGGGAAAATGGCGAAATATCCGGGTGGCCGTACCCAAAGCGACCACGCCCTAGCCGGCATTCCGTCGGCCCCGTTTCCGGCTGACAATCCCGCCGCAAATGTGTATCGTTTCGGGATACTTTCAGGGAGTTCATGAAGAAGACCGCACTGACCGCGCTTGTAACCGTGCTGTTTGGCGCCGCCCTCAGCCTGCGGGCCGGCACCGCCGCGAGCCCGGTTCCCTCCGCCGGCCTGCCGGATGCCGCCAGGAAAACGGTGGCCGCCCATGAGCCGTCGCTGATGTCCGTGACGACGCAGAACGAGGTGATCCAGCGTTTTTGCGGCGACTGTCACAACGACGTCGACCTGAAGGGCGAAATGTCGCTCGATGGATTCGACGCCGGACGGGCCGCCGACAAGGCGGACCTGGCGGAAAAGGTCGTCAGCAAACTGCGGACCGGCATGATGCCGCCAAAGGCGCATCCGCAGCCTGACGTGGCCACTCGCAGCGCCCTCGCCACCGCGCTCGAGACCACTCTCGACAGCGCGGCAGCGGCCAACCCGAACCCCGGGCGTCGGCCGTTCCAGCGGCTCAATCGCGCAGAGTACGTCGCGTCCGTGCGCGTGTTGTTGGGCCTCGACCTCGACGTCAGCGCCTACCTTCCCGCCGACACTCTCAGCGCAGGCTTCGACAACATCGCCGATGTCCAGATGCCGTCTGCCACGGTGATGCAGGGCTACCTGCGAGCCGCCGCCCACGTGAGCCGAGTGGCGGTGGGCGACCCGGCTGCCGATCCCACGTCGGCAACCTACGACGTGCCGCGCACCCGGTCGCAGAAGGCGCGGATGGACGGGGCGCCGTTCGGCACGCGGGGCGGCACCGTGGTCGTTCACAACTTCCCCGCCGACGGCAAATACAAATTCCAGCTCCTGCTGCACGGCGAGCCGACCGGTGCGCTCTTTGGCCGCACCGTGCGCGCCATCCAGATGGAAGTGGCGATCGATGGCGAACGCGTCGGCGTGGTGAAAGTTGATCGGTGGATTTCTGAATCCGATCCTACGGGCCTGACGATCTCGACCGATTCCATCTACGTGCGCGCCGGGGCGCGGCGCGTGGCCGCCACGTTCATCCAGGAATTCGAGGGCTCGGAAGACGACCTCATCAGGCCCATTGACCACACGCTGGCCGACACCCAGATCGGCGTCGGCTACGGCGTGACCACCCTGCCTCACCTGCGCAACCTCGCCATCGTCGGGCCCTCGGAAGTATCGGGCGTTTCAGACAATCCGACTCGGCGCCGGATCTTCTCCTGCCGCCCGACGGCACCCAAAGAAGATGTCGCGTGCGCGCGCCGCATCGTCGAACGTCTGGGGACCGAAGCGTATCGCCGGCCGTTGACGACGGCTGACGTCAACGAGCTGATGGCCTTTTACCAGCAGGGGGCGGCCACGGCCGGGTTTGAAGGGGGCATTCGCACGTCGCTGCAGGCCATGCTCGCGAGCCTGCACTTCCTCTTCCGTGTCGAGGAAGTACCAGCGGGCGTTGCGCCCGGAGGCATCTACCACATCGGCCCGGTGGACCTCGCCTCGCGGCTCTCGTTTTTTCTCTGGGGCACCATTCCCGACCGGACGTTGATTGATCTGGCGCGCACCGCGGAACTGGTGCGGCCCGAGGTGTTCGCCCGGCAGGTGCGGCGCATGCTCGCCGACCCGAAGGCCGAGGCGCTGGCCACACGGTTTGCCTCGCAGTACGTGCGGCTCCAGGACCTCGACAAGATTGAGCCGGACGCCCTGGACTACCCGTACTACGACGACATCCTCGCCGAGGCGATGCGTCGCGAAACAGAACTCCTGTTCGACCACCTCGTGCGCGAGGACCGGCCGGTGATGGAAATGCTGACGGCCGACTACACGTTCGTCAACGAGCGCCTCGCGCGTCACTACGGTTTTTCCGGTGTGAGCGGGCCCGAGTTCAGGAAGGTGTCGTATCCCGACGACCTGCGGCGCGGCCTGCTTGGCCATGGGAGCATCCTGACGCTGACGTCGCACGGCAACCGGACGTCGCCGGTGCTTCGAGGCAAATGGGTGATGGAAGTGCTGCTTGGCAGTCCGCCCCCTCCGCCGCCGCCGAACGTGCCCGACCTGGACGAGGCAGGGGATGCAGTTGATGGCCGATTGCTGTCGGTGGCCGAACAACTCGCCATGCACCGCAAGAACCCGGCGTGCAGTTCGTGCCACAACGTCATCGATCCGATCGGCTTGGCGCTTGACGGCTTTGACGTCACCGGGTCCTGGCGCATCAAAGACCGCGGTGTGCCTGTGAACACGGCGGGCGAGTTGTATGACGGCACGCCGCTCAAGGGCGCCGGCGATCTGCGCGCGGCGCTGTCGGCCCGCTCGGATGTGATCATCACGCACTTCACCTCGATGCTGATGTCGTACGCGCTGGCGCGCCGCGTGGAGTACTACGACATGCCGGCCATCCGTCGCATCGTGCGCGAGGCCAAGGCCACCGACTATCGATTGTCGTCGCTGATTCTCGGCGTGGCGCAAAGTTCCGCGTTTCGCTCATCCCGCAAGGAAGCGGTTGTCACGAAGTGAGGGTTCTGCCATGTATCTGACTGGAAAACACATCTCTCGGCGCACGGCGCTGCGAGGCCTGGGCGCCACCATCGCGTTGCCGTTGCTCGACTCCATGATTCCCGCGCGCACGGTCTTCGCCCGCAGCGAGGCCGGGCGTCTGGCCGATCGCACGCGTCTGGTCTGCATCGAGCAGGTGCACGGGGCCGCCGGCTGCAGCGAGATTGGCGCGTCACAGTTTCTATGGAATCCGGCCGAGGTCGGTCGCCAGTTCGACCTGAGCAAGGGCAGCCTCAGCCCGCTCGAGCCGTACCGCGACTACCTGACCATCGTGAGCAACACCGACGCGCGAATGGCTGAAGCGTTCGCACCCGCCGAGGTGGGCGGCGACCACTTCAGATCAAGCGCGGTGATGTTCACCCACGTGCGCCCGAAGCTGACCGAAGGTTCGGATGTCAGGGTGGGCACGTCGATGGACCAGCTCTACGTGCAGAAGTTCGGCCAGGACACGCCGATTCCGTCGATGCAGCTCAGCATTGAGCCGGTCGATCAATCCGGCGGCTGCGCCTATGGATACGCGTGCGTCTACACCGACACCATCAGCTGGTCGGCCCCGGAACAGCCGCTGCCGATGGTGCGGGATCCGCGCATGGTGTTCGAGTTGCTGTTTGGTGCCGGGGGCACTCCCGAGCAGCGGACCATGCGGCGCGCGACGGACCGAAGCATCCTGGACATGCTCGTGTCGCAGATGGCGGGCCTTCGTCGCGACCTGGGGCCGGCCGACAAGGCGCGGCTCGATCAGTACGCGAGCAATATCCGCGAGATCGAGCAGCGCATCCAGCGCGTGGAAGCGCGCAACGCCAGCGGCGAAACGCGCGAACTGCCTGGCGCGCCCGCCGGCGTGCCCGACGCGTTTGATGAACACGTCAAGCTGATGTTCGACCTGCAGTTGCTGGCATTCACCTCGGACACGACCCGGGTGTTCTCGTTCAAGCTTGGCCGCGACGGTTCAGGCCGCGTGTATCCGGGCAGCGGCATCGAGACCGGCTTCCACAACGCGTCGCACCACGGCGTGGCGGAGGAACGCATCCGGCAATTCTCGGAGATCAACAAACACCACGTGTCGATGCTGCCGTACTTCCTGGAACGGTTGAAGACCACCATGGAAGGCGACGCGTCGCTCCTCGACAAGACCCTCATCGTCTATGGCTCGCCGATGGCGAATGCCAACGTGCACAACCATAGGAACTGCCCGCTGATTCTGCTGGGCCGCGGCGGCGGCATCCTTGAGGGTGGCATGCATCTCAAGGCCGCAGGCGGCACGCCGATGGCCAACGTCATGCTGAGCCTGATGCACAAGCTCGGGCTCGACATGAAGACGTTCGGCGACAGCAGCGGCGAGTTCTCGTTCGCCGCGTCAGGCGCGGTGTCGCATGCGTAGCCTGCGGATCGGCGCTCTGGTCGGCGTGTGGTCACTGGTGCTGGCAGCGGCGTTCTCGATACCGCCCGCGGATGTGTTGGCGGCCGGCGCATCGGGCCCGACGTCGCCAGTGGCCGACGCGGCCATGAAGGGTGACCTCGCCGCGTTGCGGTCGCTGCTGCGCGACGGCGCTGACGTCAACGCCGCGCAGGGCGATGGCATGACGGCACTCCACTGGGCCGCGCTCAATGGCGACATCAAGACGATGGAGCTGTTGCTGATTGGCGGGGCCGTCGTCGAGCCGCTCACGCGCATCGGCGGCTACACGCCGCTGCACCTGGCCAGTTCGCGCGGTCATGCCCCGATTGTGGCTCGTCTGCTTGAAGCAGGCAGCAGGCTGAAACTGGTCACCGAAACCGGTGTGCAGCCGATCCATCTGGCGGCTCAGGCCGGCAGCGCAGACGCCGTCAGGTTTCTGCTCGATCGCGGTGCGGACGTCAACGCGGTTGATGCCACGCATGGCCGCACCCCGCTGGTCTTTGCGGCATCGCAGAATCGCCTGGATGCGATGCGGATCCTCATCGAAAAGGGCGCGAACAGCGTTCTCGCCACGACGGTCATCGATTACGGTCAGCGGTCGCAGGCCGACAACGCCGCGCGCCTGACCCGCGACCGCGTGATCACCGCCACCACCGGCCGGACGCCGGTGGCACCACCGCAGTTCGATCCGCCGCAGACCGGCAGAGCCGCCTCTACAGGTGTGGGCGGCCAGGCCGCCGGCGACCCACCCGCTGCGCTCGGACGCGGCGGGCGCGCCGGAGGGGCAGCGGGCGGACCACGACCCGCCTCGGACATCCAGCAGATCGGACGGCAAGGCGGACTCTCGGCCCTGCACTACGCCGCGCGCGACGGATTCGCCGGCGCGGCGATGATGTTGCTCGATTCGGGCGTGGACGTGAACCTGCCGACCGCGGGAGACCGCTCAACACCGATGTTGGTGGCCATCATCAACGGTCACTACGACCTGGCGCAGGCGTTCCTCAAGCGGGGCGCCAATCCGAATCTGGTGAGCGACGACGGTGCGGCGCCGCTCTTCGCCGTGCTGAACAACGAGTGGGCGCTGCGCACGTGGTATCCCCAGCCGACGGCGGCCACGCAGCAGCGGGCGTCTCATCTCCAGTTGATGGAAAGCCTGCTGCAGGCTGGTGCCGATCCCAACGCCCGCACTGCCTCTCATATCTGGTACGCGGCCTATAACGCTGGCCGCATGGGTGTGGATTACACCGGGGCCACGGCGTTCTGGCGCGCGGCCTACTCCCTGGACGTGGACGCGATGCGCCTGCTGGTGCGTTACGGTGCCGACCCGAACATTGCGACGATGTCCTACGGCGCCACGGCGCGGCAGGGCCTGCCTGCGGTGCCGTCCGGCGGCCCGCACGTGCCACCGTTCCATGCGGCCAGCGGTGTGGGCTACGGCACATCACGGGTCGCCCAGCAGCATCGTCACGTGCCTGACGGCTGGATGCCGGCGGCCAGATATTTCCTTGAAGAACTGGGCATGGACGTGAATGGTCGCGACGCCGACGGGTTTACCGCGCTGCACCACGCCGCGGCGCGGGGCGACAACGCGATGATCCTGTATCTGGTGAAACGTGGCGCTGACGTGATGGCCGTGAACCGCAACGGCCAGACCACCGTCGACATGGCGAACAGCCCCGAGCAGCGCACGCAGCCGTTCCCTGAGACGATCAAGTTGCTCGAGGGCATGGGCGCGAAGAACAACAATAACTGTCAGGCGTGCAAGTAACGCGCGAGCGGCCGCACCCTCCTGAACCGTTGACGGCTACGATGTCTGGGCGTATGGTCCGACGTAGTGGGTTTGCTGCGGCCGTTGCTCGGCGCGATGGTGGCCGACCACGAGGCCAATCCAGGACCTAAGGTCGCGAACCTCAGCATCGGAGCACGAAGAGAGTTCTTTGAGAACAGCACAGCGGAGCAGGCAGTCCGCGATGCTATAGCAGCCGGCATTGTTGTTGTAGTCGCGGCTGGCAATAAGGGCATTGATGCTTCAGAGTTTGTACCTGCGAGAGTCGACCAAGCGATCACAGTTGGAGCAACCGACGCTGCCGACGCGCGGGCCATCTTTCCGTTTCCGGAATCGTCCAACACGGGCGTTGGGCTCGACTTGTTCGCTCCAGGTAAGGAAGTTCCCGCGGCGTGGGGACAAACGCCGACCTACTCATATCCATTCAGTGGGACGTCAGCAGCGGCTCCCTACGTCGCTGGAATCGCCGCGCGCTACTTGCAGAACTTTCCAAACGCGATCCCTTGGCAGGTCCAAAACGTGACAAGGGACCAGGCTCACCCAACAAGCTCGCATACTCGGGGTTCTTGACGGGGGATGTCCCGTCGGCTGTTGAAATTCAGCGGCGGCTCGGTTGACGGCCCCTACTATGCGACATTCTCCTCGGCC